>JACCDQ010290779.1_pt1 | contig 14954 bp, 26 predicted proteins | sample 7446031 | NCBI WGS metagenome assembly JACCDQ01 (sample SAMN15323442, study PRJNA562643) | freshwater metagenome | isolation source: river surface water | place: USA:Blue River Watershed | collected 2017-08-17
ACATTATGCATTCCAAGCCGTAGATGCAGGTGCAAGTCCTGCTCACCCTACCAACTTAATTATGGGGTGATCGTCTAAGTAGTAGGACAACGTAAAAGACGAACCTGATATTATTAGTAACTTAACAAGTTCTAAGATTGAGAATTCCGCAGCTAATTAAACATAGCACGACCACCGAGCTCCGGCTCACGGTCACCCCAGTCTTCGATTTCCTGGTCTATCAAAGAAGTAGAAATCTCAATCTGTTTTTAATCTGATTACTTACTTTACCCTGTCCGCTCAGGGGAGTCCGTGAAAGTAACAGTCGGTCTTATACGGTGAAAGATCGAACCAATTGGGTGGATACTGCAACAAAGCAAATATTCAGCGATTGGTTGGTATGACATTAAAGTAGCCTCAAACCACCCTGTTTTCATCTGAGGTAAAATTTCGTATAAGCCCAACCGCCCTAAATTAAATTTAGGTTTGTTCAATCTAGATACTATTCTTTAATTAGACTAGTCGTGACGAGATGCTAGATGGCTCGGAGTCAAGGAACACGTGAGACTCTGCGGTTAACGGACCCGTATAAAACCGTTGCTTGGCCCTGTAGCTCAGTTGGTTAGAGCCGGAGTCCCTAAAACTTTTGGTCGTGGGTTCGAGTCCCACCAGGGCCGCCATAGAATAGGATTGGCGATTATCCACCGTTTTGGTTAACGGAACACTTTTCGGCTACTAACCGAATATTACGGTGTTCTAAAACTTGAATCGTCCTCTGGGTCTTGATTAGATGCAAGATAGGCAACGAGAGAAAAGCCGAAAAACTCTCAACTAACTTAACTGAAAGGGTAATACAATGTCTTTCTAGGTTGAACTGAGGTGTGATGAAGTAATTTTTCACTTCAACAAAAAACACCTCGAAGATTCTAGCATACCAATGTGGGTGCTAAAAGCAAAAGGACAGACCTACTATGTCAATCATGTTGACTGTAAGAAGTTCTGGAGCACAAAGGAAACACCGGATAATCCTAGCACCAAAGGTGCAATCAAGATTAAAAAGTGTCTTTTGAAAATTGACAACGATGGCAATGCTATCATTGAAGATTGGGCACCACCCTAATGACTTTTCTATTTGGCAATGAACTACAGATCAAAATCAATAGAAAAGGAATTAGAAAATGAGCATTGAACTTAAAGTAAAATCGAAGCACCTCAGCATTGAGGCTCAAATCATTCGTCACGAAGAAGTTAAACTCAAGCGACAAATTGAATGGAAAAAGCAGAATGAAGAAGACCAAGAGGCTGAACGTAGCCAATGGTTCTCTCTAAACGAACACCGTAGATGGGATGTGCGTAATGAGAATAGATCAACATTCCTTGCAAGAGCTTTCATTGCTGGTAAAGCTTACAAGAAAGTAGAACAAAAGCGAAAAGAAGAGAGAGAATATCTATTCTATCAAATCATTCTTCCTCGAGTCCTATCACTTGTAAAGAAATACTCAAACCCTAATCTTGACTTAAAGCATATTAAAGCTTGGGTTGAGGCAGACTAAAGAGTTTCCATTCCTCTACTAATGAATGGATGGTGGAGTCGCCGTTAGTAATAACGGCCCTACTTCCTAGGCAAGAAGTAAAACTGCCTATTTACATTCCGAAAGAATCGGTATATAAGTATAGTATAAATAAGAAATACCGTAGGTCTGAGGTGTTACGGTAGCACGCCGGTCTCCAAAACCGTGAGGCGCGGGTTCAACTCCTGCCAGACCTGCCAATGCCGTATTAGCTCAGCTGGTAGAGCAACCGCCTTGTAAGCGGTAGGTCGTGGGTTCAAGTCCTACATGCGGCACCATATACAAACACATTAGCCGTTGCGCAGCGGTACCATGGTGGATCTGGCCTCGCGCAGGTTGGAGAAGGTTCGATTCCTTGTTAATGTGTTTCTATATGGTCAACTAAAAATACATCTGACTGGACAAAACTTGGGAAGAGTTTTACAACAGGACAAAGATCTTCGCCAGTGAGGCTCCCACCTCCAATACATATTCGGAATGGAATCCGAAAGAACCAGTTGGCGAACTGGCGGTGGTTAGGCCACTGTGGTGTAATTGATCTGATGTATTTTTACTTGATCATGCTGAAGTAGCTTAGAGGTAGAGCAACGCTCTCGTAAAGCGAAGGTCGTGAGTTCAAATCTCACCTTCAGCACCATATAGAATTGGCGGGTTAGCAAAATTGGTTAATGTACGGCTCGTGCAAGAGCTGGGGTGGTGGTTCGAGTCCATTGCCCGCCTCCAAAATACCCGAGTGGTGGAACGGTAAACACCGGGACCTTTAAAAAGTTGGGCCTACCGCTTTTAAAGTAGACGTAGGTGCAGGTTCGAATCCTGTCTTGGGTACCAGATAATGCGACCGTGGTGGAACGGTAGACACGCAAGCTTGAGGTGCTTGTGCTGCAAGGCGTGAGAGTTCGAGTCTCTCCGGTCGCACCAAAATTTATAAAAGCGGTGGGTTTATGCTCACCGCTTTTTGAGTATGGAAAGGAGTTTTAGAATGAAATGTTTGTGGCAAATTATGGTCCCTTGTAATTACAATGATGGCAGACCAGTTAGAACTAAACATCATAGAGAATGGGATAGACAGGTCCGTAAGATTACTAGTGGTCTGACTATATTACCACCATCGAAAGGTCAATGGGTCGATGAGAGCGACGGTAAGCTGTATGTGGATCGTATGATCCCAGTAAACCTTATAGCCACCGAGGAAGATATGGAAGCGATTGCTAAGATCACTATGCGTCACTACGACCAATTGGCTGTAATGTTCTTCAAATTGAGCGATCATGCAATCATCCGCTATAGGGCCTGAACTTATAAATAAGTTTCAAAAAAGGAACTAATTATGCTTTCGTTTTCCCAATTTGTTTCTGAAGCTTGGACAAATGATATTGAGCAAAAGTCAAAAGAGAAATCAGTAACCTCTAATGACAAATACAATTCACCAAAGGACTTCAAGAAAGACTCAAAGAAAGTTGGTGAAGTAGGTGGTCTTGAAATCCACTCAGCGCCTTCTGGCAGTGGCTTGACACATTTTACATGGAGCCCTAAAGATCGTAAGATCCATCATGTAGTTCATGCTGCAGAAGCTTCAGAGCATGATGGAAAGACAAGATTAAAGTGGCTCAGTGCACATGGCAGAAAAGAATCCCCAGTACGAATGGGTCATGTCTATTCTCATCTTGTAAAGCATCATAATGTAGAATTTGTTGGTACTGGACATTCTCCTGGTGCTCAGAAGATGTGGCACAAATTTCATAACGATCCTGAACTTGAAGTACACGGCCACGATCCAGTGACTGGCGAAACAAAAAAGCTTTCAAGTACTGATAAGAAATACGCACCAAAAACTACAAAAGACCCAGAAGAAAAGAAAATAGGTCGTATGAACCTGATATTGAAAAAGAAAGATTAAACTATGAAACTTCGTAATGTAATGCTGGTGATGAAAGACCAGATGCCTCTGAAACGATTTATACGAAACTTCTTCATTACTCGGAATGCTTGGGGTTTATTTCACATAAATTCTCATATTTCACAAGGAAGTGGCAAACCCAAAGTGATGTATAATACAAAAGCTTCCGCTATCAAAGCAGCGGAAGCAATGACAAAGAAACATAATGTTTGGTTTTCAAACTATAAGTGTTTACATTGTGATGGATACCATGTAGGTAAGAATAGAGATAACAAAAAGTAAAGGAGCTTCGGCTCCTTTTTTAGTATCTACCGCGTAGTAGCTGACGCTATAGCGATGCATCAGATCTTCTTGATAGTTATACCATACAAAGTTTCACCATATACAAAAATAGTTGTTTACAGATCGCATCCCTTGTATATAATAAAGCTATGCTTTAAAAAATGCTAAAGGAACCTAAATGAAAACTGTATATAAGATTCGGCGGAAAACTGATGGTCTTTTCAGCGCTGGTGGTTCTTGGCCGTCTTTTAATAAAAAGGGAAAAGCCTGGACTGCTCGGAATCATGTGACTTCGCATATTGGCCAAGTGGGTGGTTATGGAAAGAAGTTGAAAGATTTCTATTCTGACTGTGAAGTGGTCCTATATGAAGTTATTGAATCGGAGTTGGAAGCTGTTTCAGCTATGGAATGGAAAGAAACTGATAAAACAACTCGTACAAAAGAACTAGAAGAAGCCCGCCACAAGAAATATCAACTCGAATCTCTTGCGCGCCGAAAAGCAGAACTTGAAAAAGAAATCGCATCAATCAACAAAAGAATCGGTTGACTTTTCTCTAGAATGGTTTAAGTTCTATATAAATAAGAAAACATGCCGTGACAGGTGTAATTGAATTTGCATTCCTCACTGTGACTGAGGCGGACAGGGTTTGAATCCCGGCACGGTACCAAGTTTTCCTGACTTAGTGATAGTGGTTTAGCACACTCGGCTGTGGACCGGGTAGGGATGGTTCGAATCCATCAGTCAGGACCAAGTTTGTCTCTGTCGTCTAAAAGAAAGACAGTGCCTCTAAAGCAACTGATGAAGGCTCAAATCCTTCCAGAGACACCATAATTTGGATGATGCGTGAGCAGGTGCTCTAACCTGTTTCGAAAGCAGGCGTGACGGCTAGTACCCGTCAGTGGTTCGATACCGCCATTATACGATGGGACATTTCCGCAAACAAGAAATAGCAGGTTCGACTCCTGTCAATCGAGTAATTTCGACTGATAGCCATGGTGGCAATAACTTGTCCCAGTGAATTTTATGAAAGGAAAGAAAATGTTTGCAGTTCTATTTGGCATTGCTATTGGACTTTTTGTTGGTTGGAATTTGCCGCAGCCTAAGTGGGCAAAGGATATTCAAGCAAAAGTTTCTGGTGCTGTAAAAACCAAACTTTGATGTATTTACATCAATAAAGAATCGGTATATGTTCATCTTATAGGTAACCGAAAGGAACTGTAAGATGAACGCCTTCGCTACTACTGATCGTCGTGCTGTCGGTGAAATGAACGGTCTCGTGAACGGTATTGAATACCACAACACTCGTCATACTCAAGACGGAGGCGTTGATCAAGTTGATTGGACCACTCCTGGTCTGACTATCACTCGTCTCCGTCTCCTGTCTGATCCCGGTTTTCCGGTTTGGGATGTTTCCTATTGCCATGGTTTGCTGAATGGCCGTCACGTTGACGTTCTTCTCCCTTTCTCTCAACTTCCGAAATATGGTAAGGGTGGCTTGAAGGTTGCCCTCTATAATGAGGCCAAAAAGACCGGCAAGTTTATCAAAGGTCTTTTTAACGCAATTTCTACTCTTTGCTGAAAGAATAAATAAGCATAAAAATCGTGAGGTTCTTATGCTTACTTTTTCTAATTTTCTTCAGGAGCGTGTTCTATCAATTGGATTAAATCCAAAGCATGAGCAGCACAGAGAAAAATACCGTAAAGAAATACATGATATGATCCAGAAAGCATATTCACATCCTAAGATCGGTGGGTATGGCGGTCACACATCTGGTTCAAAGGAAGAATCGGATGCAATTCATGATGATATTTCACATTCGGTAATCAAAGCTGTTCGCCGTGACGGTAAAATATCTGCTGTAAATCTTTATAAGAAGAAACATGGTCTTAAATCTATTGCTTCGGCTACAGATGAAACCGAACGTGGTAAAGCAGATTGGAATAAAACAAAACTAGAAGATCATGAGAAGAAGAGAGCTTGGGGTGAAACATCTGGTGCTGTAGAGAAATTGCAGCATAAGATGGGTGTTCCAAAAATTCCTTCATCTAGAGCAAAAGAATTGCTTGGTAAGGAAGTAAAGCCAGTCGAAGGTGATCCTCATAAGTATGTCCGTAAGATCGGTGGCAAGGAACATGAAAAAGTTATGATGGGCCATCCAAAAACCAGTTGACATCGGTTCTAGAATATTATAAGTTTGATTTGGAGGTGAATCATGGAACCATTAATTGTATATTGTCACGGTTACGGGTCGTCGGCTAATACCGATAAGGTCCAGAAACTGAAAGATTTTGGTTTTGATGTTCACGCTTGGGATATTGATATTGACCCCGATGTGTCGATTCCTTATCTTGAGTCTAAAATTGATGATCTGTTGATTGACTATATGCATCGGAATATCAATTTGGTGTTTATCGGCACTTCTCTTGGTGCCTGGTATGCTTCAAAACTTGCTGATATGTATGGTGCAAAGGCAGTTGTTGTTAACCCATCTTACACACCTTCCAAAAGTTTGCTTCGTTATGGCGTTGACCAGGATATTGCAAACAGATATACGGATACTGTGCTTGACGGTAATGATACAGTAGTAGTTGCTAAGGATGATGAAGTTATTGATCATACTGGTCGTGACTTTTCAAATGTAGAAAAAGTTATCTACTGCGAAACTGGTGGTCATAGGTTTAACGGAAAAGAATTTGATCTTATCAAAGATCTCGTATAAATATAGGATTATATAATGGAACAATTGGTCGCGGCAGCACTTCTTGTGGTTGGCATTTTGCTAATCGGACTTCTCTTCATGTCATTTATTCATGGAGTCGGACTTGCCTTTAAACGAAATTGGTTTGCAGCACTCTTCTTACTTGTTTTTCTTTTCCCAGTCTTTTTTGCTTGGGTTGGGATTGAACTCTTGCTAGAAAAAGATGAAGAAGAGGAATAATTGAATATTGGATGGGGTTTCCTAGCTGGTGCGGGAGGCCGCCTGGAAAGCGGTTCATGGGGCAACCCATGGGGTTCGATTCCTCTCCCATCCGCCAAAAAATAGAATACTGGGGGTGAGAACTAGATGGGATCTAGGACCGCCTGCTAAGCGGATCGTGCCACTAATACTGGCATGGGAATCGTACTCCCCCGCCCCCGCCAAATGTAAGGTACTACATGACTGAGGATGATCTTTTAGATCTATATGGCCAATGCAGTAGAGACAAATGCATTTGTTTGACTCACGGTTGGATAGGTCGTAAATGTACTTATTGGGTAAGTTTTAATGCCAAAACTTTTGACGAGTTGAGACTTGCCCAGATCAAATTTAAAGATGCGAAAAAAGGTTCATAGTAGCGAGTGACAAACCAGGAACCTTCAGTTTGCGCCTTACGAGGGTAATAGATACTAGTCACAGCCTTAGGTCCTGACTAACTATTCGCAAACGATGCACATTCAGATCGTCTGTTAGGTCACTCATTTTGCCTCTATAGCTCAACTGGATAGAGCGGCGCGCTTCGAACGCGTAGGTTGTGGGTTCAAATCCTGCTAGGGGCGCCATTTACAAGGAAACATTATGGGTTTATTTTGTATAGCAATGGAAGGTACTGTAGAAGACGACATAAGAGCTGCTATCGGTAATTTGAAATTGTTCCAAGATGATAAATGCCAAAAGCGTAGTCATTATTTACTTGACTTTGCTGAAAGGCAAATATCAGATGCAAAGAAAAGACTAGGTGAACGAAATGAATGAAGAACGCTACTATTGTTTCCCGGATATTCATGGCAGATATGATCTGCTTATAAAAGCATTGGATTTCGTGTATCGTGAAAATCCAAATGGTGGAAAGATCATTTTTCTAGGTGATTATATTGATCGTGGCCCAGAAAACAAAAAAGTTCTTGAAACTGTTATGAATCCCAAAGAGGGATGGGACTTTGTTTGCTTGATGGGTAATCATGAAGAAATGTTCATTGATGCTTATGATGGCAGAATGCAATTCTATGATCCAAAAGTAGGATTGGAATTTGTCCCAGATGCCAATAGTCAACATGATTTTCGTAACGGTATTCCTTCGGATATTGTAGATTGGATGCGGAAGTTGAAACTGTTCCATTTTGAAGGCAACAATGTTTTTGCTCATGCTCACTACAATGATGATCTTATGCCTGAGCATCAAGAGAAAAGCGATCTTCTTTGGACTAGAATGGATGATTGGACTACCTATCGTAGTCAACAAGATCGACTGTTCTTGACTCATGGGCATACACCACGTAAACACGGTCCAGTGAGATCGCCAAATAGAGTAAATCTAGATGCTGGTGGTGTCTTTTATGGAAGATATGTCATAGGTGAATACTATAAAGGTATTCGTGGGCCTACTGATTTCCATGAATTTCAATGGCATGATTTTCTCTAATAAATAAAACTTATACCGGGATGATCTGCAACCGAGAGGTGCCCGGCTATTGCTTTGAGAGCTGACTTGGATGAAGTCTAAGTGAACATAGATAGCGGAGGGAACGAAGTATTGGCCAAACGGCTAACACTCAATCGAGGCTTTACTGGTTGGGCCAGCGTAGCAAATCAACCAGTATGTTGCACTGAAAGGAGATAATGAGGTGATGTAATGTTTACACAAAAACAAGTCGAAGAGTTAGTTGATCTGTTGTATGGTCTGACAGCTGATACAAAAATTTATATCGGTACTGACTCTGTTCGTTTTAGAAAAGAAGGTCGTTGGTATGCAAAGTATGCTAGTGTCTGTGTCGTTCATATGAATGGTAATAAAGGTTGTAGAGTCTTTACACATCGTTCAGTTGAACCAGACTACGATTTGAAAAAGAATCGACCAAGCACACGACTCATGAATGAAGTAATGAAGTCTTGTGAACTTTACATTCAATTGGCACCTTTTATAGACGAGTTTGATGTAGAGATTCATTGCGACGTTAATACTGATCCTAAACACGGATCTAACTGTGTGGCAACTCAAGCTGCTGGTTATGTTCTTGGTGTAACTGGTGTAGAAGCAAAGATGAAACCTGAAGCATTTGCTGCAAGTTTTGCTGGAGACCATTACGCTCATTACGCGGTATAAAACTAGGGCAGGCTGATAAGGTCTGCCCTTTTATCTTTGGAATGATATGGAATGAAAAATTTAAAATGCCCGCATTGCGGTCGTGCCGGAGGCGCTTCAGCAATGCGTCGTTGGCACTTTGATAATTGCAAATACAAAAAAGAAACACATACAAAACGATAAAAACAATAAAGAAGAGGTTTACATTGAACGGTTATTTCATCTTGGCAGTTGCTTTATCACTGTCTGGTGTTGCCGGTTATTATTCGATCGTTGGTTTGGCAACTCTATTTGCGGCTGCAGCAATCCCAGTTATTATAATGGGGACAGTTCTGGAGGTGTCTAAACTAGTCACCGCTTCTTGGTTATATCAAAATTGGTCAAATATTCCTATACTGATGCGAGGCTACTTTACATTAGCTGTATTGGTTCTTATGTTCATCACTAGTATGGGCATTTTTGGATTCCTATCTAAAGCTCACATTGAACAAACTGGTGAAGTGGCTCAACAATCCGCTAGAATTGAGCAGATTGACCAACAACTTCTCCAACTAGATGATGTCATATCTCGTAAAGAAGAAAAAATTACTGAGTTGAGTTCAAAGGATTCAACTACATTTAATACTGTTCAGAGTCAAATTGATAAAGAACAAGCCAACATCGATTCAATCTATTCTAGAATTAAACCAGATGTTGATAGACTGCAGGTAGTAGTTGATAATGCTAAACAAAAGAAATTAGCATATGATACAATTCCTAGTTTATTGACTGAAGGAAACGTATCTGAAGTCCAACGTCTCATAGGTGTTGAGGTAGATGGTAATTTAGGCCCGAAAACAAAGAAAGCAATTGATGCTTTCATGTCTCAAGCTTCTATTGAAGGTCCTAAACTTGATGCTATTATTTCAGAAAATGAAACTAAAATCTTTGAACTGAAAGCATCTATAGATCCACTCATTAAAGAATCGACTGACTTAATCTCAAAATTGAAATCTCAGATCACATTGACTGACAATGGCAAACTTGAGACTGAAGTTGCAAAACTTGAGACTGAAATTGAAGAGTCTAATTCTAAGAAAACAAAACTGCTTGATGAAAAATTTGCACTGGAAAGTGAAATCCGCAAATTTGAAGTTGAAGTTGGGCCAGTCAAGTATGTTGCCGAGTTTATCTATGGTGAAGCAGACAAGTCTCTAGTTGAAAAAGCAGTTCGTTGGGTTATTCTGATTATCATTTTTGTTTTTGATCCGCTTGCAGTTCTTCTTGTTATTGCTGCAAACATGACAATACAGAGAGATAAGGAAGATGATCTTTTCTATGACGTGCCAAAATCCTTTGACATAAACAAGGATGGTGATATTATAGATACACCTATTCCTGATGAACCTGTAATAAATACACCGCAAGCAAATCGTACCGAACCAAAGGTGTCACATTTAGGTAACACCAGAAACTTCAAGTTCTATGATTTGTTAAAAAGGCGTTGACTTTAACATCGTTATAGTTTAGGTTATGACTATATTCAAAATTGAGGATACAAATTGAAAATTTTTGCGGCGTCAACTATTTTTGCTATGATTGCATCTACTGCTTTTGCAAATGATACTGCAATCATTCAAGACGTATATGCTCATACTCATTTTGAAGAACAACCTGTTTCCGTCATTCAAGAATGTCACAATACCGCTGGCGGCAATGCCCTTGGCGGTATGATTGTCGGTGGACTCATCGGCAAAGGACTTACTGGCAATGACGACGGTGCTATTGCTGGTGCCGTTCTAGGAGGTGTCATTGGTGCCGATAACGGACGTCAACGCTGCCGTGACCGTGTAGTTTACGATACGGTCGAAGTTGTTGACTACTACGAAGTTGTGTATATAATTCACGGACAATATCGCTCTGTTAACTCATATCGTTATTTTGAGCCAGGTGATCGTGTTCCGCTCTACATGCTTCTTCAAAACTAATTCTGATCTTACAAAGATCGAATAGAAACCTAGTGTTTCTTATATCATCAAATAAATCAAGGAGATAATGATGAAAACTGTTCTTATGGCTTCTGCTGTTGCTGCTCTGTTTGCCACCTCGGCCGTTGCTGGTGATTTTGATACCAATACTGCTACTCTTCAATTTGCTCGTGACAATATCGTCGGCAAGCTCGGTGTCACCGCAGGTGAAGTAACTGATCTTTCGTTTGGTGCTTATATTCTGCCTCACACTGTTCTTGGTGCTGATGCTGATGTTTTTGTTTCGACCAAATATGGTGTTGTTACTGAAGACCTGTCCTTCGGTGCTACCTATGGCCTGCAAAAGAAACTGAGCGAACAACTGACCGCTTACGGTTCGTTGGAAGCTGAATATACTGTCGCCAGCGGTTCAACTGATGGCGCTTGGGAAGTTACCCCACTTGCTGGTGCTTCATACGCATTGAATGAGAAACTGGCTGCTTTCGGTGAAGTTTCGTATGCATTTGATGCAACCAATGACTGGGCACAAGATGGTGGCCTGGTTGAAGTCGGTGTTGACTACACCGTTGCTGATGGTATCTTTGTTCGTCCGAGCCTGACTCGTTCGTTTGATACCGGTGCTGATGAAACCAATGCTGCACTGACTGTTGGACTTTCGTTCTAATCAGTTTTGACTAATACAGAGGGCTTTCTGAAAAGGAAGCCCTCTTTTTATTTTGGAATGGGAATATCATGAATAAAAACATTTACGCCACTGTAGCTTACGGTATGTCTGAAATGGCTGCCACATATCCTAATGATATGATTTCAAATGCTTTGGCTCGTGTATCTAGGAAACTTGAGCGATATGGTACTCCTTTTGCAGAACCTTTGGATGATCTTGATAAGGATGTAATCCGCTTTTACAACAAGTTAAAAGCACAGAAGTAATATAAATACCTCCAATTTTGTATGGAGTCTTTTATGGACACTGACAAAAAAGAAACAGTTGAAGAAAAGAAAGAAGAAACACAATCATACGAGAAACGTCTTAGATCATATGAAGAAAAAGTTCGGAGATATGATAGAGGATAAATATTCTTAAAAATAAAGGATACTCTATGATTCGTAGATTTACTGATTTCATTTCTGAAGCATATGGCTTTTCAAAGAATGAAACTACCTCAAGTAGCAAAACTCATAACTATCACTTCAGTGATGGTGATAGACACTATAGAGTTCAAATAATGCACAGCCCGCATAAAGATGGTGCTGCTGATGTTTCATTTGCTACCATTGATGAAAAAGGTAAAACTGATGTTAAGAAGTCTGATGCTGGTGTGGGAAAGTCACATAAGATTTTTTCAACTGTCCATGATATTATGAAACATCATGCCGAAAAACACGGTATTGAAAGATATGCTTTTTCGGCATCAGCAAAAGAACCTACTAGACAAAAGCTTTACAATCGTCTTGCTACAAAGCATGGCGGTGGTTTGGCCGATATAGACCACAACGGAACACATCATTATATTGCTAACGCAAAATAAAGATTGACTTTTTTCTTAGGTGGTATATAAATACTATTGTAGTGATGATATTCACTGAACACGTTCTGGACTCGGGGGCGGTACCCGACGGGTCCACCACAGATACACCTAATAACCGCAAAAGCGGCGGGAGGATTTAAATCCTTATGGATTGCAGCTCTGAAATATAAAGAGTGAGTTTAAGGTAGGTGGTGTATCTCTGATGGGCTCGAAATAGGATCGACAGGCGGACTAGGCAGGATGGAGCTACCCGGCGCAAGCTCGGTTAACGCAAGAACTTAACAAATGCAAACGAAAACTTTGCTCCTGAGGTTATGGCTCTAGCAGCCTAATCTACTTGGGTGGGTCACCGACCTCGAAACAGAACTGGTGACATTGATTTTTATATTATGTAATCTGACACAACACACAATAACAAAAGGTTACAACACATGACATACATCACATCACCATCGTATAATGGTATACCAACTACAAATATCGGCATTTTTCCGCACACAACTTTGGTGCAGCCGAATGTAATTACATCTCAGGTCCCTGCTGCAGCACCTGCCCCAACTCCCACATCTCTTGGTGAAGCTTTTAAACCAAAGCGTGCTGGCACAAACAAATCCCATATCATCTTTGTCCTTGACGATTCTGGCTCTATGCAGTCATGCCGTGATAATACTATCAGCGGTTTTAATGAGTATCTGAAGGCTCAGCAAGATGATGCTAAAGAAACGGGGATTGAAACATTCGTTTCTCTCTACAAGTTTGACGGTTCATCTGTAAAGTGCACAATTGATCATGTAAATGCTCAAGAAGTAAAACCACTGGATCGTAATAGCTATAACCCAAATGGCGGTACAAACCTGCTTGATGCTATGGGTGGTGTTATGATGCAGATCAATACCAAACTAGCTGCAAGTAAGAAGAAAGATCGTGAATCAGTTATCATTACTGTTCTTACTGATGGTGAAGAAAATGCTTCAAGAACTTTCCGTAATTCTGATGTAAAGGAAATGGTAGAAAAGGCTGAAGCAAAGAACTGGGGCTTTATGTTCCTTGGTGCTAATATCAACGCCTTCCATGCTGGTTCTGCTCTTGGTTTTGGTGTTAATAATACCATGCAATATAATACTACAGGAACTACAAATACTATCCGTGCAGCTTCAGCTATGACTTCGCGTATGAAATCCGCATACGCATCAGGTATGGATACTTCTATGACTTATGCATCAATGGGCTTTACTGATCAAGAACGAACTTCAGCGGTGACAAAAGATGAGTAATAAGAATCCATTTGAAATCCGTCTTGATATTCTCAAAATGGCACAAGAAATGCTTGACAGAGAAATGTTTATGAAGGAACAAAAGTTCAATCATCAGGTCGAGACTATGCGTGAGACCAATATAGGTGGAGTACACGGTTTTGTTGACCAATATGCACCGAAAATGTATTCGCCAGATGAAGTGATAGCAAAGGCTTCGGCACTGTATAACTTTGTATCAGACAGTTCAACTTCGGCATCTGTTGTCCGTTCTTCTAATCGAATATCTGATATTGAAGAAAAATATCGTAAGTGAATAAATAGTGGAGGCTTAATTGCCTCCACTTAACATTAGAGGTGTAATATGTTCAATATAAATTGGACTATTGACTACATTCAATCCACAAAGAAACAATTTGTAGATTCGACCGTAACCAATGACATAGTCCGCAAAGGGCTTCATGAGTTTGTAGATAAACAGACTGAACTTTGTAAGATAATAACTCGCAACTTTGAAACTTTTACTAGAGAAATAGTTTCAACACATTTTCCTAAGAAGTGATACTATGCAAACTTTATCATTGCGCGAATTGACACACGAAAAACATAAGCGGGCTGAAAAGTCAAAGTTTGTAGGTAGGATGCTGAAAGGTGGTATGACTGAGAAACAGTATTATATCTATCTGAGTAATCAGCTTTTAGCATATTATACACTCGAGACATATGCAAATTACAAGAACATTTTTGACGGCATTGAAGCAATCAAAAGGTCTGTAAGCATTTCAGATGATTTACGCGAATTGGAACAATTACATGGATTTGAAACTGGTAAGATAGCTGACGCTACACAGCGTTATATGGATTACATACAGGATATATCAGCAGATAAAGATAAACTCCTAGCACATATCTATGTAAGGCATATGGGCGATCTATCAGGTGGTCAAATTATAAAGCGTTTTGTCCCTGGTAGTGGAAAGTACTATGAATTTTCTGAGGATGTTTCTGAACTGAAAGAAAAACTCAGATCAAAACTTAATGATTCGATGGCCGATGAAGCAAACAAATGCTTCGATATGGTATATGAATTATTTGAAGAATTGGAGGACGAGTTCAATGATGTGGGATCCTCTCATAAAGCTTCAAAGTGATATTGAGGCACTCTTAGATAAAAATCTGACTGAATACCAAGAAGAAGGTATGGATAGATTTAATCAAACTGGTTGGGTAAACAAGACCTGGAAATCAGAACGATTTAGAAGAGCACACATAGACGTAGTTGATGCCAGAGAAACAAAGAAACTCTGGATGATGCATATCTGTATTTTTCCAGATCTGAAATCCGGTGCTCCAATATACGGTTTTGATGTTATATCTGGTGCGAACAAGATAACTGGTGCATTCCACGATTTCT
>JACCDQ011581581.1_pt1 | contig 14954 bp, 13 predicted proteins | sample 7446031 | NCBI WGS metagenome assembly JACCDQ01 (sample SAMN15323442, study PRJNA562643) | freshwater metagenome | isolation source: river surface water | place: USA:Blue River Watershed | collected 2017-08-17
AACAAGGCATGACGCGGATGTTCCAGCCCCGCCACACACCGGAGCAAGCTGGTCTTGCCTGAGCCTGAGGCCCCAAACAACACCGTGATGCCGTGAGCAGGTAGTTCAAGGTCCACATCCAAAGCGAAATCGGGCCGGTTGAACCTCAGTTTGATGCGGTTTTTGTCTTCAATCATGGCAACAACCGCGCGTGACGCTTATTCATCAGGCCCAATCCCAGCAAACCCATGAATGAAAAAACCAGCATGCCACCCGCCAGCCAATGCGCCTGCCCATAAGCCATGGCTTCAACGTGGCCGTAAATCTGGGTGGATATCACCTGGGTAGCACCCGGAATATTGCCCCCGAGCATCAGCACAATGCCGAACTCACCAATGGTGTGTGCAAAAACCAGAATGGCTGCAGTCACGAAACCGTGTCGAGCCAAGGGCAGCGCAACCGTAAAAAATGCATCCAGCGGGCTGGCCCGCAAGGTGGCCGCCACTTCCATCGGACGTGCGCCAATGCCCTCAAACGCATGTTGCAAGGGCTGCACGGCAAATGGCAGGGAGTACACCACCGAGCCCATCACCAGTCCGGGAAAAGTAAAGGGCAAGGTGCCCAAACCCAGCCACTGGGTCAATTGTCCACCAGGCCCATTGGGCCCGAGCAGGAGCAACAGGTAAAAACCCAGCACCGTGGGCGGTAGCACCAGGGGAAGCGCGACGATGGCGCCTATGGGCGTACGCAACCGTGAGCTGGTGTTGGCCAGCCACCAGGCCAGTGGTGTGGCCAATACCAACAACAGCACGGTGGTCAGACTGGCCAGCTTGAGCGTCAGCCAGAGGGCATGCAAGTCTTCAGGACTGAAAGGCATTTGCACCGCCTAGATCTCGTATCCAAATGAACGAATCATGGCGCGCGCCCTGTCCGTTTTGAGATAACTCACCAGTGCGGTCGCAGCAGGATTGATGTTACCTTTCGCAAGCACAACAGCATCCTGCCGAATAGCCGAATGCAGGCTGGCCGGCAGGATCCAGGCAGAACCTTGCGTGATGCGCCCCTCAGACATGACTTGGGACAGTGCCACAAATCCAAGGGCTGCATTGCCCGTGGCCACGAATTGGTAGGTTTGAGCAATGTTTTCTCCTTGCACAAGACGAGCCTGTAAACCCGACAGGAGGCCGAGCCTGGTCAAGCTTTCCAAGGCTGCCGCGCCATAGGGGGCCAGTTTGGGGTCGGCCATGGCGAGTCGCTCGAAACCGCCTTTGCGCAGCACATCACCCTTTTCATCGACCAGTCCTGTTTGCCTGCTCCAGAGTACCAGGCGGCCAATGGCGTAGGTAAACCGGCTACCGGGAACCGTCAAGCCTTCTTTATCAAGCAATGCCGAGGTTTGGTCGTCGGCAGCCAACAGCACCTGGAACGGGGCACCATTCTTGATTTGTGCATAAAACTTGCCAGTTGAACCGAAGGAAAGCACCGCCTTGTGCCCGGTTTCCTGCTCGAAGGCCACGGCTATTTTTTGCATCGGCACCGTGAAGTTGGCGGCGACCGCAACACTGACTTCCGCCGCGTGCGCGAGTCCTGCCAAAATCAACCCGAATGCCATCAGAAGGCGGGGCAATATTTTTATCAATTCGCTATTCCATTTTTGAATAACGTAGTATAGGCCAGTCAACGCCCAGACCAGTCAGGTCAAAATGCCGAAATGAACCAACCCACATTACAACTTTCCGGCGCGCTGGGCCACGAGGTGTCCGACAAGAGGCTGGACATCCTGCGCCGCATTGGCGAGCAAGGTTCGATTTCCGAGGCGGCACGCGGTGCCGGCGTGAGTTACAAGGCGGCCTGGCAGGCCATCGACACCTTGAGCAATCTGGCTGGCACAGCGTTACTGGAGCGAACCGTTGGAGGCTCCGGTGGCGGCGGCGCACAACTGACAGTAGCAGGAAAGCAGTTGCTGCAAGCCGCTGAACTGCTCAACAGCACTCGTACCCAAGTGCTGGCGCAAATAGCGCAGAACCAGGGCGACATGCCATCGACTTCGCCTCGCTTTGGTGCCTTGAGCCTGCGCACCAGCATGCGCAATCAACTTCCCTGCGTGGTCAAAGCGCTCAGGAAGAGAGGTCAGGCCATACAGGTCGAGCTGACTCTTGCCAATGGCACATCTTTGTTTTCCCGCATCACCCAAGAGAGTGCCGAACTGTTGGGCTTGCACCCAAACCTGGCGGTATTGGCGCTCTGCAAAGCCACCGCGGTCACGGTCTTGCCTGAAGGCGAGCACTCCGGGGACGGCAATATCTTGTTGGGACAGGCCAGGCGGGTATCACGCGCTGCCTCGGGTGGTGAAGTCGCCATTGACTTGGGTTCCGGCATGCAGTTGGTGGGGTTTTCCGGGCGGGGAAATGGCCTGAAAACGGGCTGCCAGGCCATGGCGCATATCGATGAATCTGCAGTGGTGATTGCACTTTCAGGCTGAATTCTCAAGCTGACACCTGGCCAGAACCCTGCACCAGCGACAAGATCGCTGCTTTCGTCTGGAGGTCTTTGTCGGTGTCGGCAAAACGCGCGGCAATGGCCTGGAATTCATCCTGAATGGCCAGGAAAGCATCCAGCACATCGGGGTCAAAATGACTGCCCCGACCATCAATAATGATGGCCACCGCCTTGTCGTGCGGCATGCCGTCCTTGTACACCCGACGGCTGATCAGCGCGTCATACACATCGGCCAGCGCCATCAAGCGGGCGCTGATGGGAATGGCATCTCCCTTGAGCGCCTCGGGGTAACCACTGCCATCCCATTTCTCGTGGTGCGACATGGCAATTTCTTTTGCGGTTCGCAAAAAGCCGACCTTGATGCCGAGCGAGCTTTCGGCATGCTCAATGGCTTCGCGTCCCAGAATGGTGTGACGCTTCATGACCTCGAATTCTTCCGGCTCGTAACGCCCAGGCTTTAGCAAAATCCGGTCCGGGATACCCACCTTGCCAATGTCGTGCAGCGGTGCTGACTTGAACAACATGGCGATGTTGGCATCGTTCAGGTAATGCTTGAATCTGGGGTGATTCTGGAGTTGCTGCGCCAGCGCCTTCATGTAGAACTGGGTACGCCGAATATGGTTTCCGGTATCGGTGTCACGCGTTTCCGCCAGTGAGGCCATGGCCAGAATGGTCACATCCTGAATGGCAGCCAACTCCTGGGTGCGCCGCGCCACTTCGCGTTCAAGGTAATGATTTTGGTCGAGCAAGAAATCGGCTGCGGCCTTGAGCGCCAGATGGGTCTTGATACGCTCCTGCAAGATAGGCGGGCTGATGGGTTTGGTGATGTAGTCGACCGCGCCCAACTTGAAACCCTTGCGTTCATCCTCCACTTCAGACTTGGCCGTCAAAAAGATAACCCGGATGTCGCGGGACCTGGGATCTTCCTTGAGGCGCTTGCAGACCTCATAACCATCCATGCCCGGCATCATGATGTCCAGCAGGATCAGATCCGGCGGCTGCTCCGACGTGGCAATTCGCAGGGCCTTCTCACCATTGTTGGCCACCCGCACAATGTAGTCATCGCGCAGCAAGCTGCTGACCAGCGACAGGTTGTCGGGCGTGTCGTCAACCACCAGCACGGTGGGTTTTTGGGTGAAATCGAGTGTTGACATGGAGGAGCTTAAGTGGGAAAGGCTTCTTGGAGCACCTTCAGCGCTGTTTCAAAGTCGAACATTTTCACTGCATTTTCCAAGGCGGCGTAATGTCCCGGGAAAGCAGTGTTGAGCAAATCGGCATTTTCGCCCACAACGTCGACCGCTGAGGCATCGTCATAAGCCAGCAAGGAGGCCAGCCGCTCACAGATTCTCTTGAGTTTGAGCGGGTCGACACACACTTTGGCATGAACCGTCTCGTCGGGCAAGGCCTGCTCCAGGGCAACCATCAGGGCGGCCAAAGGCGCCTCCAGCGCGTGGATACGCGTGATCAGCACCGGGCGGGACTCGCCACGCGCCAGCCCGTGCTCGATTTCGGCGGCCAACGACTGGATCTCGAGCGCACCAATGCTGCCTGCCGTGCTTTTGGTGGTGTGCGCCAGTCGTTCCGCCGTGCTCAGATCGTCTTTCGCCAGGGCCGACAGCAACCCGTCCACCACCGATTTCTGACCGGCCAAAAAACGCTGCAGCATCGACAAATACAAGGCTTTTTTACCCAGTACCCGGCGCAGGCCGGCCTCGATATCAAGTCCGGGAATTTGCTCCGGCAACGTTATCTGGTCCTGCCCACTGAGGCTCGGCACATCACCAACCGGTCGATCTTCCAATCGGCTATGGGGTTTGATCCAGCGCAAAAGGGTTTGCCAAAGCAGATCGGGATCAATCGGCTTGGCCAGGTGATCATTCATGCCGGCGTCAGCGCAGCGCTGACGGTCGCTGTCCTGCACATTGGCCGTCATGGCAACGATCGGCAGGCTTGCAAAAGCGGGCAACCTGCGGATTTCGCGGGTCGCGGTCAGGCCATCCATCACCGGCATTTGCATGTCCATCAACACCAGGTCAAAACTGGCTTGCCGCACTTTCTGCAAGGCAATTTCACCGTTGTCGGCCACATCCACAATAAAGCCCGCATCGCGCAGCAGTTCTGTGGCCACTTCCTGGTTCAGGTCGTTGTCTTCCACCAGCAAAATCCGTGCACCCTTGATACTGGCCAGATTTTCAGCAATCAAGGAGGGAGCCTCGGTGCTGCTGCGCCGACCTTTGGGTGCAGCCCCCATCATGCTCAGGATGCTGTCAAACAACAAAGACGCGCTCACCGGCTTGATCAGTACATCCTTGACACCCGCCTCTCTGGCGGCCTTGAGAACTTCTTCGCGGCCAAATGCAGTGACCATGACCATGTTGGGCATGCGTTTGAGTGGTCTTGTGCGCAGGCGTCTGGCTGTTTCGATGCCGTCCATGTCCGGCATTTGCCAGTCCAGAAAAACAAAGTCAAAAGCCTGGTTGCGGACTTCAGCCTGGTCCACCGCATGGATTGCCACCGCACCACCCGGCGCCTCATCAACCAACAGGCCCATGCCCTCCAGCATGTCGCGCATCACCACCCTGGCACTCTCATTGTCATCCACCACCAGAGCCCGGTGGCCTTGCATGTCTGCGCTCAGGACGCGCTGGGGTGGCGTTGCAGCCCCCCTTCCGAGCCGGACAGTAAACCAGAATGTGCTGCCGTGCCCCAACACACTTTCCACGCCCACCTCGCCCTGCATCAGGTCAACCAGCTTTTTCGAGATGGCCAAACCCAGGCCCGAGCCACCGAACTGGCGCGTGGTGGAACTGTCAGCCTGCTGGAACGACTGAAACAACTTGCTGCACTGCTCAGGCGACAAACCGATGCCGGTATCGCGCACTGCAAAATAGATCAGTGCATCATGCTCGGTTTGTTCGCGCAAACGCACCACCACGTCCACCTCGCCCCTGGCCGTGAACTTGACGGCATTGTTGGCATAGTTGATGAGCACCTGACTCAGCCGCAGCGGATCGCCCAACAGGTTGTTGGGCACATTGCGATCCATGTCAATGATCAGTTCCAGCCCCTTGGCCGCCACCTTTTCTGAAATCAGGTTGCTCACATTGGCCAGCACCTTTTCCAGATCGAAAGCAATATGTTCAATGCCGAGCTTGCCCGCTTCCAATTTGGACACATCCAGAATGTCATTGATGATGCCCAGCAGATGTTGCCCCGAGTCCATGATTTTTTTCATATAGTCACGCTGGCGCGGCAACAACTCGGTCTTGAGCATCAAATGTGTCATGCCAATCACGGCGTTCATCGGCGTGCGGATTTCATGGCTCATGTTGGCCAAAAAGTCAGCCTTGGTACGAGCCGCGTCTTCGGCCAGTTCCTTGGCATGGCGCATGGCCTCGGCGGCCGCACGTTCATCTGCAATATCGTCAATCACCCAAACTGTGCCCTTGCTGTGATCTTTGACATCAATCGCCCTGCCGGTCAGACGGGCCCAGAACAGGCTGCCATCCTTGCGCACCAGTTGTTGCTCGCGACGATGCGCCTGACCTTGCCAGATATGTGCATAGGCATTAACCACTTCTTTTTCAGCTTCGGCATTGGCGTACCAGATGGTCGTGGGCTGACCCACCATGGCCCCCTCCATCCAGCCAAACATTTCAGACAGGCGCTTGTTGCAATTGACCACTATCCGGTCCTTGATCAAAGCCATGCCGGAACTGGCCGTGTCAAAAATGGCCAGTTGCTCCTCACTTGCCAACATGAGTTCGCGAGATACATCGGTCAACTCGGCCGTGCGGGACGCCACCAACTGCTCGAGATTGGTGCGGTACTGCTCAAGCTCAAGGCTCATGCGGCGTCTTTCCGTGACGTCTTCCTTGATCGCGAGGTAATGGCTGATGCCGCCATCGGCTTGGCGCACCGGTGTGATGGTGGCCTGCTCCTCGTACTCGCTGCCGTCTTTGCGCCGGTTGAACAAAATGCCGCTCCAGCTGTCGCCCCGGGTTAACGTGTCCCACATGTCCTGGTAGGTGGCCTGGGGGGTCCTGCCTGACTTGAGCACCCGCGGGTTCAGCCCGGTGGCCTCCTCACGCGTGTAGCCCGTGGAGCGGGAGAATGCCTCATTGACATATTCAATTTCTGCCGCCGTGTTGGTGATCACGATGCTTTCCGGACTTTGCTCAACCGCCAGATAGAGCTTGCGCAGTTCGTCCTCACTGCGCTGGCGTTCGGTGATGTCTTCCTTAACGGCCACATAGTTGCAGATCCGGCCCTGAGTATCACGCAGCGGCGTGATGATGGCGGCTTCGATGCGTTCGCTGCCCTCTTTGGTGCGGTTGACAAACTTGCCACTCCAGGTCTGCCCGCCGGTCAGGGTTTGCCACATGTGCTGGTAGGTGGCTGACGGCGTTTTTCCGGAACTCAAGAGTCGCGGGTTTTGGCCGATCACCTCGTCACGACTGAATCCGGACAGGCTGACAAACGCATCGTTGACGAATTCGATACGTGCGTCGGTATCCGTGATCACCACGGCATGCGGGCTTTGCTCGACCGCCGTGCTGAGCTTGCGCAGGGTGAGCTCGGCTTTTTTGGATTCGGTGATATCGTCCCATAACGCCACCAGGTAATCCACCCCGCGTTGGCGGATCAGGCTGACATTGATGTGCACGTCCACCGGGCGTCCATCCTTGCTGCGGTACTGATTTTCAAAACTGGCGCCACCATCAGCCAGCACCCGATCTACCCGGGCCTGTAATTCGTCCGGCTCATGCACTGCCTGCAAATCATGCAGCGTCATCCGCAGCAACTCGTCACGGCTGTAGCCCAGAATCCGCGTGCTCGCGGCGTTGACCTGCACAATGCGCAGGGTTTGTACCTCGATCAGGTTGATCGCATGGGCCGCCTGCTCAATGATGGCATTTACAAGCGCCTGTGCCTCGGCTTCACTGGCGCGCGCGCGGCGCAATCCAAGCGTCTTGTTCAAGCGGATTCGAATGGCATCCAGCAGGGCCCGCTCCTCTGCCAGGAAGGGTTGACCGGCATCGGCGGGAAGCGCACCCAGGTAAGCCACCCGCAATTCATGCAAGGGCACACCGTCGGAGCCACCAAAGTTCATCGACAAAAATTGCGTTTGCTGAAGGACGCTGGCATCACCCAGCACCTCGTCCCCGGACTGGATGCATACCGCCGCCAGTTCCGGGTAGCGCATGGACTCAGGAATCCGCCGGGTCAGCGCCACCAGCAGGCCAGGCTCATCCATGTCGTCGCGCTCCATCAGGCTGGAGACCTCATACAGGCAGGACAACTCCTTCATGCGTTCACCCAGGTCAGCCTGCGCGCGCAAGCGCTCGTTGACCGCATCCCGAAACGCCAAGACGGCAGCGGCCATGTCACCCAGCGCCCCGTGCTTGTCACCGCTGATCAGCCTGATTGCAGTCACCACTTCGGGGGACAACTCACCCCGCGTCAGGTGCAGCATGGCTTTTGACAGCACTGCCACCCGCCGCAGCACCCGGCGTGTCACCCAGGTCCACAAGGTCATTAGAGCCACCAGCATCAGCACGGCCGTCACGACCATTTCCCTGACATATTTATCAAAAGAACGGGACTGCGTCTCGGCGCGTCGGGCCATCGCCTCGGTAGCCAATGTGGCAATTTTGTGGGTATGCTCACTCAGCATCACGTAACTTTGCCCGGCTCGAAAGGCCTGCTGCATGGCACCGACAGGGTTGATGGTCGCCATGTCGGTGGCGGTGATGAGCAGATTGCGGTAGTTCAAAAAGTCCAGGCGCACTTCCTTGACAACGTCATTGGTATCCTGCAGGTTTTCCAGATCAAGCAGCCGGGGCTCCAGGCCTGCCAGCAAGTTCACCACGCTGGTATGCACACGATACACCTGGCCTTGGTCGACACGTCCACTGGCCGCTTTTTCCAGCGTATCGGCCACCATTTTTTGAATGGCTGCCAAATCTTGATTAAACCGGGTCGCAGCGGCCAGTCGCGCAGTGTCGGCGGCCTGGGCGGCTGAAATCAGCCGGTATTCATGCTCAATGCGATTGATAGACGAAAAAACGATCCCTCCCGCAACCAGCATGACCAGCAACACTGGCAAAACGAACAGCATGAAAACCGGTGACAGTCGGCCCTTGCCGGCGGCGGGAATCCGTTCACCCTCACCGCCCTCAGCCGCTACCGGCAGGGTCATTTGATCGCCCCGGCTGGCAACAGCTCAGCCCACAACTCAGGAGGGATGCTCGCCACATACTCAAACCCGGCCTGGCCTTTGGGTCGAAACACCACCAGCGTCGCTTCTTTGGGGAAGTAGCCCATCAAGTCCATCAAATTGGGGGCGTGGGCGATCACCAGGCGGTTGCTACCCGAGCCGACCGGATCGGACAACAAATGCCGCGTATTGGCCACAATCGGCGCCTTTTGCGCATCTGTCAGGTTGGCGGTGTACATGAGTCGGAGATCCAACTGAACCCGCTTTCCGGGAAATGCCGCCGCAGCCGTGTCCTTGACACGGCACATGGGACTGATGTGAATACTTTGGATGGGAATACGGGCCATCTGCATGGCTTGGCCCACACGCGCGGCCATCGCCCTGCCTTCCTCGGTCAAGGGGCGCTGGGTAGAACAGTCATTCAAGTCCACCGAGGGCAAACGGTCAGGCTTGCTGTTGTCGGTATTGGCATGACGCAGGTAAAGCGTGAAGCCGCCTCTTCGCAGTTGAGTCAGTGTCTCGCGCGTTGCCGGTTTTTCAACAAATTGAGGTGCGGTGACCGCCAAGGGCGGCGCTACTGCACCTGCGGCACCGGCTGGATTTGCAAATAACCCGACCAGGAACACCAGCAAGGCATGGAAAAAAACCGTGCGGAGCGTATTACAAAGCATCATGCTCGAAATTTAGCATCAAAAGCAGAATGAAACAAATCCGCAACTCAGCTCAAACTCAAATTTCGTAAGCACTTCTTCGTTTGTCAAAAGGTCACAACCCGCAGAGCCGCCCTGCCGTCTGATGTCAAAATGAACATCTGTCCCGCTGTGCAGACCATCCCACCCTATTCGCTGTTGCATGCCTATCACGACTGACAACAAACACCTGCCTGAGCCTGAGCGCATTTCTGTGCTGTCGCTTTCCATCCCCGTGGCCATGGGTTATGTGCCACTGGGCATGGTGTTCGGGTTTTTATTTGTGCAAGCCGGTGCACCCTGGTGGCTGGCCATGTGTGCCAGCGTTCTGGTGTTTGCCGGAGCTGCCCAGTTCATGATGGTGCCGATGCTGGCCGCGGGACTGCCGGTAGCGTCCATCGCCCTGGCCACCCTGGTGGTGAACCTGCGCCATATTTTTTATGGCTTGTCGCTGTTGGACAAACTGCCCGCCAAACCCTGGGCACGCTGGTACCTGGTGTTTGCCTTGACCGATGAAACCTATTCGGTGCTGACCACCTTGCCAGCCGGCACCGCCTCGCGCCAGATGGTCACCGTAGCCCTGCTCAACCAGGGCTGGTGGGTGTTGGGCACCCTGCTGGGCGCGGTGATCGGCGCGCAGGCGCAAATTGCATTGGCCGGGCTGGACTTTGCCCTGGCGGCCCTGTTCGCCGTATTGGCGGTGGAGCAATGGCGCAAGGCAGAATCATCCGCACCGCTGTGGGTGGCTGTGCTGAGTTATGCCATGGTCTGGGCGCTGCTGCCGCAACAAGCCTTGTTGACCGCGATCGGCCTGAGCGTAATGGCCGGTCTGCTCTGGCCCAGGGCGGCCAACAAGGGGCACACGCCATGATCGACATTCCCTACGCCATCGGCGCGATCATCGCCATGGCCGTGGTGACCTTCGGCCTGCGCGCCCTGCCCTTCCTGGCGGCGCGCTTTCTGCAAAATAATCCGCTGGTGCAGCAACTCGGGCGCTTTTTGCCGCTGGCGATCATGACGCTGCTGCTCCTGCACACGCTGGTGGGCAGTGCCAGGCAAAACCTGTCGGGGCCCTGGCAGGAGTCGCTCGCCGTACTCACCGTGCTGGCACTGCAGTGGTGGAAAAAACACCCGCTGCTGAGCATTCTGGCGGGCACGGCACTGTATGTGGCGCTGCGCAACTGGGGCCAGTGACCGGTGCTGCCCATCACTCACTTCACCGCATTTGGAAAAAACAAGGGCTCGCCGCCGATTTTGTAACTGGCAATCACGCCCTGCCCGGCAGCGGAGGTGATCCAATCCACAAACTTCTGACCCTCTGCCACCTTGACATGCGGGTGTTTGGCCGGGTTGACACGCATCACGCCGTATTGGTTGAAAAGCCGCTTGTCGCCCTCGACCAGCACCTTCAGTTCGCCCCGGTTCTTGAAGTTGAGCCAGGTGCCGCGGTCAGTCAGCGCATAGGCGTTGCTGCTGGACGCCATGTTGAGCGCCGGGCCCATGCCGCAGCCGCATGACTTATAGCCACTGCCTTTTTTGTCCGCCAGCTCGGCCAGGCTCCAGAACCGGAATTCGGCCGCATGGGTGCCACTTTTGTCACCGCGCGAAATGAAGGGGCCATTGGCCGCAGCGAGTTTTTTGAAGGCTTCGACCACATCCCGGCCTTTGACCTTCACCGGGTCGCTGGCTGGTCCCACCAGCACAAAGTCGTTGTACATCACTTCGATGCGCTTCACCGCAAAACCCTCAGCCACCACCTTTTCCTCGGCCACCTGGTCATGCACAAACAACACGTCAGCATCACCGCGGCGGCCCATGTCGATGGCCTGGCCGGTGCCGAGCGCCACCACTTTCACGTCGATGCCACTGGCCTTTTTGAATTCCGGCAACAGGTAAGCAAACAGGCCCGATTGCTCGGTCGAGGTGGTGGAAGCCACCACAATCGACTGGGCCTGCGCACCCAGCGTGAGGAACAATGAGCTTGCCATCAACACGTGTCGCACCCTCACCAGCGACTTGAATGCCACTTCTGTTTTCGTACCTTTCATGCGAGTTCTCCTTTGACAAAGATATGGGCGGCCGGGTACTGCTGTTGCAGCAGCGGTCCGCTAAAAAAATCGTTAACCGGCAAATCAGCCAGCACGCGACCCTGTTCCAGGTAGATCACCCGGCTGGCCAGGCGTTTGACCTGGCCCAGGTTATGGCTGGCAAAAATCAGGGTCATGGCCTCCGGCCCGCTGGCAAATTCTTCAATCAAGGCTTCCACCTCGCGTTTGGCATGGGGATCCAGGCTGGCGGTGGGTTCGTCAAGCAGCAGCACATCGGGCTGCAGTGCCCAGGCCCGCGCCATGGCGACCCGCTGCTGCTGCCCCCCCGAAAGCTGGCGCCCGCTGCGCTGCGCCAATCCCGACAGGCCGACACGCGCCAGCGCCGTCAAGGCTTGTGCTCGGGCTTGCGACCATGACATGCCACGCAACCACAGCCCCAGCGCAATATTGGACTGCACCGACACGCGCATCAAGTGGGGCTTTTGAAACAGCATGGCTTGCCGCGCATGGGGCGCACTGACCAGTTGTCCGGCCGTGGGCACCACCAGTCCGTGCAGCAATCGCAGCAGCGAACTCTTGCCACAGCCATTCGCGCCCACCAGCGCGACGCGCTCACCCGGGAAAATACGCAGACTGACTTCTGACAAGGCGTGCACGGCCCGACCCGTCACGCCAAAATGCAGGCTGGCCGAGTGCAGCGCCAGCACCGGCGCAACAGGCGTGCGCGACAAATCGGGTGATCGACTCAGGGCGCCCATGCCCATCAAACTCGCGTGTTTCAAACCGAGACCCTCGTGACCAATAAGCGGTCCACACCCAACTCCTGGTGTTGACGCCAGCGTCGCACGACTGCAATCAAGACATTGAGCAGCAACACCACGCCGAGCAGGATCAACCCGAGACCCAAGGCCAGTGGCAGGTCACCCTTGCTGGTTTCCAGCGCAATCGCGGTTGTCATGACCCGGGTAAAGCCGTCGATGTTGCCGCCCACGATCATCACTGCGCCCACTTCCGAGATGGCTCGACCGAAGGATGCAATCAGCACCGTGAGCAAGGCATAACGTTCGTCCCAGGCCAGCAACAGGCTGCGCATCAGCGGCCGGGCACCGAGCGACTGCAATTGTTCGCCATGTAAATTCTGCGCATCTTCCACTATTTGGCGCGTCAGGGCGGTCACCACCGGCAACACCAATAACGCTTGTGCGATCACCATGGCCTTGAAACTGAACAACCAGCCCAGAAAACCCAGGGGACCGGTGCGCGACAACAGCAGGTACACCACCAGCCCCACCACCACCGACGGCACGGCCAAAAAGGTGTTGAAGAGGGTCAACACGACACCTCGCCCGGCAAACCGTGCCACACCGAGCCAGGCGCCCAAAACCAGCCCCAGGCTGCACGCCAGGGCACAGGCCGTCGCACTCACCCACAGCGACCGGACCACGATGGTGAGCAGTTCAGGGTCCACGGAAGTGATGAGTTGCAGCGCTGCCAAGGCGCTATCGGTGAAGGTCGCCATAAGTTGCGTTATCGTAGCGACCAGACAAATAACTGGCGATATGAACCACTGTGCATAGGCTACAACTCCACTACACACTGTCCAGGGACAGCAGTCCGGCACAGGTGCGCAACCCGCTCATCGATTTATTGCAAGCCGTCAGCAACCATGGCTCCATCTCGGGTGGGGCACGTGCGCTGGGTTTGAGTTACCGCCATGTCTGGGGTGAGCTCAAGCGCTGGGAAAACGAATTGGGCAACGCGCTGGTGCTCTGGGAGAAAGGCCAGCGCGCCCACCTGACCGAGTTTGGCAACAAGCTGATGTGGGCCGAGCGCCAGGCACAAGCCCGGCTGTCGCCGCAAATTGAAGCCCTGCGCGCCGAACTGGAGCGCAGTTACGCGCTGGCTTTTGACGATGGCCAGCACGTCGTCACGCTTTATGCCAGCCATGACGACGCGTTGTCGATCCTGCGCGAGTACGCATTGCAAGGTGATGATCTGACCTCAGGTGGCGCCACCAGCAAGCTGCATCTGGACATTCGTTTTACCGGCAGTGTGGACGCCATTCGCGCCCTGAACGAAGGCCGCTGCGTGATGGCCGGCTTTCACACCTTGCTCGGCGTGGGGAAACAAACCTTGACCGGGCGCACCTACAAGCCGCTGCTGCGGCCCGGTCAGCACAAGATCATCGGTTTTGCCCAGCGCACCCAGGGCTTGATGGTGGCAAGAAACAACCCACTCCAATTACGCAGTTTGCAGGACGTCACGCTGCAACGTGCCCGCTTTGCCAACCGAACGCTGGGCAGCGGTACCCGCGTGGTGCTCGATGAACTGCTTGCGCAAGCCGGCCTGCAAGCCGCTGAATTGGCTGGCCATGAACACACCGAGCCCTCCCACGCGGCCGTGGCCCAGGCGGTGGCATCTGGCCAGTGTGATGCCGGCATGGGCATCGCCGCTGCCGCCCAACAGGCGGGACTTGACTTTGTGCCGCTGGCCGAAGAGCGTTACCACCTGGTGTGCCGAAAATCGGCCCTGGCGCAACCCGGTATCCAGGCCTTGCTGGAACTCCTGCAGAGTCCCCAATGGTCCAGCCAGATCAACCAGATTCCGGGTTATTCAGCAAGGCAAAACGGTGAAATTTTGTCCATGCGCCAGGTGTTGCCTTGGTGGGATTACAAACGCAAAAAAGGGGCAGCGGCAAATTGACGCACCCCGCGCGTACCCGGTTGGGAGCAACCGAAGCAGGTCACGGCTAGCCTTAAAATCGCCTGCCAGTTTTTAAGATCCAAGGCGCTACGCTCCGGGGGCGGGCAGACTGCACAAAACCATGACCGTGGTTGAACTGCCAAACATTCCATTGATGGGGACCATCATGCATCAACTACTCAAGTTTTCAAGGGCTGTCGACTGGGTCAATGGCCAGATCGGCAAATATGTGATCTGGCTCATCATGGCTTCGACCGTCATCAGTGCCGTCAACGCCATCGTGCGCAAGGCCTTCAACGTGAGCTCCAATGCCTACCTGGAAGTGCAGTGGTACCTGTTTGCGGCAGCCTTCCTGCTTGCGGCAGGCTTCACGCTGCTCAACAATGAACATGTCAGGATCGACGTGGTCTCCAGCCGACTGTCCAAACGTGCACAAATCTGGATTGATGTGATTGGCTTTATTTTCTTTTTGCTTCCTTTTTGTGCTGCCTTCCTCTGGTTTGGTATCCCGTTTTTTCTGGAAGCTTTCAGCAGCGGTGAAATGTCAGGCAATGCGGGCGGTTTGATCCGTTGGCCGGTGTATGCCATGATCCCCTTGGGGTTCGGTCTGCTGTTGTTGCAGGGTTTCTCTGAACTGGTCAAGCGCCTCGCCTTCCTGCAAGGCCTGATCGCGGATCCCACAGAAAAAATCGTCGAGAAAACTGCCGAAGAAGAGCTGGCCGAAGCGATTCAAAAGCTGGCTGAAGAAAAAGCCGCCAAAAATAACCCAGCCTGATTGGGGAGACAGACATGGAATTTCTGATCAACAACATTGCC
>JACCDQ010744381.1_pt1 | contig 14949 bp, 9 predicted proteins | sample 7446031 | NCBI WGS metagenome assembly JACCDQ01 (sample SAMN15323442, study PRJNA562643) | freshwater metagenome | isolation source: river surface water | place: USA:Blue River Watershed | collected 2017-08-17
GACCAGCTAAGATTTCAATATTGTGCTTACCAAATGCTTTCTTGTAGTTAGCAGTGTTAGTAAATGTCCAACCGAATGAGTAGCCACCGAATTCGTTGTAACCAAACGCTGAGTTATTCTCAGAGTTTTCATATTGCCAACGAGTATATCCCCAACCGTAGTTGTTACGGAAGTTACCTGCAATTGATGAACGCAATGTTAAACCTGGAATTACATCTAATTCAGCATATACGTTACCATTTGCTAAACCATTGAAGTTGCGGTTGTTTAATAAACCTTTTTGGTTAGCTACTGGGTTACGAGGGTTGTTGAAACCTTTAGCAGCAGTACCAGCATATCCACCGAATTCATCATAGATTGGAATGATTGATGGCATACGGAATGCTTGTAAGATATCGTTTTCATCAGCAGCGATACCATTACCACCAGCACCACCAGTTTGACCTAAGATTTGTAAGTATGTCAACTGGATGTTCTCTCCGATACGTAAGTTCTTCAATAAGTTAAACTCAGAATTGATACGGAAAGCATAACGTTTCATTGCATTACTAATCAAGATACCTTTTTGGTCTTGAACAGAGAAACCAACGTAGAAACGGCTGTTATCGCCACCACCACTGAAACCAAGTGAGTGTCTTTGTAATGGAGCTTGACGAGTGATAGCACCATACCAGTCAGTACCTGCTTTGTTAGCTTTGATAACTTGGTAGATAGCACCTGCCGATGGGTCGATGTTATATTTTAATTTTTGAGCAGCTAAATCAACTGAACCAATAACACCTGGAGTACCACCTACACTTAAATAATCAGGAATAACTGGAGTTGAACCTGAACCAAATTGAGGGTGTCCGAAAGCCTCACCAGAGTTTCTTTTTGCATTCCAAGTCCAAGTAGCAAAATCAGTTGGATTCATCATTGCTTGGCCATTGCCTGGGTCAGTAACACCATACATACCATCATAAGTTACACTAAGTTTTTTAGCACCTTTTGTACCTTTTTTAGTAGTATAAACGATTACACCGTTGGCAGCACGAGCACCATAGATAGAAGCAGTAGAAGCATCTTTCAATACAGTAGTTGACTCGATGTCGTCTGGGCTTAAGAAGTCAGTTGAGTTTACTGGCATACCATCAACAACGTAAAGAGGCTCATTACCACCAAATGCACCAAAACCACGTACGCGGATTTGGCTGGCAGTACCTGGTTGACCGTTAGTTACAACTGTCAAACCTGCTACTCTACCTTGTAATTGTTGCTCAACGTTACCTGATGGAACAGCTGTTAAATCTTTTGATTTTACAGTTGAAATCGCACCAGTTGACTCACGTCTTTTGTCAATTGAGTAACCCGTTACAACAACCTCATCAAGACTTGCTGCATCGTCTTCCATTGTTACGTTGATAGAAGCTTGTCCTGTCAATTTTACCTCTTGAGTTTTGTAGCCGATTGAGCTAAATACTAAAGTTCCACCCGTGTTTGGCACGTTGATTTTGAAGCCACCGTTTGCATCACTGATTGTACCCGTTGTTGTACCCTTTACAGTAATACTTGCACCTGGTACACCATCTCCCTTTGCATCACTTACTTTACCACTTACGGATTTTTGAGCAAATGCAACTACGGACATAAGCCATAGTAACCCGCAAAACAGAGCCCCCTTGATGGGAACAAAGTAGTTTTGTTTCATAGTTTTGATTAAGTTAAAAAATTAGAAAAAAAATTGATTAAGATTTTTCTCTATATATACAAATTACTTGTTAGAGTAAGACTTTTCTGTTAATAAATACTCAATTAAGTGTATTTGATACAATTATAAGAAGCCTCTTGTCTTGTTCCAAATATTTCTTAATATTTTTATATTTTTCTGATGAAGATTTCATTGACTTTTTGATTTAATAGGTATCCTCGTAAAGCCAAGTTTATGTATTGTATCAATCTGATGCAATATTAAATATTTTATAGAAAACTACAAAATATTTCTATTTGTAAAATTACTTTTCTTTATAAAAAAGATTTTTTTACATTAAATATAGAAATATTTATATAGGTGCAAATATACAAAACTTTATAATTCTATCGAATGTATAGACAAGTTTTTATTATCAAATATTAAAATAGTGCTGATTTTATCGAAAATTTCGAGAAAATTGAGTAGAAAAGGAAGTTGTGTGGAAGTGTGATAATTTTAAGAAGTTATAGAATTATTTTTTTGAAAATTTTTCGGCTTCGGCCAAAACTCGTATGGTATTTCCACCCCAAATCTTTTTGATGTCTTTGGCAGAATAACCACGTCTGAGTAGTTCGATTGTTACATTTTTTATCTTGCTTACGTCTTCAACACCTATAACATCACTGCCGCCATCCATATCCATACCAATTCCCACATGGTCGATTCCAACAAGTTTTACTACGTGGTCTATGTGATTCACGACGTCTTTTACAGTTGGTACATCGCTTGGATATTTATACTTAATCTGGCGTAATTCGGCATTGAGTCTTTTCTTGTCTTCGGGTGTTGCATCGGCTTTTTGCACTTGCATTCTGATAGTCTTAATTGAAACCGCTACTTCTGCCGAAGGCTTCTTCAAGAAATCGGCCACGAAGTTTATTTGAATGACTCCGCCTTTCGATGCCAGTAGTTTTATCATATCGTCGGTCATGTTTCTTTTCACATCACACAACGCACGGCATGATGAATGTGATGCAAAAACGGGTGCTTTACTCAAACGCATTACATCATAAAATGCCGAGTCTGATAGATGCGATACATCCACCACAATTCCCAGACGGTTCATTTCAGCAATACATTCTTCTCCGAGTTTGCTTATCCCTCCATGTTCTGCTCCTTGTGGGTCGCCTGAAGAATCACTTAAATCATTATTAAATGAATGAGCAAGCGTAATGTAGCGTAAACCTAAGTCATAATACAATTTTAGGTTTGATAAATCGGTGCCAACTGGCCAACCGTTTTCCATTCCGATAAATACACCCAGTTTTCCTTGCTTGTGGGCAGCGTATCCTTCTTTGGCAGTAGTCACTAAACTTACTTTATCAGCATTGTTCTTTACGGCTTCATGGATTTTGGCAAAAATCTTTAATGCTTTTTCTTTGGCTTCGGCATTGGCTTCGGGTGTGCGTTTGCCTTGTCCCAGATATACCGCAAAAAACATAGCATCCATGCCGCCTTCTTTCATACGTGGAAAGTCTATTTGTGTACCATCTTCGGCGTAGCTGTGTTTTGCTCCCACATCAAAATTTTCCATTTCCATCATATTAATGGGAGCATCGGCGTGTGTATCAACTGTGTAGGCACTTGTGTGAATCTTATCAGCTTTTTTTAATAGACGTTTTTCGGCTTTATCTTGGGCAAAACATAAAAAAGGAAAGCAAAAAAATAGAATGTAAAGATGTTTCATTGTTTTTGAGGTTTAGATGAAGGTTAATGGCCAACTATTGGTTATTTGAGTTTTCTACCCTTCCATACATATTCGCCTTTTTTTTGAGCAACGAGTCCAAAAAAAACTACATATAGCGGATAAATGAGTTGAACGAAAGGAATTGACCAAATTAAGTTTTTTTTACGTAAAAAACTGGCCATGAGGCTCAAAAAAATAAATTCTGCCGAAAATTTTAAGAAAATGCACATCAGAAAAACTTCGGTGCAGATAAAATCAGCTACCCAACTACCAAAAGCCACAGGCATGAGTAAATTTGCTAAGAAAATAAAAACCGCTAAAGCCGTAGTTTGCCAGTTATCATAATGTCGCCATTTGCTGGCCCAGCGTTTGCGTTGGTTATAAAACGACCGCCAGCTTGTATGAGCTTCGGTTTCGACGATTGTATCTTGACTTTTCAGAAAACGTACTTTATCGGGATATTTCTTAGCAATTTTATGCATCAAAAATTCATCATCGCCCGATGCCAAATCTTCGTTTCCCTTGAAGCCTTGCACTTCATAAAACACTGATTTTAAATAAGTAAGATTCGCACCATTGCACATGTTAGGTTTTTGCACGAGCATTGCACATGCCCCCGAACCCACCAGACTTGAAAACTCAATGATTTGAGTATCGTTAATGATAGATTGAATGATGGAATAGGGTCTCAACAATGTTTCCTGAGCGGAGCCGAAGGTAGCGGAGTGGAATGTAACCGCACTACTAATCAAGTAAGCTCCAGTTTGTGCTTGAAAATTAGCAGTTGTTTCGAGCCACCGTTCGCTAACCCTACAATCACCATCGGTAGTTGTAATTAATTCTCCTTTGGCCAATTTAATAGAAGAATCAATCGCTCGTTTTTTGGGTGATGTATTGTTGGTTTTGGGCGGTAATTGGTTGACGACCAAATTAAGTTTTGTTGTTTGTTGGAAGTTTCTGATAATTGCTACCGTATCATCAGTCGAGTCATCATCAGCTACAATTACTTCAAATTTTTCCTTCGTAAGTGTCTGCTTTTCTAAATCTTGTAGTAAAAAAAGAATATTATTGGCTTCGTTTCTGACTGGAATTATGACCGAAATAGTAAGTGTATCAGCCTTTGAGTTCTTGTCGATAAATTCAATCTTTCGATTTTTACTCCAGACGATTACCAAGCCTGTGGTCATCAGAAAATAAAGAGAGCTAATAATTAATAGTAATATCGAAAGAATCATTTTAAGCGTTTTTAGTAGTTAGTTTTAGTTGGAGGATAAAAATACTTCCGAATATGATAGGTAACAGCACATTGACTAACCAAATCATGAAAGTTGCTGATGAAATAGCCGTAATATTTACTCCGAAATAACTAAAATAATAGATTGAAGTTAAGGCACGTACACCTAAGTCTCCTAAAGCGTTGATGGCAGAAATGATGGTTTTAGTCAAGAAAATGATGCCAATTCCAGCCAATAAAATAGTATTGGAAAGATTTATGTCAAAAATCTTAAACATCAAAAGAAACTGAAAGCTAAAAACTAAATACCGAGCTGTAGCAATAAAAAATAAGTTTTTAAGTTCGTCGATTGTATAGTTTTCTAAAACGCCTAAATACTTTTTCAGATATTCAAAAAAGTGATTTTTTGATAAAAACAACTGAATATCTGAAAGATGATAGCTAAGAAAAACGCCAAAAACTAAAGCCCCAACCAGAATAACATTAGCAAGGGTATGTAGAATCAAGGGCGAAGGTTTACTATAAAGAATAAAAAACAAATAGCCGAATGTGCCGAAAAGCAGCGAAACATATAGCTGTAGGCTATTGCCGAGTAGAATTGCACCAATACTTTGCAGCCGCTTATCGCTTTTAAGCATCAAGATTTTTCCTGCATAATCTCCAATCATCATCGGGGTGGCCGTCGAAAACGTTAGCCCAATCAAAACTCCTCGATAGGCTTCCGAAAAATTTATTAGTTCTACTTTTGAAGCCAATTTTTGCCATTTTAATGCTTCTAATGCCCAATTGAGTGGCGTTAGCAATAGGATACAGCATAATAACGTAATACTTTTAGGGCGAAATAATAGGTTGAGGCTCTGCTTGATTTGCTCAAAACTATCAATCTTATTTATCACAAGCAGATATATCAACGATAGTATCATCAAGAATAAAGCAGTTTTTATCCACTGTATGCTTTTGCTTGAAGTTAGATATGAGAATTTTGAGTTAATTTGCATTTATGAATCAAGATAAAATAATATTAGGGGTTGACCCAGGTACACGTGTGATGGGCTACGGAATTATCTCCGTACAGGGAAGTACTTTAACGCTTATTCAATACGGTGTTATAAAACTTGACAAATATACTTCACATGAAATAAAGTTAAAGAAAATATTTGAGCGAATCACGCAGCTAATTACCGAATACTTACCCGATGAAATGGCCATTGAAGCACCTTTTTATGGGGTAAATGTACAATCAATGCTAAAATTGGGTCGGGCTCAAGGAGTGGCTATTGCAGCGGCTCTCCAACGTGAAGTGCCAATTGTAGAGTATTTACCCAAAAAAGTGAAGCAATCGGTTACTGGAAATGGAAACGCCACTAAAGAGCAAGTGGCGTATATGTTAGAGCATTTATTAAAAACTAAATTAGAATCACAGTACTTAGATGCTACCGATGCCCTTGGCGTAGCGGTGTGCCATTATATGCACGGAAAAACCAAAGCTTTAACAGGAAATGGCTCAAAGAAAAAAGGTTGGGCGGCTTTTGTGAGCGAAAATCCTGACAGGATGAAGTAAATTTTTCCGTTCCCTGAGTGGAATCGAAGGGAACGGAAAAAGCGTATTTATAGCACTCCCTTCGTACTCGGAAGCGAGTTCATCTCATTCAAATTTCTTTTCACTGCCATTTTGATAGATTTGGCAAATGCCTTAAAAATAGCTTCAATTTTGTGGTGCTCGTTTTGGCCTTCACATTTGATATTCAAATTACATTTGGAAGTATCCGAAAACGATTTGAAGAAATGATAAAACATTTCGGTTGGCATTTCGCCTATCTTTTCACGCTTGAAATCGGCGTCCCAAACTAACCACGGTCTGCCCGAAAAATCAATTGCTACCTGAGCAAGAGCTTCGTCCATTGGTAATAAAAATCCATAGCGATTAGTCCCTTTTTTATCGCCCAAAGCTTTCAAATAGGCTTCGCCAAGTGCCAAAGCAGTATCTTCAATGGTGTGATGTTCATCAATGTGTAAATCGCCTTCAACAAAAATCTTTAAGTCAGACCCTGAGTGTTTAGCTACTTGGTCGAGCATGTGGTCATAGAAACCAAGACCCGTATGAATCTCTGATTTTCCAGTTCCATCAAGGTTCAGCTCAATTTTTATTTTTGTTTCTTTTGTATTTCGCTCAATTGATGCCGTACGTGTTGGCAACTTCAAAAACTCGTAGATTTCGTCCCAGTCATTTGTCACTAACTTAGTTGCGTCTTTTTGTTCGGGAGTAAAACCATCAATCAGATTATTTGTTAATCCATCGGTAATAAAAACTGCTTTTGCTCCCAAGTTTACAGCCAATTGTACATCAGTAGCTCTATCACCGAGTACGTAAGAGTTAGCGAGGTCATATTTTTCAGCATCGAAATACTCAGTCAGCAAACCTGTTCCTGGTTTACGTGTTGGTAAGTTTTCGTGCGGGAAACTACGGTCTATATGAATAGCTGAGAAAACAACATTTTCATTTTCGAGTGTTCTGAGCATTTTATTATGGGCTGGCCAAAAAGTTTCTTCGGGGAATGAATCCGTACCGAGTCCATCTTGGTTTGTTACCATAATAAGTTTATAATCAGTTTCTTCTGCAATCTTGCGAAGATTTGAGAGGGCTTTGGGAAGAAACTCTAATTTTTCGAGCGAATCTATCTGAAAATCAGTTTTTGGCTCATCTATAATCGTACCGTCACGGTCAATAAAAAGGAGTTTTTGCATTTTCTCTGGTCAAATATTTAAAAATCCAAAATTAGGGAGGAAATCATAGAAAAACTAAAATATATTTTCCTGAATAGATAATTATATTAGTAATTATGATTTATTCAAAATTTATTGAAAAATATATAAATTTAAAAATCCGTTGCTTTGTTAATAAAACAACGGATTTTTTACACGTAGAATATTTCTGTAATCTTATGAAATCACGAGTCTTCACTTAAAGATTACCTTTTTTCATTTCTTTGACAGCGTAATCAGCTGCACGAGCGGTTAGTGCCATATATGTTAACGACGGATTTTGGGTAGAAGTTGAAGTCATTGAAGCACCGTCAGTCACGAAAACGTTTTTACAACTGTGCAGAGCATTCCATTTGTTCAGCAGCGAAGTTTTAGGGTCTCTACCCATTCTTACACCACCCATTTCGTGAATATCTAAGCCTGGTGTGCGGTTCGAGTCGTTGGTTCTGATGTTTTTGAAACCCGCTTTTGTAAACATTTCGCTTAGTTGGTCGAAATAATCTTTGGTCATTTTTACGTCGTTATCGTCATAATCAACCGAGATTTTCAACTGCGGAATTCCCCACGGGTCTTTCATGTTTTTATCCAGAGCCACATAATTACTCTCTTTCGGAATTGTTTCGCCCATCATGTGTGAGCCAACGCTCCAAACGTTGTTTAAGTAAGGGTTTAAGATTCCCTTTTTTAAATCTTCGCCCAGTCCACTTCTGTCATCACGCTCGTAGCGTCCTGCTGAGAAACCAGCCGCGTAGCCACGCAAAAAGTCAGTTTCTTGTTTAAATACATTACGGAAACGTGGAATATAAGGCGAATTCGGGCGACGGCCATCGGTCATGCTATCTAAATAGCCTTCGTATTCGGCATTAATGGTTGCACGGTAATTGTGGAATGCCACGTATTTTCCGAGTAAGCCACTATCATTGCCTAAGCCATTCGGGAAACGGCTTGAGGTTGAGTTTAATAAAATTAAGTTAGAATTGAGAGCTGCGGCATTGACGAAAATGATTTTTGCGTAATACTCAATCATCTCTTTGGTGTTGGCATCAATCACCCTTACGCCCGAAGCTTTACCCTTTTTCTCATCATAAATAATAGAGTGAACTACCGAATGAGGGCGAAGTGTCATTTTGCCCGTGCGAGCAGCCCATGGTAGAGTAGAGGAATTACTGCTAAAATAACCGCCATACGGACAACCACGTTCGCAAATTGTGCGGTGCTGGCAAGTTCCACGTCCTTGGTCGAAATGTATTTGTTTGGGCTGTGTAAGGTGAGCTGCACGCCCCATGATAATATGGCGGTCTGTGTAATTTTTAGCCACTGCCTGAGTGAAATGCTTTTCAACGCAGTTCATTTCATGCGGTGGTAGAAACTCTCCATCGGGAAGGTTTGGTAAGCCGTCTTTGTTTCCCGAAATTCCTGCAAATTTTTCTACATAACTATACCATGGAGCAAGGTCGGCGTAGCGAATTGGCCAATCAACGGCAAAGCCATCACGGGCAGGGCCCTCAAAATCGAACTCTGACCAACGTTGGGTTTGCCTTGCCCACATCAATGATTTTCCACCCGTTTGATAGCCACGAATCCAGTCGAATGGTTTTTCTTGTACGTACGGATGTTCGGCATCTTTCACAAAAAACTGCTCTGTTCCTTCATAAAAAGCATAGCATTTGCTGATGATTGGGTTGGCATCACGCATTTCTTTGGTTAGTTGTCCACGATGCTCAAATTCCCATGGTTGTTTCATGGTCGTTGGATAGTCGGTTACGTGCTTTACTTCACGTCCACGCTCTAATACGAGTGTGCGTAATCCTTTACCAGTTAGCTCTTTAGCTGCCCAGCCTCCACTGATGCCCGAACCAATGACGATGGCATCGAAGGTTTGTGCTTTTACTGAATCTATATTTATGTTTGACATTTTTTATCGTTGATTTTAAGGAAGACTTCGCTCAAAGCGAAGTCTTCCTCCTTATTTATAACTTTATTTTTTAACAGGTACACATCCGTGATAACGAGCTGGGGCGAATTCAAAAACTCGTAGGTTCGTCATAACGTATTCTGAGTTTAGGTAGCCTTGAATCGTGAGGTTTTTTACTAAACGCACGAAGCCTTTTTCATCGGCATTCTCCGAGTTTGACATTTTATTCAAAACTTCTAATTTTTGTTTTCCATCACATTCTGTAAACGTTTTTGAGAAATCTCTTTTGGCGGTGGCATCGACCAAAGCAAAGCCTTTCGAGAAGGTTTCTTGTGATTTTTTATCGTAGCAGTCAGCCACCATTTTGATGGTAAATTGATGTACGTTGAGGTCTTTTGCTCCGAGAGTATCGGTTTTAGGAATAATCGTTTCGACGATTTCTGCCAGTAGGTTTTCTTGCGATTCCGAAATCTTTAAAGAAGTGCTTGAGATGGCTTCTTTGTTCCATGCGTTTGCCCACGAAGGTAGCACTATTGTACCGCCAATCGTTAGGGCAATGTTTTTTATTGCCGAACGTCTTTGCATTTTGATTAGGATTGAATTTTAAACGGATACAAATAAAACGATTTTCTGCGAGAAAAAGTAGGTTGATTTTGTAGCAAAATAAAATCGAAGAAAGTATGATTAGCTATTTGCTGAAAAGGGAAAGTAAAAACCTCTCGAAAGTGATTCCGTTTTCGAGAGGTTTTTTAAAATAATATTGGGTCAGACGGAACGTTTGACCTTGTTATCGTAGATGATTCCAGCCTTGGGCTTTAATTTCGGCTGTTCCACCGCTATTGAGTGCGAGTTGAACCGCTGTATCTTGCGTGATATAGCCAATCGGTAAAACATCGCTTACATTTTTGATTTTATCAAAATCAGATTGTTTTACTGTAAATAAAAGTTGATAATCTTCGCCACCGTTTAATGCGGCTGTTATGGGGCTTACATTAAATTCGGTAGCCGTGAGCATCGTAATATCTTCAATCGGAAGTTTATCTTCAAAAACCATTGCACCCACACCCGACTGCGTGCAAATATGCAGAAGCTCAGAAGCTAATCCATCTGAAATATCAATCATCGAAGTAGGCACAACGCCCAATTCGTTGAGTTCGTGAATAATATCGGTGCGTGCTTCAGGTTTTAGAATTTTACCTACTAAATATTCTTTTTCGGTGAGTTCGGGCTGCATATTGGGGTTCGCCAAATACACCTGTTTTTCTCGCTCCAGAACCTGCAAACCAAAATACGCAGCGGCTAAATCGCCCGTTACACATAAAATATCGTTGGGTTTTGCTCCATTGCGATACACAATTTTATCTTTATCAACAAAGCCCGTGGCTGTGATAGAAATCACAAAACCCGATGCCGAAGCACTGGTATCACCACCGATTAGGTCAACGTTGTAGCTTTCGCAAGCAAATTTTATTCCTTCGTAAAGCTCATCAATGGCTTCGACTGAAATTCTGTTACTCAAACCAATCGTTACCGTAATTTGCTTAGCAATGCCATTCATAGCGGCAATATCAGAGATATTAACTGCCACAGCTTTGTATCCCAAGTGGCGTAAAGGAGTATAAGAAAGGTCGAAATGAATGCCTTCAAAAAGAATGTCGGTCGTAACCAACATATACTTATCGCCTACGTCGATAACGGCGGCATCATCACCTATTCCTTTGATTGTTTCGGCGTTTTTAGTTGTAAATTTTGATTTTATTCGGTCAATTAAGCCAAATTCGCCAAGTGTATTTAGTTCTGTTCTTTCCATAGTGCAAAATTGAGGAATTTATTTAGCAAAAACTTTAAAATCTTCAAATAATCAACATTTTTACGAACGAAATTTAACTGCGTTCCACAAAAAAAGGTGACCTTTTCAGCTCACCTTTTTCATAGAATATATCTAATGTCTTTTTACTCCGTAATGATTATTGTGTAATCAAATTGTAGTTATTGATAGTACCACCTGTTTTTTGGCTGGCAGTTGTACGAGTAATATCAAGAGCTGTGTCAGTAATAGAATTGATAGTAAACTCAATCGTACCACCCGTGCCTGTCGGAACTGGCGTAAGGTTTTTCAATACTAATTTTGTATCGCCCACTAATTCGTATTGACCTGTGAATGTATTGCCATCAGCCTCTTTTAATGTTACCGAAGGGGCAATCAATAAATTAAGTGTAAACGATGAATACCCTGGTTTTGTGTTGGATGCAGCACCTTTTGTATATACTGTTGAACTTCCTTCTTTTACGATATTGGCTGTCCAGGTTTTCTTAATTTTTTCAGAAACAGGAACAGTTTTGTCTTTGCAAGAAGAAACTGCAAGAGCAACTAAAGATACAAATAGAATGGCAATCTTTTTCATGCGAATATGTTTGTTTAATAGCCTTATTGACAATTGATGAATACTGTAATTAGACAGATTTTTAGCAAATATGGTTTAAATATAAAAGAAAAAAAAATGCCCTACGCAAGAAAGACGTTTTTTTTATAGAAAACGTTGTAAATATCCCGAATATTTTACTAATCACAAAAAAGCCTCGAAGGTATTGTTCAGCAACAATATCTTCGAGGCTGGATAGCTTTTTTGATGAGTATTTAGCTTTCTCTTGGCGAACTTTTCAGCTGAATGATTTCTATAATCGATAGGACTTTGATATTGGTAGAAACTACGTTTGGTTAGTTCCAGAATGCCGTAGGTATTCAACTATTCTCCCCATTTGTTGAATACCTACGGCATTCTGGTGATACTTATTTGTATCTATATTACCGATATGAAAGTCCTATGGACTAATAATATTATTCCTTTGCAGCAATTTGATTAAAAAAATACCTATTACTTATTTTTTTAATTAATGGCTTCGTGCTTTACTCGATTGAAAACCCAGAAAATAATTGGGAATACAAGTAGGGTTAAGACCGTAGCCGTAACAAGTCCGCCGATGATAACGATTGCCAATGGTTTTTGAGATTCTGACCCAATACCTGTGCTGATAGCGGCTGGTAAAAGACCAATTGAAGCCATTAGGGCGGTCATTACAACGGGACGGGTACGGACTTTTACTGCTTCCAGAATGGCAGCGTCGAGTGTCATTTTGGCTTTGATATTTTTATGAAACTCCGAAATCAGAATAACTCCGTTTTGGATACAAATGCCAAATAACGCAATAAATCCAACGCCTCCTGAGATACCAAAGTTAATACCCGTAACGTGTAAAGCGATGATACCTCCAATGATGGCAAAGGGCACATTGGCCAAAACCAAAAGAGAGTCTTTTACATTACCAAACATGATAAAAAGTAGCACAAAAATGCCAACCAAGCTAATAGGAACCATTTCGCTGAGGCGTTTGGTGGCTCTTACTTGGTTTTCAAACTCACCCGTCCAGCCGATTGAGTAACCCGTTGGTAGTTTCACTGTTTTTTCAACATTTTTCTGGGCATCGGCAATGGTGCTTCCTAAGTCACGGTCACGCACTGAGAACTTTACGCCAATGAAACGCTTGTTATTATCGCGATAAATAAAGGCAGGGCCAGTAATTTTTTGAACGGTAGCTATCTCTTTGAGCGGAATCTTAACCCCCTGAATTGTAGGAACTTTCAGGTTTTTCATGTCTTCTTCGTCTTTGCGATAATTTTTTAAGTAACGCACCCGCACATCAAATTTCTTTTCGCCTTCAAACTTTTGGGTAGCGGTTTTACCGCCAAAAGCCATTTCAAGTACGGCTTGTGCATCGGCGAGCGTAACACCGTAGGCGGCCATGCGTTCACGGTCGAGAATTACGCTGATTTCGGGTTGACCTACGTTTCGGAGGATACCGACATCTTTTATACCTTCCACTTTTTCGATTTGCTTGATAACCTGGTTGGCTATTTTATCCAGTTCGTTGAGGTCATCGCCAAAAATCTTTACGGCGTTCGAGGCATTGATACCCGCCACACTTTCGGCCACGTTATCAATGATTGGTTGCGAATAATTGTAGCCAATTCCTTGATATTTTGAAAGCGAATCGTCCATCTGACGCACTAAATCATCCATAGTGATTTTTCGCTTCCATTCGTCTTTATGCTTGAGGTTTACTTGCATCTGTACGTAGTAAAAACCACTCGGGTCGGTTCCGTCGTTGCTTCGACCCACTTGCGAAAGCACGCCATTCACTTCGGGAAATTTACGAAGTTCATTGCGTAAAATAGCGGTTTTCTGCACAGTTTCGGGCAAGCTTTGGCTCATCGGAAATTTTGCTTCTACCCACAAAGCCCCTTCGTTGAGTTGAGGCAAAAACTCTGTCCCTAAGAAGGTAGCTGAGAAGAAAGTAAGCGACATAAATGCTACTGAAACCAACAATGTAATCTTTTTGTGAGCAAAAGTCCAAATGAGTCCTTTTTCTACGATTCTATTCCAAAAATTAACAAAAGGATTGTTTTTCTCTTTGACGTTTTTATTCAAGAAAATATGCGAAAGCACGGGCACTAATGTAAGTGTAAACAACAACGCACCCAGCAACGCAAAACCCAGCGTGTAGGCCAAAGGCGAAAACATTTTTCCTTCTACTTTCTGGAAGGCAAAAATGGGCATCAAGGCCGTAATGATGATGAGTTTTGAGAAGAAAATGGCTTTTCCGAGCTCAGTTCCTGTCTTTTTTATCACACTCCCGATAGCCAATTTATTATAAGCAGCCATGCCTTTTTTGTGGGCAATGTGGTCGAGGGTTACGAAAATTCCTTCAACCATTACTACGGCACCGTCAATGATAATTCCGAAGTCAACCGCCCCCAACGAGAGTAAATTGGCACTCATACCCTTGAGTTTGAGACACAAAAATGCAAATAAGAGCGATAGTGGAATAATAATAGAAACCGTGACGGTGGTACGCCAATCGGCCATGAACAAAAATACGATGACGGTCACGAACAAAATTCCTTCAAACATATTGTGCATCACGGTGGTGGTGGTGTAGTTCATGAGGTTGTCTCGGTCGTAGAATGTTTCCATCTTTACGTCCGAAGGCAATATCCGTTCATTCAAATCTGTTATTTTGGCTTTTACACGCTCAAGAACTTCTTTTGGATTTTCGCTTTTACGCATCACCACGATTCCTTCTACTACATCATCATTATCATTTAAGCCCACTTGACCTACTCGTGGCATGGCTGCTTCATGGACATCGGCCAAATTTTTAACCAAAATTGGGTTTCCGCCTGCATCATCGACAATGATATTTTCGATGTCTTGTATCGAACTTAGCAACCCGATACCACGCACGACATACGCTTGTTTGTTTTTTTCGATAACATCGCCGCCAACGTTGAGGTTGCCTTTGTTTACGGCTTCATACACTTGTAGCGGTGTGATATCATATTTCGATAAGCGATTAGGGTCAACGCTTATTTCGTAGGTTTTTTCTTGCCCACCAAAAGCCACTAAATCGGCTACGCCTGGCACGGAGCGAAGCTGGCGGTCAATGACCCAGTTTTGAATCGTGAGGAGGTCTCTCGAATCACGTGATTTACTTTTGAGTGTATATCGGAAAATCTCACCCGTTGGGCCGTAAGGTGGCTGAACGTCTGGTTCGACACCGTC
>JACCDQ010783871.1_pt1 | contig 14949 bp, 34 predicted proteins | sample 7446031 | NCBI WGS metagenome assembly JACCDQ01 (sample SAMN15323442, study PRJNA562643) | freshwater metagenome | isolation source: river surface water | place: USA:Blue River Watershed | collected 2017-08-17
CACTTTGCTTGGCAACAGTCCCCACAAAGCCACCTTTTGGTCTGCTTCTAGGTTCTGTGCTTCCATTTTCTCAAGCCCTTGCTTTCCATCAAGAGCAATGAGTTCCATTGCCAACTCACGCAGATATTCCATCTCTTCAGGTGGAAGTGAATCTGCAATACCTTGTGTTGGCGTAATAATTACTTTATCTTCTTTAAGGGGGGCAGAAGAGTCTAGAGCATCATGCTCAACGATCTCCATTGCTGTCACCCACAGATAGCGTCTAGTGTATGTTTCCACAGCACCTAGATTTTGAATTGGGTGGCATCCCTTCAGATTGGCATCAGCCATTGGAGACTTCAGAGTTAGCTGTGAGCCATCTTCTGTGTCTGTGATGGTCAGAGTAGCCAAATCCTTTTCAAACGATACAACACCGCATAAACCGATCTTGTGGAAGATTTGATTGATGGTCGGCATAAAGTCGCCAAGCTCAAAATATTGGTAGCCAGCAAATTTATTGTGGCCTGATTTTTTGAGAGGGGCTGCTTGTAGCTGAACCCGTGCATCCATTAACTTTTTATAAACTGACATATTCACACCTTGTGATTGTTAAAAGCATTGTCGTATTCTTCTTTGATGATTTCCATTTGAGTGTTGTCATCAAGATCTTCAAAATTTACCCAATCTACCTCACCGCAGCACACCAGCCGATTGTTCTTAGGTGTAACGCAGTATGGGCAGTATTTCTCGTGAGCGTATTGCTCTTTGTATTCAATGATGTAGTTGTTCACAAGCTCACCTTGTCTTTCAATTAGTTTTTGGAACATCTAGTCTTTGAACCTTTTTGGCTAACAACCAGTTGTCACCAAGGTAGCGAACAGAGCGAATCCATTGGCGCTGGTAACTGCGGATTGTTTGTGGTGGTGCTTGATATGTCTGAAAAAGATTACGGACATATTTAAGTGCGTGTGTATTCATTGCTTTTCCTTAGTGAAATGATTCAAATGCCATTTGGTTAACTACATCGCCATGAAGGTCGGTAATCTCATTTAGCTCTTCATCTGTGAGCGGAGTACCGTCCTCGTAGCAAGCGTAACTGAAATATGCATCGCAGAAATCGGGGAAATCCCTACTATCTACGCCATCCACTTCTAGGTTAACAACTTTGCGGTTTTTAAAAATTATCATATTGACTCCTGTTAAAGAGACTCTAATGTGCCATAGCTTTTTAACTATTTGTATTAGGACAAACCCTAATAGACAAAGTCAAAATATTTGATAGGCTACTCGAATGACACCTGACCAACACGAACAAGACTGCGCTGAAGCTTTACTAGGCTATGCCTATAACTTAGCTTTAACTTACAACCATAACGCTGGTGATATGGATGCGTCCATCATTGCTTTGTTAGCTAAAGCAATAGAGATTTACTCAGAGAAACAAGTTAATATTTCTGGAATGTACCAATGATTGATAAAGAAACAAAAGCAGGTGAATGGATTGAGCCACATTTGCAACCTGCATTCCCTGCTATGCATTTTGATTTAGCACCTGATGAACATGGCATAACAATGCGTGACTACTTTGCAGCTAAAGCCATGACAGGATTGTTAACGGCTGAAATTGTTGGAGAGTACAGCAATGACCACGTTGCCGAGATTTCTTATCGCATAGCAGACGCAATGCTGAAAGCTCGTAATGAAAACAACTGACAAGTTTGACAAGGCTATTCAGTGTGATGGCAAACACCCATATCCAGTGTTTACTGCTGCCGAAGCTTCTATCTCAAAGAAACGAGACAATGGCTTACAGATCTATCTTTGCCCACATTGCCACTTTTTTCATGTTGGTCATTCAACGACTAAAACAAGAAACTTGAAACGAAGCCCGAAATAGGTTATATTGGTTTGAAACAACGGCTAGATCTGAAGTCATGAGCAGATCGAAAAGTGAACCTCCCACCTGCCGAGTGTTTCTTTTTGGAGGGGTTGCGAGGTTGCTATATGCACTACTATTCTTTTCATGTGAGTGACTACATTCACGACACAGCGCATTTGTCAGCTTATGAAGATCTGGCATTTAGGCGCTTACTTGACTTGTATTACACAAGCGAAAAACCTATCCCAAACAAAACCCAAGAGGTTTCCAGGCGGATACGAATGACAGATCAAATCGATGCTGTGCAAACAGTACTTGAAGAATTCTTCATGTTTGACACAGAGAATGATTGCTGGTTTCACAAAAGATGCGACAAAGCAATTGCAGACTATCAAGCAAAAGCAGAGCGTAACCGTGAGGTTGGGAAACTTGGTGGAAGACCCAAATCAAACCCAGATGCTAACCCAAAAGAAACCCAAGTGGTTTCCAAAGATAACCCTAACCAAGAACCAATAACCAATAACCATAAACCAATAGTTAAACAGAACAAAGGCTCACGCCTTTCACCTGATTTCATGTTTCCAATTGAATGGGCTGAATTTTGTGTTCAAAAAAGACCTGAATTAATTACTTTTGAAGTTTGGGAAAAGTTCAGGGATTACTGGATATCACAGCCTGGTCAAAAAGGTGTGAAATTGGATTGGTTTGCCACTTGGCGCAATTGGGTGAGAAACACAAATGCACCCAAACTTAATCCTGCTGACATTGGCAGGATCACAGTGCCTCCATCAAATGAGCCTGATGCCGCTTTGGAAAAGATTAAAGCTGATGACAAGAAAGCTGCGCCAATCCCGCTTGAGGTTTTGGCAAAGATGGCTCAGTTAAGGAGAAAAGCATGAGCTACCAAATAGATTTTTTTGAAGACTTGATAGTTCCTGAAACCACCGTAGTGACACGGGAAAACAAGTTTCCAATTCCACCAGCTACCGATGCTCAAGCCTTGGCTGACTTTGCTGATCTAAAAAACTTTGACGCTAGTTCAATTCTTAAAAGTGGAGATTGGTTTTCTAGGTCCGAGTTTGACGATAGTTTTAAAAAACCTATTTACATTGACTCCAATAGGATTGGTTTGATTGCTTCTGACAAGCACCATTGGGCAGCAAGGATGGCCTGTGATTCTCTTGTTTCACCGTCCCCGATTCGTTCTTGGTATCAGTCAAAACATAGACAAAGTTTGGAAAACAGCAAGTTTTATGAGAAAAGCCCAAAGACTGCATTGGCTCTGAGAAAGTACATTGCTTCTCAATTTAGACCTACTGCTGCTCAAGCCGTGTACAAGCTTTTCAATGCTACCAATATTTATGATCCTTGCGGTGGCTGGGGGGACAGAATGGTTGCGGCTATGGCATCTAACATTCCCTACCATTGCAGAGATGTAAACCCATTGGTGCTGGCTGGCTATGCTTCTATGCAATATATGTACGGTGGCAATGTTTCTTTTGAGTATGAGCAATCAGAGTTAAGTGCGCCTGATGGCACTTATGACCTTGTCTTTACTTCACCGCCATACTGGAAAGTTGAGAAGTATCAAGGTGATCTGTCATCATTCAAAAAGTATCCAAAGTTTGAGGATTGGCTTGAGAATTTCCTATTTGCCATGCTGGACAACTGTTTGTCAGTGTTGCGTCCCAATGGACACATGGTGATAAACGTAAGTGATGTTTATGCAAGCCATACTTACAACCGAATAGTGCAGCCAGTTCTTGAGTATTTGAAAGACAAAAACCCTTATGTCATCGGTTACAGAATGGCAAAAAGGGTAAATTCAAAATCATTAGCTAATGGAATTTTTTGTGAACCAATGATTGTGGTGAAAAAAGCATGACTTACGCAGACGCAATGAGAATATTGGATAAGGTAAAAGACGGAGTGCCTTATCCTGAAAAAATTATCCTGATGGCCTTGGAGCTTACTGGTGACTTACAGCAGACGTAACATTCAAAACCCAAGCGATAGAGTCATTCTTGAGCAAGCAGAGGCCAGAGAATTATTCCGAAACTGGAATACTTCTAAAAATCCTGATCTCATTCGTGCAAGACTTGAAAGAGCAGAACGAATGTATGGCACTGGTGCTAGAGACAGAATCAGGTCATACATGGCCCAAATGAGAGAAGGAACACTTGAATGACTGACACAGCAACTAAATTTTTTTATAAAGATTTATCAGTAGATGATGTTCTTTTTTATTTTGATTACAAAAATGGGCTTTTTTATTGGAAAAATCCAACATCTATAAGAGTAAAAAAAGGTGATTTTGCGCAGGTATTTGGACAAAGATATATGCACGTTTCAGTAAACAAAAAAAGGTACATGATTCACAAATTAGTATTTTTTATACACCATGGATATGTACCTGAAATTGTTGACCACATTGATGGAAATTCATTTAACAACAAAATTGAAAATCTACGAGAAGTTGATAAATATCAAAATACATGGAATGCAAAAGTTAGAAAGCACAGCAAAACTGGTTTGAAAGGTGTTACGTTTCACCCTCAAACAAACAAATTCAGAGCAAGAATTAGGTGTAAAAACAAAATTTATTCATTAGGGCTTTTTACAACTAAAGAAGATGCACATCAGGCGTATTGCAATGCTTCTTTAATTTTTCATGAAGAATTTGGGAGATTTTGATGTTTATGGTCACATTCATGGTCGAGGGCACACCCGTACCCAAAGGCCGTCCAAGGTTTGCAAGAAGAGGCAAATTTGTATCAACCTACAGCCCTAAAACTACTGTTGATTACGAAACCAAGGTTTCAGAAGCAGCAAAGCTTGCGATGGGTGCTTCAGAGCCTTTAGAAACGCCTGTAGTGGCTTATATCTACATAACCCTACCAATCCCTGCCTCGTACAGTAAAAAACGCACAGCGGCTTGTTTATCAGGTCAAGAGCGTCCAACAAAGAAAAGTGACATTGATAACTATTGCAAAGCTGTTTTTGATGGCATGAATGGCATTGTCTTTGCCGATGACAGTCAGGTAGTGTCACTTCACGCCACCAAAGTCTATGGAACCATTGGGATGGTCGAAGTTATGGTCAAAGAAGAGTTGGAGTAAGGGTTTGTCCCTATACAAATAATCAAGATTTCAAGTTACAGTGAGGCTGTCATTAATTAACAGGAGTGAAAATTATGCACACAATCAACTTTGAAGCCACCACTGGCGCAGGTGATGTAGAAGTCCAAGTCACTATGACTTTTAAGGCAGACAAGTACACATCTTGGGCTGAGAATATTGAGATGGTCACCTATAACGGCATGGACATCATGGGCTTGATGACTGATGAACAGTTTGCTGACCTTGAGGCCAAAGGTATCAAAGCAATTGAAGCGCAGCGTGTTTGGGAAACAGAGAACTATGAACCCTGATCAGCTGAGATGCCAACCTGCCAAGCCAGATGACAAATGTCAGAACTGCAAAAGGCGGGTTGTTGAAACCAGAATGTATGTCAATGCCAAAAACAGCAAAGACAAAGCTTGTATCTACATCCCTATTTCATTGCAAGGAAAAGTATGACTGAAACACAATTATTAATAGTTTTAGGAACTATTTGGGTAGCGCCTCATGTGCAATGGTGGTCTGGACAAACAATTGGTTGCATCATTTTGCTTGTTGCTTCTTGTAAAGGATTGGGTTTAATATGAATTGGCCTTTTCCACCATTTCCAAATCCTAAGGACAAAGGCAATAAAGTGCCTCGGTTCAATCCTGACAACTTTGAGGACGCTCCATTTTGATGCCATCTATAGATATGGGTTCAACCCATGAAAGCCATAAGTTCAAGCTATGTGCCAAATGCGACATTGAGAAGCCACCAGAGGGAGGCATCGACATGGGAACTAAGTGGAACTGCCAAGCCTGTTGGTTGAAACGAATTACTGGCGTACACCTGAAACAAAACCGAATCAATGGAGGTGCTAAGTGAATAAAGACGAAGCATTACGCCTTGCATTGGAGTTTGTAGAAGCAAATCACTCTGGAGGCCCAGATGCGTTTGAGCTGATAGACATTATTAAAGTCGCACTAGAAGCGAAGGATGAGCCTGTTGGATGGTTTGGGTATGACTCAACACTTGGCGGTTGGTTTGAAACTAATGAGGGCGACGATGATTCTATTCCGCTGTACAAAGCCCCGCCAAAGCAAGAAGCAAAGGATGATCCTGTTGCGTGGTTGAAAGTGTCTGAAACACTTGGTGGATTTGGAAAATTTGTTGAAGCAAAACCAAATGAAAAGGGTGCAAAGCCCGTTTACACCACCCCACCACAGCGCACATGGGAAGGGCTGACAGAGGAGGAAATAGACAAATGTGATTGGGGTCAATCTGAACGTGATTTTGCCAGAGCCATTGAAGACAAATTAAGGAGTAAAAACACATGATCCATTCTGATGAAGATGATGAGTTTGAGCGTATTGAACGTGAGAACGCAATGAAGGGGCAACCATATCACTTTGATGTGTTTGTCTCTGTCTCTCAGCGAAATCAAGTCTTAGAGGAAGTTGCTAGAGAGTTTGACAAGATGAAAGCCTTTGGCACTACAGCAGAGAGTTTTGCAACATTTGTAAGGGGTATGAAGCAATGAGTAAGGGAAGTTCACCAAGACCTTTCGCAGTAAGTAACCAAGAATATTCAAATAGATGGGATGCCATTTTTGGCAGAGACAATGAGAAAGAAAACAAAGAGAAAACATTGGAATCTGATCGACCCGATCCAACACGCAGTGGTGGGGGCAGCAATAACACCGAGGCAGACCTTGGACAAGCTTAGATTTCTTGAATATAGTGCTTTGGAGGCCATAACCAAAGGCAATGGCACGGTGCAGGACTGGCGTACTTTGGTCGATGTGCTAAACCTCAGTGAGGTAATGGCAAAGGCTGGTATAGGTCCTGAGGTATTGCCCATTTGCGAGAAAGCTCAAGAAGCCTTGCACAAGGCCGCCATGCGTTATCAAGAAACCATGAGGATGGGCTTGGATGGTGTTGGCATTCTTGCAGTAAGAGAACTGATCGAATATGCCGACCTACAGCAAGCCAGTATTCCTCGCAGTGATTTTGAGAAGTATGTCCAAAAGACTCGTAACTACATCAAATCCAACAGCGACAGAGTGGTGGAGATCGTATGAGCATTATCAGCAATATCCCTCAAGAAGCTTTGATAGAAGCTTGGACAGAGATTGAGCGTAGACGCAAAGAAGAGCTATCCAAGAAGCTAGGACGCACTGTAGGCACTTGGGGAGGCAAGCGCAAAGGTGCAGGAAAACCCAGATCCCTGCCCTACAACACTGTTGCCAAAATTGAACTCAATGCAATCCAAAAGAAAGTATTGGCTGAGATGGGTGATGGAAGCATAGACAGAGGCATCGAAAAGTTAATCAACGAACATATGTAAAGCAATGGAAAATCCAGCACATTTAGCAATCAATTTCATTCTGACAAACGCATCCAAATATGCTCAAGCAAAGGCGACTCGGGTGCAACTGGAGGAATACCGCAAATCAAAGAAGGCCATTCTCATGTCTGAAGAGGATGGCACATTGGGCAACAAAGAGATCTATGCCTATGCCCATGCAGACTATGTAGCACTATTAACCCAGATCAAAGACGCTATAGCCTTGGAAGAGGAACTCAGATGGAAGCTTGAGGCAGCAAAGCTCCGAGTGGAAGTGTGGAAGACTGAGGAATACACAAAGCGTGTGGAGATGAAGTTATGACACAAGATGAAATCATTGAGATGGCTATAGAAGTGTACGGCTCAGTTCATGCAGATGACATTAAGTTTGCCAAGCTAGTAGCACAGCATGAGCGTGAGGCGTGTGCCGTGATTGCTGAAACACCGATTAGCGGTGAGCAAGACGACATTACGATGGAAGCCAAAGATCGTGTAGCAAAAGCCATCCGAGCAAGAGGACAAACATGAGCTTTCAAAAGCACGAGTACTACAGAGACAAAGACCTCCTGCGCTTGGCAGAGGGTGAGCCATGCCTTTTACAAGTGTCCAAAAATTGTTTGGGGGGGGATACATCTACCACTGTGGCTTGTCATTCAAACCTGCTGATTCACAACAAAGGCAGGTCGATCAAGGCGGATGACCACCACTCAGTATGGGGGTGTAGCCGCTGCCATACATGGCTAGATTCATCCTACGAAGAGTATGAAACCAAAAATCTAGCATTCCAAGAAGCATATAAACGACAGCTTCACGCATGGCTTGATTTAGCAGATAATATGACCATTAAACCTTGGCGCAGAGAAGCCGCTAGGCGTGTTTTAACCCACTTGGGAGTCCCATATGGACAATGATGTAGGCGAACTAATCCTGACCTTGTTGCACTCAGCGACAAATACTCACATCTTGCATTGGCAAACCAAATCCTATGCAGAACACAAAGCCTTAGGCACATTCTACGAAGAGCTTCCAGACCTAGTAGACAGCCTTGTAGAGGCCATTCAGGGCAGATACGACACAACCATAGAATTCCCTGCCACTTACCACACACCAGCAGACTCTGGTAAGCGGGAGCTGCATGATCTATCAGAATATTTTGAAGAAAAACGCAAGATTCTCCCGAAAGACTCTGAAATTCAGAATATCGCTGATGAAATCCAAGCACTGATTGATTCAACCCTTTACCTCCTGAGATTTCCATAATCCATTACCTTTAAAAAATAAGACCCAAAACTTTTTGAGGGGGGGGTCTTTCCTATACGCATGGGACACAAAATTTTTTCACAAGTTAATGGGGGATAATCGCCAAGTTAATGGGGGATAATCCGAAAAGTTAATGGGTACATAATAAAATGAGATAATCCCATATAATCCAATACATTCTGAAAATGCGCTAAGTTGTTGATTTTGCATAGAAACCCAGCTTCACGGCTGCCCGTTCCAATATCCCTACACCTTGCCCAATGCCACGGCTAACCGTTAGAACGGCTCATAATGGCCCGTTTTGCCTTGCCCGATACAGTCAACGGCCCACGGCTAACCCAATGCCTAACCAATGGCCCACGGCTAACCGATAGCCCACGGGTTAACCAATGGCCCACGTTTAACCCTGACCAATAGGCCAAAAAAGGGCAAACCTAAGGCTAACCCCTTACAGTCAACAAAAAAGGCCCCTAAGGGCCGTTTTAATTGGTTACCGCTTTATATTCTGAGCCGCTCCATACTTCCAAATTTTCTATCTTTGCTTCAGTAGTGCTTCGCAAAGCTTCACGCAAAGCTTCATTATGAGATTTTGCGCCTAACATGATGTAACCATAACGGCCCTTGAGCCGATAACTAGTTAGGCCATATGCTGCCATTGGTTTATTGTAGTTTTGCATGGTTTGCCCCTTAAATTTGCTTGAGCTTAATAACCCGTGCCATTTTCTGGCCGTGGGCTGGATAGGCGATTAGATCAACCCCTTTATCCCAACAAGCCCTACAGCCGTTACAGTTTCCCCCGTGCTTATATGCTTCGCACAATTTAACCCCTTCACGGGCCTGAAACGTGGCAGCATCAGGGCCAATAACTGAGCCGTGCAAACCTTGGATATATTCACCTTGAATAGAATCACTTGAAAATCTAACCTTCACATTGGGCAAACTTTCCATTTGAGAGAAAACGTGGGCAAACTTTGGAAACTTATGCATTCTGGTAGGTAACCAATGGTTAACCCATGGGGTTCTAATCATTACCTCAAGAATTTTCTCAGCAAGGCCCAATGTATAAATGTCTCCAGAATCAAACCAGCGAAAATATCTATCTGAGTCTAATTCTTGTACCATTTCATCAACCCATTCAAGCCGCTGCCAGTCTTCACGGTTTGACAATCTAGGGGCCTTCACATTGGGGTAATTGTAATTACCAGTTGTTGCATAACACCCCTTACAAGCATCAACCAGAACACCAGGCGCAGCCCATGAGCCAGGGCAAGTATCTAGGGCTTGAAGGCTCCAAGATCTAGCGTTTAACTTGGAAGTTTGAGAAATTTTGATCATAAGTAACACCTATTAAAAACGTGGAAGGCCCACGGAAAAACGGCCCACAATGAGCCGCTTCACCTTGAACCCTTAACGGATAGAAAGACTATTCAGGGTTTGCATTGGGTTTGCAAACATAGAATTAAAGGCTTGTTTTGCCCTTGCTTGATTATTCAATTCTTGAGCCACTGTATCGGCTGAAATATCCTTAATGAAGCCGTGCCCGTACCATGGGCCATTGAGCCCTTGCTTGTCTAACTGAAACCAGTTTTCACCCCATTGAACCTCAATGAAAGTTTCTCCAGCTTTAACCAATGGTTTAACCCTTGCAAGAATTTGAACCTTGGAAGGTTTGCGGCCCGTGAATGTAATTGTCTTCGCTGAATGATCCATGATTAACCCCTGATAGTTAGAAAAAATGCCAGCATAAGCCCAATAGCCACGGCTGCCAGAATGTCATAAATAGTTTCTTTATCCATTTTTAACCCCTTAGATTTTGGCAAGTTTGATAGAACGTACTGGTTCACCAGTAGTAGTGTGAGCCGTGATTAATTGCCGTGAAGGTTCGAACTTTTCAGCGATAGCCTTCCAGTCAGTAACTGTACGGCCTTCACTCTCAAAAACCAATGCGCTAAATTGTGAGCCGTTATAGCGTTCAGGGCCTTGAGCCTTGATAGCGGCCTTTAATGTATCGGCTTGTTTTGTTAGGGCCTTAATCTGAGAATCTAAGGCTCCCAATTGGTCAACCATGCTTGATAACTCAGGGGTAACAACTGAGCCACCACCGATAGTGGAAAGAATGGAAGAGAAAACGGGGGAAACGTGAGAATTTGACATTTTGAACACCTATTAAGTTGATACTTTCCAATTGAAAGTGACTAAATAATAGCACCACAAAACAAGAAAACCATTAAGGAAAACCCTAGGTTTAACAACTTAAAACCCTTAAGGGTTAACCCTAACCAACTGAGAGTAACGCTAACAACTTGATTAAAACTTGAATGAGCTAGTTAGGCCATTAGATACTATTAGACACCTAATCAATAGCCCATTACATAACTAAAAGTAACAAGTTATAAACCATAACTATTTAGCTCAATGCCAGTATTTATGCGGGTTTGCTGGGTGTTTTGTCAGTTAGTCAGGGTTTGAAAAGGGCTTGAAACTCAGCGGGCCCTAACCCGTGGGCTTTTCCCTTGCCTCTTCACCCTTCTAAATGCGAATGATTCTTATTTGCACTACACCTAATTGAGAATGATTCTCATCTACACCCCTTCACCTATACCCTGCCACTCTTTCCAGACTGATTAGTGGAGGGGGTAGCACTGGAATTGGGTAAAAAGGTGGGGGCCCACTCACCCATCCCCAATTTTTTTACAACACTTTTCCTGTTGCTCAAAAACAACACAAGCATGATTGGATACTTATAGGGTGGGATTGGATAGTTAAGACGTTAGATGTGGACGAACTATGGCATCCACTGGTTTGTGCCTGTAAAAAAATACTTTACAGCAGTAGCACCTTGTTTATCTAACCTGACCTGTTAAGGCTCTACCTGTGTAGCCCCGTTCGTTGCCTACTAGAGAACTCGATAGATTCGGTACGTTTATCTGGGTTGGTAAGCTACCTGCCTTCCCAAGGGCTGGATGATGGCCCCGTAGTTATTCTATTAGGGTTTACCCCTATGTAAAGAGAACATCCTGTGGATAACTGTGTATAAGATCTGTATATAAAAATTTTTACTCAAAACTTTTTCCTTGATTACAATACAATTTATTCCCTAATAGCTCAGTGGTAGAGTAGTTGACTGTTAATCAATTGGTCCGTGGTTCGAGCCCACGTTGGGGAGCCAAGACGCATGGGGATTGTGGTTGTGTACAGCCTGAGTCAGATGATTGAATCTGGTCAGTCCCCAGCCGTGTTGGAATGTTAAGCCAGCATTCAAGGATGTTGACGCAAGATGTTTTCTGGCTTTCTATCTTGCCTAGACAAAGACCAAATTGAGTTCCAACACATTGAATAGGAATAATATGGAATGGACATTGGCACACCCACTGCATGATGTGGATGATATTGTGGACATGGCAGACTCAGTCTTTGGGCATGAGGCTGATGGCATATTGACTAGGGACAGAGCAGTGTTCCGCAAGAATGTCACTATTGCCACTACTGTTCAACTGTTTGACAAGAGCAGGGAATTCATAGCTGTTTGTCATGGACCCAAGCAAAGAGAAGATGGCTTGCACAAGGCAGATAATCCTTATGCCATGCTTGGCTACTGTTGGTTTGACAGAGGTGGATATACTACCTATGCCAATGAAGAGATTAGCAATGCCAAATTCCACCATGTTGACTTGTCTTTAAGTCCTCGGTTGCGGCTAAAGCTAATTAATGAGATGATTGACCAACATATACTCTGGGCAAATACTTGGGGTATTCCTGTAGTGTGTTCTACTTCTATTCGTGCCGAGCATGATGGCTTTATGAGAATTCACCAAAAGCGTGGTTTTACTGTTAACGGATCATATGCTTGGATTAGAACTGAAAAGGGTATGCAATGTTTGACGAAATAAGACCAGAAGGCTCAATGGTTTCCTCTGAGGAACTAAGGCTAAAAGCTCGTGAATATGCCAAAGCTAGACGAGCAGAGAAGAAAGCCATGAAACTGGCTACAGGCAAGATTGAGCCTAAAGAAGCGCCAGCACCAGAACCTGTCAAAGATGAATATGATCTGACAAACTTTGTGCCTAGATCACAAAAGGCTGCGGCTGGTCGCCCCAAATCCATTGTTAACAAAGTTACCGAGTATGGCTCTTTGTTCAACAAACTGAATGACGAGCGTATTGCCAAAGGCTTGTCTCCCCTAAAAACTGCTATGGAAGTCTTGATTGATGCCATGCAGTCTGATGAGTTGGATATTAAAGATAAAGCCAAGATTGCTGACAAACTGGCTCCCTTTGAATCTAGCCGTGCCCCCATTATTTCCATTGAACACGTTCAAAATGTGACAAGGGAAGATGAGGGGGATGCCGATGATGCCCTCAATGAATTTCTTGATTCCCTAAAGAAGGTGTAATATATGCCCCTGAAGAAGTCCAAAACCAAAGAAGCTTTTTCAAAGAATGTCAAAGCCGAAATCAAGGCGGGTAAACCGCAAGACCAAGCTGTGGCAATTGCGTACCAAGTTAAACGGGACGCTGAACATAAACGTAAAGGTTCAAAATGACAACCAATTTTCTTTATGCCCAAGCGCCCAATCGCAAAGGTAATGTCTCTAAGTCTACTCCAAGCAAATCTGGTGGCGCTACAAATGTCACTGGTGCTAGTCATGGCACTGCCACTCCTAAAGGCAACCAAGGCGCTCCTAAAGCTGGTGGTAATGTGTATCCTGTGGGCAATAAAGTTTCTGTCAGCACACCTAAGTGCTATGACAAAACACCCCGCAATGATGCGTACATGAACAGCGACCGCAACAACTATCTCAAGTGAGGCTAATATGTCTACATACGGCAAAGTAATCTCTGGCGGTAAGGCCATGACAAATGGTTTGACCAAAGGTATCAACAAGAAGCTTGAAGCTTTTGCTGATAGCCACAAGCGTAGTCAAATGTTGGCTACTGCTGTTGGTAAAACATTTAACCAAAACCCTCTTTCTGATCCACATTTAAATAACATCAATGTGGCTGCAAGCAAGAAATTCACCACACCAAAACTACCTACCAAGGTTTAAAGGAATAGCATGGCAACGTATGATATTGAAGCACTAAAAACAGATCTTCCGACCGCTAAAGAACTAGCTCAGTTTATCTATGACAAGGTAGGCTTGAGTTTGGACTTTGTTGGTAAGCCAAAAGAAGATCAGTACTTAGTTGCTAAGAATGCTTTGGAAGGCAAAAAAGTTCCTTCGGAATACATGACGGAATTGAATCCGTACATTGACCGCAAAGAAACTATTCCTATGGATGAGTTAAAGCCTTTGCCACCTCGTCCAAAAGATTTGCCTGATCCTGATTCACAGGTTCATTTCTTTGGTGCGACTAATATGCCTCACCCTGAAGATCCGCAGTCTGATCGCAAGGTGCAAATCAACTTCCGCAAGTATGAGAATGGAATCATTACTTTCCAGATCATGGGTCCTGTTGAGCAGCAAGCTGTTGGTGAGCGTTTGAACAAGTTTGGTCAGCGTGTGCCTGAAAAGTACACTTGGCTTGACCCACGCACTGAAGAAATTGTGATGCGTAGACCTGACGGTACATACACCGAAAAAGGCCGTGGTCTTTTCCAGTATTGCTCTGGTGAAAAAGGCGGTGGCATTTGGGGTTTGATTGACCGTGATTTGGTCAGCATCTCACAGAAAAACGTAGTTAATCCGTGGGCATGATGGAAGAGCCTTCAACTGTCTTTCGTCAGAAGTTGTCGGCTCAAGCAGAAGTCTGTGCTAGAAAAACACTTGAGTGGTTGCAGAAAGATCTTCAAGGGGATCGATCTCTTCCACCCAAGGATATTTACTACCTAGCTTCTGCCGCTGAATTATTGCTAACCATGCGTGATATGTATGGCAAAAAGTGAAGCAAGTGACTACATCCTACCAATCTACAAAGATAGAGCTTTAAAACATCTTGTTAAGTTGGCAGGTGGAAAAGCTGTTGTTAAACAGTTTGATGCCGATCAGTTAAAGAAGATGAAAACGGCTAGGGATGTACTAGCCAAAGATATGCAATTTAATACTTTGAAGTGGTTCCGACCTTTCAAGTATCAGCAAGAGTTCTTTGAAACTGGCGCACACTTTACCCGCAGGGGCATGATTGCTGCCAACCGTGCTGGTAAAACCATTGCATCTACTTATGAAACTGCCTACCACCTTACAGGCAGGTATCCAAAAGATTGGAAAGGCAAGGTTTGGGACAAGCCAATTATTGCCATGTGTTCTGGTGAATCATGGGAACAGGTTGCCAAAACTTTGCAGTCCAAACTATTGGGTTGTGACGATATCAAACAGTCTTACAAGCTTGGGACAGGCTCTATTCCACTTGAATGTATTGACGAAAAATCTTATAGAACTGATGG
>JACCDQ011780454.1_pt1 | contig 14947 bp, 8 predicted proteins | sample 7446031 | NCBI WGS metagenome assembly JACCDQ01 (sample SAMN15323442, study PRJNA562643) | freshwater metagenome | isolation source: river surface water | place: USA:Blue River Watershed | collected 2017-08-17
CGTACTCGACATCATGCGACTAAAAAAAGAAGACCAATATGGCTACAATCGGTATTTAGACAGCTTGCACCTGAAAGCAAGCGAGCTATTTTCCTTGCAAACAGAAGAAGAGTTTAGGGTGAGAGAAACAAGTAAATTGGAAGAACGAATCGAAATTGCTCGCAATGCTATACAAGCAGGTTTGGATGATTTGACAATTCATCACATTACCAAACTACCGATAGAACAAATTCAAGCACTGCGTAAAGTTATTGATTAATAGCATTTTAGATTTACAATCATCTGGTGTTTTTACATACATTTTATAAGATTACTCATGAGCAAGAAAGCTGTTGTATTATTGCATGGATTTGGAGAAGATGCTACTGTTTGGGCAGGTTTTGTCCCTTTTTTACAGAAAAGCTTTCGTGTCGTTACACCCGATTATGCTTCTCTCGAACACCTTTCGACGATGGAGGCTTATGCCACTTGGATTAAAGAGCTTTTAGCTACCGAAAATATCCAACAATGTACGCTCATTGGTCATTCGATGGGAGGGTATATTGCCTTGGCTTTTGCCGAGTTGTTTCCTGAGATGGTAACAGGCTTGGGCTTATTTCATTCAACTGCTTATGCCGATACCGACGAAAGAAAAGCCATTCGTATCAAAAATGTATCATTTTTGGAGGCACACGGCACAGCGTTTTTTATTAAAAACTTTACGCCAAATCTTTATACCGAAACATTTGTTAATCAGCATGTTGAGATAGTGCAAAAACATATTGCCTACTCGTCGCAATTGCCTGTCAAAGCACTTATGACGGCAATGGATGCCATGCGTTTGCGACCCGACCGCCGACACGTTCTTAGTCAAGCGAAGTATCCTGTAATGTTTGTCGTGGGCAAACAAGACAAAAGTATTCCTTTTGACGACGCACAAGCACAACTTTTGTTGAATCCTCGTATCACTTCGCTTGTCCTTGACCAAGTAGCACACATGGGCATGATTGAAGAACCAGAAGAATGTTTGCGTTTTGTGAAAAAGTTTTTATTGACTTAACATAATACAATTTTCATCATTATTTAACTATTCTCTAACCAACATTCATCCTTACAGGAAGCAATTTTGCTAATTATGTATGCAAAATTCTTTCTAACATTGAAATCGCTATTCCGTTTTGTGTTGTGCCTGAGCTTGTGGAGCGTCGGACAGTTGAATGTATTGGCTCAAACGCCGTTGAAAGTTCGTGGAAAGGTGCTCGATGCCAAAACCAACGACGTTATTCCTTTTGCCAATATTGTGGTACTTGGCACAACGCAAGGCACACAAAGTGATATGAATGGTAATTTTTATCTAGAAATTACCGTAGCAACTCCCGTCATCAAGGTATCTATGGTGGGCTACCAAGCCCAAACTCGTCGGCTGACCAGTACAGGCAATATCCAAACTAGCTTTCGTTTACAAGCCATTAGTAGTGATTTGGCCGAAGTAACTGTTAAGGGTAAAAAGCAAAAATACCGCAACAAAGACAACCCTGCGGTGGCATTGGTACGAAAAGTAATAGAACATAAAGACCGTAATCGGCCAGAATCTTTAGACTTTTACCAATATAATCGTTACGAAAAATTAGAATTTGATTTAAGTAATATTTCCGAAAAATTCAGAAACAAACGCTCTCTTCGCAAATTCGACTTCGTTTTCGACCATTTAGATACCTCCAAAATTACGGGAAAGGTCAATTTGCCGATGTATCTCAAAGAAACCGTTTCGGAAGTATTTTATAGAAAAAATCCAGAAACACGCAAAGAACGCATCCAAGGCGAAAAAATGACAGGCTTGGGCGGCTATATCGACAACAATGGTATCAAGTTGTATTTAGAAGCCTTGTATCAAGATGTACATTTTTACGACAACAATATTTTGTTGCTTACCAATCAGTTTTTAAGCCCTATTTCGCCACTTGCACCGCAGTTGTATCGCTATGTGATTGTTGACACCACGGTTTTTCACCAAACGCCCTGCATCAGCTTGGGGTTTGCCCCCCGTAATGCAAGCGACCAATTATTTCAAGGGGTGATGTTGGTGGCACTTGATTCGACTTATGCCGTAAGAAAAGTAGAAATGGGTTTTTCAAAAGACATTAATGTAAATTTTGTCACCGACCTAAAAATAGTACAAGAATTTGATTGGGTAGAAAAAAAGGGCTTGATGCTTTCAAAAGATGAGCTTTCTATAGAGTTTAATTTACTCAAAAAAGAAAATGGCATGGGCTTGTTTGGGCAACGAAGCATTTCTTACCAAAATTACCAATTGAACAACCCTTTACCTGAAACAATTTTTACAGGATTAAAAACTGAAACGCTCGCTAATGCCAATCAACAAAGCGATGATTTTTGGGCAAAAGCACGTCACCAGCCGCTTTCGAGCAAAGAACAGGGCATTTACACCATGGTCGATAGTGTAAAAAAAGTGCCTGCCTTTCAGCGATTTATGAATACAGCCTCCTTTTTGCTCGAAGGTTATAAACCCATTGGCGGTTTTGAAATTGGGCCAGTCAATACCTTTTACAGCTTCAATCCGATAGAAGGTTTGCGGCTACGCTTGGGCGGACGCACTACGCCAAAATTTAGCGAACGTGTCGCTTTTGAAACCTACGCTGCTTATGGTTTTAAAGACCAACAACCCAAATATTTTGCTTCGGCGACGTTATCTTTAACCAATCATAACATTTATACCTATCCTATTCGACACCTGCGATTTTCTTATCAAAATGATATTAAAATTCCTGGACAAGAACTACAATTTGTGCAAGAAGACAATTTTTTACTGTCTTTCAAAAGAGGAGTAAACAACAAAATGACTTATAATCAGGTCTATGCCGTGGATTTTTTGCGAGAATCTCGCACAGGCTTGGCTTGGAATATCAACTTCAAACACACCCGTCAAACGCCCGCAGGTGTATTACAATTCCAACAAGCAAACGGTGAAAATACGCCTCAACTGACCACCGCCGAATGGACCTTGGGCTTGCGTTATGCACCCAACGAGCAATTTTATCAAGGCAAAAACTATAGAATACCGATTGTGAATAAATATCCCATTCTACAAGTAAGATATACTTATGCTCCTAAAAATTGGTGGGGAAGCAATTATGAATACAGCCGTTTGACGGCCATGCTCAACAAAAGAATGTACGTGTCGCCTTTGGGCTATGCTGATGTAACGCTCGAAGCAGGTAAAATGTGGGGACAAGCACCGTATCTGTTGTTGTTTGTACACCGTGCCAACCAAACCTATGCCTTTCAGCCTGAAGCCTATAACCTCATGAATTTCCTAGAGTTTGTCAGTGACCAATATGCTGCTGTCTTTGTGGATTATCATTTGAATGGCTTTTTTTTCAATAAAATACCATTAATAAATCGCCTCAAATGGCGTGAGGTTGTCACCTGCAAAACCCTGTGGGGAGGATTATCCGCCAACAACACCCCTAACAGCACTAACCAATTGCCACAGTTGCCTTTTGATACCCAAACCCAAACCTCGGCACTCGAAGCCCGTCCTTACACCGAAGTGAGTATTGGTATCGAAAATATCTTCAAAATTTTACGCATCGACCTTTTACAACGCATGACTTATCTCGATAAACCCAACGTTGCGAATAAACCTGCCATTCGATTCAGGATGAAATTTGATTTTTAGGTGAAAATTTTACAAAAAAACGTTTAGGTGAAAGCAAAATAACAGGAAAACAGGAAAGGTATTTGACATAAATTTAACGCAAATCACTTTGAAAAATACAAAATTGATTATTTTTGCATTCTCATTTTGACAAAGTTATCTGTTGAGCATTTATTCCTAGTCATTTCTTTAACCAAACGTTCTTATTAGATAGGAAGCTTCGTGCAGCCTAACTGAAACTGTACATACGAAAATGTCATCCAAAAAAATCCAATCAGCCCTCATCTCGGTTTATTACAAAGACGGTCTTGCACCAATTGTAGAGTTACTTCATAAAAATGGCGTAACGCTTTATTCTACAGGCGGTACACAAACTTTTATCGAAGAAATGGGCATTCCTGTGATTCCCGTCGAAGACCTCACAAGCTATCCTTCTATTTTTGGAGGACGTGTAAAAACCTTGCATCCAAAAGTATTTGGGGGAATTTTGTACCGTCGTGACAACGAAGGTGATGTACAAACTGCCGCTCAGTTTGAAATCCCATCTATCGACTTGGTTATTGTTGATTTGTATCCTTTTGAAGAAACGGTAGCCAGTGGTGCTGCCGAAGACGACATCATCGAGAAAATCGACATTGGTGGTATTTCGTTGATTCGTGGGGCTGCCAAAAACTTCAACGATGTATTAATTGTATCTTCTCGTACACAATATGCAGAAGTGTTGGCCTTATTAGAAGCGAAAAGCGGTGCTACCGACCTAGCCGACCGCAAGCGTTTTGCGATGTTGGCATTTGGCGTTTCGTCGCATTACGACACGGCCATTCATGCGTATTTTTCTGGCAATACTACCGATATTTACAACTTCAAATCCTTGCCTACGCAGTCGTTGCGTTATGGCGAAAACCCACACCAAGCTGCTACTTTCTATGGCGATTTGAATGCTCTTTTTGATAAACTCAATGGCAAAGAACTTTCGTATAACAACCTTGTGGACGTAGATGCCTGCATTACCTTGTTGGACGAATTTACCGAAACGTCTTTTGTCATTATCAAGCATACCAACGCTTGTGGTGTAGCCTCGGCCGCTACCGTCAAAGACGCTTATCTCAACGCTTTTGCTTGCGATACCGTTTCGGCATTTGGAGGCGTGTTGGCTACCAATGGCGAAGTAGATGCCGCCGCAGCCGAAGCCATGAATACGTTGTTTTTTGAAATCTTAATTGCTCCGTCTTTCACTGAAGAAGCCCTCGCAATTTTGAAAACCAAGAAAAACAGAATTTTGTTGAAACGCAACGAAGTAGCTTTCGGTAAAAAAATGTTCAAAACGTTGTTGAATGGCGTATTAGAACAAGACAAAGATTTGGCTATCGAAACCGCAGCCGAGATGCGTACCGTAACCGAAAAAGCACCGACAACGGCAGAACTAAAAGCCTTAGAATTTGCCTTGAAAGTGTGTAAACATACCAAATCGAACACCATCGTATTGGCGAAAGAAGGACAATTATTGGCAAGTGGCGTAGGACAAACCTCTCGTGTAGATGCCTTGAAACAAGCCATTGAAAAAGCCGCAGAATTTGGCTTTGATTTGCAAGGCTCGGTGATGGCATCAGACGCTTTCTTCCCTTTCCCCGACTGCGTAGAGATTGCTCATAAAGCAGGCATTACGGCGGTTGTACAGCCCGGTGGCTCTATCAAAGATAAAGACTCTATTGCTTATTGCGATGCCAACGGCTTGGCAATGGTCATGACAGGCGTGCGTCATTTCAAACATTAATCATCAAGCAAATCTTTTGCTTACAATGTCTTGGTAAAACTTTTACCAAGACATTTTTTTTAGAAAATATCTGCCTTTTGTACAATTTTAACACGCTGCAAAAAGTTACTTACTTCTTTATTAAAAAACTCTCAGGACAATCTGTTAAAATTTCCCAAAATTAAGCCCAAAACAGCCCGAAAATCCCCTTGTTTTTAGGCAATTCAATAGATTTTTCCTATTTTTACATTTTAATGCAAAGAAGAAAAAAGTGGCAACAACTCCTTACGTATTCCAAATGCCTAAAATAGGTATAAAGAAGCCTTGCGTTGGCAAGCCTTTCATTCATCCCTCCTCACGACGGTAACGCTGAACCGTCTGCCTACTATTTCGTTTAAGCATAAATACCAAACAGATTACAGCAAGTAATAACTTCAAAGAAGATATGTCAGAAATTCAAGAACCATTAGAAAGTAGTAACGCAAACAACTATGGTGCCGACAACATTCAAGTATTAGAAGGGTTGGAGGCAGTACGTAAACGCCCTTCAATGTATATCGGCGATACGGGTATCAAAGGACTTCACCACTTGATTTGGGAGGTTGTTGATAACTCTATCGACGAAGCCCTCGCTGGGCATTGTGATACGATTTATGTAAGTATTCACGAAGATAACTCTATTACCGTTGACGACAACGGCCGTGGGATTCCAACAGGAATGCACTCTAAAGAGAAAAAATCGGCCTTAGAGGTGGTAATGACTGTACTACACGCTGGGGGTAAATTCGATAAAGATACGTATAAAGTTTCGGGTGGTTTGCACGGCGTAGGGGTTTCCTGCGTAAACGCACTTTCTACCGACTTGAAAGTAACGGTACACAGAGAAGGAAAAATATTCCAACAAGAATACAAAATTGGTGTACCTCAATATCCTGTAAAAGAAGTGGGTGTTACCGACCGTACTGGTACGACCGTTCATTTTAAGCCTGACGATAGTATTTTTTCTGTAACCGAATACAAATACGAAACCGTAGCAGGGCGTTTGCGTGAACTTTCGTTCTTGAATGCAGGTATCAAAATTTATCTACAAGATTTCCGTGATATAGACGAAAAAGGCGAGCCTAAAAAGGATGCTTTCTTTTCGGAAGGAGGACTAAGAGAATTTGTAACTTACCTCGATTCGACTCGTGAAAAGTTGATTGCTGAACCCATTTATATGGAAGGCGACAAAAACGGCGTGCCTGTGCAAGTGGCAATGATGTACAATACCTCTTATACCGAAAACGTGGTTTCGTATGTCAACAACATCAATACCATCGAAGGAGGTACACACGTGGCTGGTTTCCGTGGGGCTTTAACCCGTACTTTGAAAGGTTATGCCGAAAAATCGGGGGCTTTAGAAAAACTGAAAATAGATATTGCTGGCGACGATTTCCGTGAAGGACTTACGGCTGTAATTTCGGTGAAAGTTGCCGAACCACAGTTTGAAGGACAAACCAAAACCAAATTGGGTAACGGCGATGTGTCGGGAGCCGTATCGGCGACCATGTCTGATATGCTCGAAACGTGGCTCGAAGAACACCCCAAAGAAGCCCGTCAGATTGTAGCAAAAGTTATACTGGCTGCTCAGGCTCGCCATGCGGCACGCAAAGCCCGTGAAATGGTGCAGCGTAAGACGGTTTTGGGGGGTAACTCTTTGCCAGGCAAATTGGCCGACTGCTCCGATAACGACCCCGCTGGCTGTGAGTTATATTTGGTAGAAGGGGATTCGGCTGGTGGAACAGCCAAACAAGGCCGTAACCGTGCTTTTCAAGCGATTCTTCCTTTGCGTGGTAAAATCTTGAACGTAGAAAAAGCCCAAGAATATAAAATCTACGAAAACGAAGAAATCAAAAATATGATTACGGCATTGGGCGTAAGCTTCGGGAAAGATGGCGACGAAAGAGCCTTGAATATCGAAAAACTACGCTACCACAAAGTCATTATCATGACCGATGCCGACGTGGATGGCTCGCATATTCGTACATTGATTTTGACATTTTTCTTCCGCTATATGAAAGATTTGGTGGATAATGGCTATATTTATATCGCTCAACCGCCTTTATATCAAGTAAAAAAAGGCCAACAAAGTCGTTATTGTTGGACAGACCAACAGCGTGATTTAGCCATCAGAGAATTAGGAGGAGATAAAGAAAGTTCGGTAAACGTGCAACGCTACAAAGGTCTTGGTGAAATGAACGCCGAACAGCTTTGGGAAACAACCATGAACCCCGATAGCCGTACCCTCAAACAAGTAACCATCGACTCGGCTGCCGAAGCTGATTTGTTGTTCTCGATGTTGATGGGCGACGAAGTTGCTCCACGCAGAGATTTTATTGAGAAAAATGCTAAATATGCGAAAGTTGATGTTTAATTTTTCTTAGCTAAAAGAGGTTGACCATTTCGGGCAACCTCTTTTTCTTTTAAACCACAACATGACTATGGAATCGCTTACTATTCCGAAAGATTTATTTGCCACGCCTCCACAAACGGCTCTTGCTCTTTTTGATTTCTTGTCTAACCAAGCATTCAACAACCATAAGGTGACGCTCGAAAGTCATGTGTTTAGCCTGCTCCGAACGGGCATCAAACGGGTGAGTTTTGCAGAAGAAAGTATTGAAATGTCTGATAGACAGGCTATTATTATGGCTTCTGGCAATTGCCTGATGTCGGAAGGACTAGACGAGCATCAGGTTTTTCAAAGTATCCTCTTGTTTTTTAACAGCGAAAGCCTATCCAATTTTATCTTGAAATATAAGGTTTTTGAAAAATTTCCCAAGCAAAGAACAAACAATACACAGCCTTTTTTTCTGATAGAGAAAGACGCATTTTTAGATAGCTTTATCGAAAGTGTGTATGTATTGTCGCAACAAACGCAACCTTCACCTTTGTTGTTAGGTATCAAGTTTGAAGAAATTTTGTGCTATTTACTCGAAAAGTACCAAGATTGCTTTATTGCTTTTATACAAAACTTGCTCGGCAATACCAAAACTATTTCGTTTAGGGCTGTGGTTGAAAGCCATTTGTACAGCAACCTTAGCATAGAAGAAATTGCTTTTTTGTGCAATATGAGTCTTTCTTCTTTCAAAAGAAATTTTCAAGAAATTTATCAAGAAAGCCCCGGCAAATGGTTTCAGCAAAAACGCCTAACTCGTGCCAAAGAACTACTCCAGCAAGGAAAAGTCAAAGCTTCGGATATTTATTTAGAGTTTGGCTATGAAAGTTTGTCTAACTTTTGTGCGGCTTTTAAGCAGGTTTTTGGCGTAACGCCTCGACAAATCAAGTCTATTGAACCATTTTCATAAGTTTTTAGACTAAAAACAATAAGCATTTCTCCTGTATTAATATAATTTTGTACAACATTATATCAAAATAATCTATTATCTATATGTTAAAGTTTATCAAAAGTCTTGCTTTGGTAGCCCTTTGTGGTGTGGCAAGTTACACGCAGGCACAAACATTTACCTTAAAAAGTAAAGATTTAGGCGGACAATTTACAAAAAAACAAGAGTTTAATGGCTTTGGCTGTAATGGCGAAAACATTTCACCACAGCTTTATTGGGAAAATATTCCTGCTGGCACTAAGAGTTTTGCCATTACGGTATATGACCCCGACGCTCCAACGGGAAGTGGCTTTTGGCACTGGATTGTATTTGACATCCCAGCCAATGTTTCAGAAATTAAAACAGGAGCAGGCGACCCAAGCAAAAGTTTGATGCCTGCGGGTGTGATTCAGAGTATGACCAATTATGGTGTAAAAGGTTTTGGCGGTGCGTGTCCGCCTGTAGGGCATGGCTTTCATCAATACATTTTTACGATTCATGCCTTAAAAACAGATAAATTAGGACTCGACGAAAATACAAATCCTGCTATTGTAGGCTTTTATTTATGGCAAAATACGCTTGCAAAAGCTTCTATTGTAGCGTATTATGGTCGATAAAATATTGGGTTAGTGATGATGTTCGTTCAAGCTGATTGCCCTATTGCTCCCACTGGCTATTATTTTCAAATCTATCTTTATCAAGCACTAACCCTTTAAAATAGTATCAATGCTATCACCGAATATGGCATTGACGTTGATAGAAAGTAAGGAAGAAAAGTATTACACACATAAAAGCCTCCCATTTGTTTGTGAATATCGTGACTCACAAATAAGTAGGAGGCTTCTCTTTTTAAGAAAACTGCTATAATTTCAAGACCATTTGTGCACGGTCGGCCTTGGCTATTTTCTTATAAAACTCTAACATTTCATTGTATTCACTTGCTTGAAACAAACCATTTTTTCTTTCAAAATACCTTGTTACAATAAGTTTTCCTTCTTGTAAACGATATTCGGTTTTAAATACCCCAAACTTAGACGTGATATTGACATTAGGTGGAAGTGCCTCTACTGTCTGATAACTAGGTAGTTGTATCGTAAACTCATCTTGGTAAGAATAGGTATTTACAATTTCTATCGGATGTTTTCTTTCTTCATTCGGATTTGACGGCTGATAATCTTCGGAGAAAAAGATATTAGGCGTAATAAACAAACGACTGCCACTCAACGAAGCTGTTTTTTTGAGATTTACCTCACAATTCAACTTGAGGCTTGGCACACGTGCTTTGTCTTGTTTCCAAGCAATGTGCTTAAACGAAGCATTAGCCAAATGCAACGATTTGTGCAAATATTCTATTTGCTCATCGGTGTTTCCAGTGAGCATCAGTCCTTCGTAGTCGTCATGAAAAATACCTTTAAAATCTATATCAAACTTAGCCAGTGTTTCGCCTGTTGCCGAAATTGTCATGGCAATATTGCGTTTAATCAGGTTATCTTTGCTCGTGAGGGCAGGAGTTTTGACCAACACACCTCCTTGCGGCGTTGCCAATAACGCATGGCGATTGCTGGTAAAAGCCGACATATACCCAAAGGCATTGGTTTGTGATGTACATTCGAGCCAAACGGTATCTTGTTTTATAGGTACGCACAAGATGACGTGGTTGAATTGTTGGGCTGGAAAATCGGTCAAAATATCGGGTTCGCCATCACCTGCTTGAATAGAGGTATAATACGAATTAATGTCTAAAGCTTTGAGCAACGCTTTGGTATAATTACTTAGTGCCTTACAATCGCCGTAGCCTTTTTCGGCTACATATTGGGCCGGAAAAGGTTGCAAGCCTCCAATACCTAGCTGAATACTGATATAGCGTGTTTTTTGCTGGAGATATTCATATACTTTTTGTACCTTTCCAAGTGTTGTTGTTTCATTTTTTGTAAAATCTTTGATTTCACTCACGGCTTGTGCATCAAGCACATCTCTGCCTTGTCCGAGAATATTGTCGAACTCCCCTACTTTTTGCCACGTAGAAAAATCACCCTTGTAGCCATCCATTTCAAAAATACTAGGGGCTGCCATTACGCCAGGGCCTCTTTTCAACCATTTAGGTATAAAATCTTCAACCTCATGAGCCGCAAGATTTTTGACACTCCAAGTATAAACCAAATTACCTTTTTCAGTTTTACTGTTTTGCACTGGGGCAATTCCATTGACTTCTTTATAGCGTAAAGGAGCTAAATTTTCAGGAATTTCTATCGTCAATTTACTCGACTCAATCGACACCTCGGAAGGCGAACTATGTGGAAACCAACGCTGATAAGATGTCAATTGCTTGTCTTGTAGCTCGTAGGTAAATTCTACGGTAAAAGGAAAATTGGCATAATTAAATTCGGCAACTTTAAAACGCACATCGTCGAACAGGTTCATGGCTTGTACACCACCGTAGTCGCCGATATTGTCTTTTTTTAGTTTGCGAACTTTTTCTCCCAAAGCATCGTACAGCACCCCTTCGAGGTCGATAAGCTTATTAAGTTTGGTATAAGCAAACACCAGTTGGGCGTGTTCTGCACCTTCGGCATCCAAGACTGTCACCACTAAATGTCTTTTCAACGTCCCTAATCCTGGGCTTTTTACTTGAAAATTGGTTTCGTCCAAGCGTATAACGGCATGGGCTTTTTCTTTCATGTCGGCTGGAATGCTCAGGGCATTCCATCGGTTTTGTGCTGTAAGCGTATGCCCCCAGGCTAGGCTTATCAACAATAGTAGGAGAAGAATGCTATTTTTCATAGATAATTTATTTTTTCTTTAAAATAATGTGTTCGGCGTGTTTGGCTATAATTTGGTCATAAAATTTGCGTAAAGCTTCGTATTCTTCCACCGCATAAAATGACTTTTTAAACTGAATTTGGCTTGTTACACTGACAGTCCCTTCGCTTACGTTGGTGCTAAAAAGAAACTTGCCTCCATCGTTTGGCAAGGCTACTCGGATGGTTTTAGGGATTTCTTCTACCGTATAATTTTCAGGAATATTGTAACGCATGGTTACGATTTCGTCTTTCGGATAGGTAAAGTCAACGGGCAAAGTACGAGTAGGATTGGGAAAAGGTGTTTGACCAACGCCTTCCAGAAGTAAAGCAGGCAAATAAATGCGGTCTTGCATCTGGTTGTATGCTTCCGTAAACGTCATATTAATAGCAATACTTGGTACAGCCTCGCTCGAATCGGGGACAAAACCTTCAAATTGAATTGTAGGATTAATGGCTTTTTTGAGTTTATTTTTTAGTTCTTTTGTATATTTTTCTTTACCCAATTCTTGCATTTTATCAATCATATTAATGGCTCTGTAGCCATTGCCCGAAAGTTGGGCATTGACTTGCAAATTACCTTCTTCTTTGCCCAAAGTACACTCAATATTGGTGAGTGTTATACTTTTTTCGGGCGTGGTAATGGGTATCCATTTAGAAGCCTTTTTAGGCAGTAGCACACGTCCTTGCCCACTCATACAATAGGCTGGTAACATCCCCCATTTAAGCGATTTTTTTGTAGCATCGAAGAAAACATTTTTCCCTTTAATGGTAATAACCCCCAAGGTATAATTGAACCGTGTGATGAGCGGAAAGTCGAGCCACACAACGCCATGGCCTCGTGTACTGATAATCACTGGATTGGCTGGCAAACCTACTTGTCGAAGCAGCGAAATGAGCAATAAATTGAGTTCTGCACTGTTGCCTTGGCGTTGCTCATACACTTGCTTGAGCGATTTTTGTGTATATAAACGAATGTTTTCGTCCCAGCTAAAGTTTTGCTGTACAAACTTATACACCGCTTTGGCAAGCTCCAAGGTATCGGAATGCTGTTTTTTGAGGCTTTCGGCGATGTCGTCGAATGCTCCAATTTTACGAATGCTTTTACCCAAATCTTCGTCTTCTAAGAGTTGTTTATCCAAATCTTCCCATGTCAATGATAAGGTTTTGGGTCTGTCCATGCCTTTGACAATGTATTCCGAAAGTTCAAAATGGAGCATTCTGTAAAAATCTTGCGGACTTGATACGAAATCTTCTTTTTTCATGGCAGGAATATTTTCCATGACCCAATAGCAGTTATTGAAAGAAGAAGCACGCTCGCAATTGGCACTGGTAAAGCCCATATCACAAGCTTGCTGAATAATATGGTATGCTAAATTGGTTGGGTACGAAAACCTGTATTCGCTTCTAAAGGAAGGAATATCGGATTGAAAAAACCAGTCTTTGGGTTTGAACGGAAAAGGCGAACGGATGGTATAAGTATATTCTATCACCGAGCCTTCTCGTACTTGAGGCAAGGTAAAGCTCACCTTGTCGAAGCTCTCATTTTTGGTGGTAAAAACATCTTTTGCTCCCAGCGAAACGGTTGCCAAATAGCCATTTTCCCAGTTGTAGGTAGTGCCTTTGACTTCTTCGATTCGGTCTATTCTGCCTCCATCACTATTTTTTTGTTTGTGCAGCGACACCGTAATTGTGGCTCTGTCGTAGGCTGTTTTTTTCAAAATTTTCATTCTTACAAAATACTGATAGGCTATTTCGTAGCCATCGTTTGTTTCATACACCCAAGCATTGCCGTAGTCAATCATCGAGTATGCCTCGGCGGTTGAATCGAGTGTACATACTTTATTTTTTGCATCAGCTTCTGTGACCGAAGCAAATGGAGGCAAAGCGTTTTGGGCAAATAGAGAGAAAGTACAGAGGCATATCAGCCACGTGTATAAAGCTTTCATTGGCGTAAGAGGTTGGTGAATGAGTTAAACAAGTTGATAGTCGTGTATTCGAGCTAAGGCGATTTAGCCTTTTTTCTTCAATACAATTTTTTGGAAATTTTTTTGTACAGCTAATTCAAAAAAGCGTTTAATCATGTCGTATTCTTCGGCAAAGAATAATGTTTTTTGAACAGATACTTTGTTCATTATCACTAATTTGTTTTCATCCGAAGCAAGTGCCTGAAAAGACAAATAACCTGCGTTTTCGAGTAAACTTATTCGTTCGCTTTTGGGTTTTTCTTCCAATTCGTACCCTTCTGGCAACGTAATATTGATGGTCTGAAAATCTTCATGAATGGTGGCAAAATCTATGGGAAATTTGCGACTATCGCTTACAAATGGATTTTTACTAAATCCTAAACCAAAGCTCGGCGAAAGGTATATTTTATCGTTTAATACCGACACACCTTCCAAAATGTCGGCTTTGATGATACAAACAAAAGCTTCGTTGAGGTTGTCTTTTCCATCGAATTTCACTTCTTTGATGCTCCAGTTAGGGAATTTTTTGGTAAGGCTTTCTTTGTATTTTTGTTCGCCGTCTTTTGCCAATGCCTGACGCTCTTTTATCCCTGCATAACCAACATAGCTGAGGGCAAATTCGGCAGTGGTAGTGCCATCGGCCTTGATACTTACACTTCCCGATTGTCCAATTCTATTTTTGGCAGTAGCTTGAAGGCTTATCCATTCGTTGTTGGTGTCATGGAGTAGCCATCGTCCTTGTCCATTCAAACAACGCTCAGGTAGTACACCCATCGGACAAAGCGGTGAGGTGGCATCTAGTAGCATGACTTTTCCATCAATATAGATTCCAGCAATCACGTAATTAAATTTCTTTTCTAGCACATAGGACTCCAGCAAGCGGCCATGTGCACGTGTGCTGAGGATGACAGGGCCAGCGGTAAGCTTCAATTCTCTCAAGATAGCAACCAACAATAAATTGATGTCGGCGGTATTTCCCGTTTTGGCTTCCATGATTTTCTTGCGAGTATCGGAAGCGTACAGGCTACTATTGCCATTCCATGTGATATTTTTATGAATAAAATCTAACGATGCTTGAATCTGAGCCAAAGTATCGGGCGAACTAGCCTTGATGCCTGCTGCAATTTCTTTTACTCTTCCATCGGCTCGGAGCATTCCGCCAAAGTTGTCGTAACCCAATAAGGCTTTATCAAGGTCGTTCCAAGTGATAGAAAAATTTTGTGAGGTCTGGCCTGGTGGGTGAAAAGCCGCAATTTCAAATTCGACTTTGGTTACATAATCGTTCATGGTTGTAACATACGCCTCTTCTTTCAAAGCGGTTGCGTTTTGCACGGCCATGTCGTAGGCTATTCCCGTAATGCTCTGTTGCTCTAACCCTACAAAATTAAAATTGGTAGGTTGTTGCGAAC
>JACCDQ010853191.1_pt1 | contig 14945 bp, 13 predicted proteins | sample 7446031 | NCBI WGS metagenome assembly JACCDQ01 (sample SAMN15323442, study PRJNA562643) | freshwater metagenome | isolation source: river surface water | place: USA:Blue River Watershed | collected 2017-08-17
TGTTGTGAGTTATCCGTAAAAATACAATTTTGAAAGCAATTCACAACTGAAAACCCTTTGCATATGCAAGTTGCGCGGTTGTGAGTTATCCGTAAAAATACAATTTTGAAAGCAATTCACAACAGACGAGGTAAGATACAGAGCATCTATGAAGTTGTGAGTTATCCGTAAAAATACAATTTTGAAAGCAATTCACAACAACTTCGTACCCTTCATTTTCCAAGTCAAGGTTGTGAGTTATCCGTAAAAATACAATTTTGAAAGCAATTCACAACCGTCAACGGTTGTAACTAACATTCCACCTTGTTGTGAGTTATCCGTAAAAATACAATTTTGAAAGCAATTCACAACACTTTCAAACAACGGCATTAAGTAACGTTGTTGTGAGTTATCCGTAAAAATACAATTTTGAAAGCAATTCACAACCGCTTGAGTTGTAACGGTCAATGCGCCAGTGTTGTGAGTTATCCGTAAAAATACAATTTTGAAAGTGTTCTAGCCCCACTAAATATTTGGATAAATTTTCTTCTGCCTTTATTTATCACTTATATTCAAAACTAGTCCGCTAGGTTTAGGGAATTTTGTAGGTAATAAATCAATTTTAAATGGAAGTTTAATTCCCTTCAACTCATCAATGCTTTTATCTAAAAGGCCATTATCCAAACAATAGAAGTAAGTTAATTTTAAATAGCGTCTAATGATCATCAGAGGTAAAAAAGCCTCACGATAATTCATCCATTCCATTAAATCTTTTTTCCCTTTAGAACTGTTACAACTCCGACAAGCAAATATCAAATTTTCTGCATCATCCGTTCCCCCCAATTTTATTGGAAAAATATGGTCTAATGTAAGATCATCTGAAGAGCCACAATAATTGCAAATTTTTCCAGTTTGTAATTTGATTTTTTCATCTTCAAAAATTGAACGAATATTCATAGTCCCTTCTTTAAGTCCTTTGAATAGTTTTGCCCTTATCATAAAGTTGGACATAACATACTTATCCTGTTTTTGTCAAGCGCTGAATGCGCCATCGCTAAATTTGCATAGGAATAGTAGATAAGGTGTTGAACTGTTTCAATTTTATTTTTGGTCATTAATAGCTTAAATTGTTTATGTTAAATGAAATTAAAATTGTAAATTCAGTTTTCAAATAGGGTACTGTCTACCCCAAAAATACAATTTTGAAAGCAAATCATTTACTAAAAACCATAAAAAAAGCGGAGCCATCGGCTCCGCTTCTGTAACGTTTTAATTTTTAACTAACGATTATTTACCAATCTTGTACAAAGTAATGTTGTAACCCATACGAGCATCACCTTTGAACGTGATTTGTGCATCCAAACGTTGTCCACCTGCTTGTGTTTTCAACTGATTGTACTGTGCCTGAGAAATAAAGAAACAACCTTTGTACTCAGGATCAGCAATGAAGTCAACATCAATAGCTACAAATCCTTTTGGAGGATTGCATGTAATGGTTTGAGCGCCTTGTCCGTTAGGGCCTGGTGCTTGTGGAGCATGTCCAGGAGCGCCACCGTGAGGTGCAGGAGCTACCGCACCAGCTGGAGCTGCTGCATTGTTAGAGAAATCCAATTGGATGTTTTTAATCGTAATCTGTCTGCCATTGTACTGAGCTGGGTTTTTAGAAAACTGTTCACCAGCAATTACCATTTGAGCTTTTGACATTCCAATAACCGCAAAAGCGATAGCGAAGAAAGAAGTAATTTTTTTCATATAATTGATTTTGGTTTTGTTGTTTCTTGCCTTTCAATAACTGTGCCAAAAATGTTTTTCGACCATTTTATTGTTTCTAAAGCAAACATAATGATTGGATTGTAAAAATCAAACTCAAAAAATAATTTGCTCTATCGGATTAATAAATCCGCTCAATTTCAATGGCATTGTTGAAATAACCGTTGCCAATCACTAACGTTACCCGGTAGCACTTATTGTTGGTTTCATCGTTGATGAGCACCCGCTGCGTACTTCCGTGAAATCCGATATTTAATGCACTTTGAACGTATGCAAATGTGGTAGTGAATGTAACGGATGCAAAAGTGACACCGGATTCCGTGGCATTCGTGCCGGTTGTTCCTGCAGAAGTGGTAAGGTAGCTGTTGTTAGAAGATCCCGACCAAACAGCGGAACCGGAAACCGTAGCTATTTGAAGCGACCGGTTTCCCGTAGTAGGCATTCGTACTTTTATGTTGTCTAATTGCACCACATCTCCAGCATTGGCCGCTTTCGATATAGCATTCAACGTGCTTAACCAATTCGTACCATTATAATAATACATGCAATTGGCGTTGGTATTATAGACTTGTAAACCCGTTGACGGATTCGAGATGGACAGCATTTGAGCGTTGGTCATTCGGGGGAATAAAACTCCCTGAGATGTTGTGCTAACATCCAATCCGCTTGCATTATTGGGGGAAGTGGTTCCTATGCCCACTTGAGCATTTACGTTCGTAACAAAAATAAAGCAACTGATTATAAAATAATATTTGAAGTTTTTCAATAGCATAAAGTTAGGATGTTTAAAGTAGTTCTTCGATTTCAATGGTGCTTTGAGATTGATTTGCGGGACCAATTATCACGTGAATTTTGTAAAACTTTAAATTGGTTTCATCGGTAAACCAAATTTGCTGGGTTCCACCGCGAGATGGAAAACTCAATCCGGCTTGCCAATAATTAAACGTAGTTCCAACGGACTCAGATTGACGCATATACCCGCTAATCGAAGAATTTGCTGTTGTACCCGAAGTTAAGCTGGTGGCTGCATTTAAGGAAGTTCCCGTTATCGAATTGGATCCCGAAACAAAAGCTATTTGCGCGCTCAAATTTCCCGAAGCCGGCAAACGCACTCGGATATTTCCCAATTGGACGGTATCCCCGCGATAAACCATTTTACTGATGAACTTCTTTTCGCCCGACCAACTGCTACCGGTATAGGTATACAAGCAGTTTTTGGTGGTGTTGTAGATTTGAAGTCCTGCTACTGGGTTGCTCAGATTTTCCATCTGAGTTTGAGTTAATCTCGGAATTAAAACTCCTTTGTTGGTGGAACTAACATCCAATAGGGCAGAACTGTGTGGTGTGTTGGTTCCAATACCTACTTGTGCATGCAAACCCATGGGGTTTATCAACGTTATAACGGTAATCCACGTTAAAAACATCCCCCGAAAAATAAAAGAAACTGAAGATTTCATGTGTTTTAATAAAGTCGTTTAATGGAAATGAAATTTTTCAAGTACCCGCCACCCACAGTAAAAATAATGTGATATGCACGATTATTGGTTTCATCGAGAACATGAAGTAACTGCGTAGAACCGTGAAATCCGAAATCTAAATTCGGCCAGAAATTAATGAATGAGGTAGTCAAGGTTTCCGACTGACGAATGTATGAGTCGTACGTGGCAGCGGAACCTCCCGTGGCTGTGGCTGAGGTTCGATAAAGAACTTCACAACTTCCCGAAATGGACAAAGTTCCAGAAACGGTGGCCAGCTGAATCGAGTTGGCCAAGTTTCCATTGGGCATGCGCACACGGATGTTGTCTAACTGAACAGCAACATCGTAGTCAAACAATCCGGAAATTTTATCTTCCTTTGAAACCCAATTGGTTCCGTTGTAACAGTATAATGCAGATGCATCGGTATTGTATACCGTTAATCCCGCAGCAGGAGTTATAATAGCCGACATTTGGCTGTTGGTCATTCGAGGATATAAAAATCCTTTGGTAGTTGAACTTATTTCGAGTTTGGAGGATGCCGCTGGACTGGATGTACCTATTCCTACTTGGGCTTCAGCATTCGAATAAAGAAAAATGAAAACGGTAAATAACCGCCACGATGTTGTATTAAAAATCATAAAGAAATTAAGTGAATATTAAGTTGCAAAGGCAAATTTAGTTAATAATCTGAGTTGAAATCGAGTATTTGCAAAAATCGCAAATAAGAATTCGTAATAAATTGTCACAAATCGTATTTTGGATGTACAAATTATTAATTTTGTGTTTCATGAAAATTCGAATTAAAGGAAATTCCATACGATTGCGTTTGACAAAAACGGAAGTATCTCGATTTGCAGAATCCGGTGTTTTAGCCGAAACCACTCAAATGCTGGGAGGTGAGTTGGTATACACCCTCAGAGCTTCCTCCGATGTAGAATCATTGGCGGCGGAATGGAAATCACCCAACCAAATTCAATTTTTAATGCCCGTTGATTTGGCCAATGAATGGACGCAAACTGAAACCGTTGGACATCAACATCAACTGGAATTACCCAATGGCGCCGAATTATTTTTGTTGATTGAAAAGGATTTTGTTTGTCTCGACAATACATTTGAGGATCAAAGCGATAATTATCCCAATCCCAACGCCGCGTGTTAAGTATTGTGCAATAGGTTGAAAATTGTTGAAATTGCAAATATCGATTTATAATAATAGTAATAGATTTATAATAATAGTAATAAATAAACTCAATTAACTGGCTTGAAATTTACAAATTGCAAGTTGTACAGAATAAAATTATTACCTTATAAAAACGAGTGCCAAAACCGAATATACTCACATAATCTACTGATTCAACTCCTTTAATTCAAACGAAAATGACGAAAAATCACCACCATCCCAATCCCGAAAATCCAGAAGGTTTGCTGAATTTGAAACTGCGAGAAGTTTCGGATGCTGCTGCCGGTTTAACCGGAGTAAAGGTGGCGGTACAGCACGTGTTTTCAGAAATGGGACCAGCGCGGGGTTTGAAAGCTTTGTTCAACCTCAATCAAAAGGGGGGAGTAGATTGTCCCTCTTGTGCTTGGCCAGATCCCGACGACGATCGTTCGGTAATAGGTGAATATTGTGAAAATGGTGCAAAAGCCATTGCAGAAGAGGCAACGAGTAAAAAACTCACCGCGGATTTCTTTGCTAAAAATTCTGTGGCAGAATTGAGTGGTTTAAACGATTATGAAATTGGAAAAAAGGGTCGCTTGGCTGAGCCCATGTATTTAGCTCCGGATGCGAGTCATTATACCCCTATTTCTTGGGAAAAAACCTTTCAAAAAATTGCAAATCACCTCCATTCGGTAAGCCATCCCGATGAAGCGGTTTTTTACACCAGCGGTCGAACATCCAATGAAGCTGCATTTTTATATCAACTTTTTGTTCGCGAATTCGGCACCAATAATCTTCCCGATTGTTCCAATATGTGTCATGAATCTTCCGGAGTTGCTTTGTCGGAAAGTGTTGGAATTGGAAAAGGAAGCGTAAAGTTGGAGGATTTTTATATTGCGGATGTTATATTTATAATTGGACAAAATCCGGGAACCAATCATCCCCGAATGCTTAGTGCTTTGCAAAAAGCAAAGGAACACGGCGCTACCATCATTTCCATCAATCCGCTGCCTGAAACGGGTTTAGTGGCATTTAAAGATCCGCAATCCATTAAAGGTGCATTGGGAATAAAAGCACGACTAACCGATACATTTCTGCAAGTAAAGATCAACGGAGATTTACCCCTGATGCAGGCAATTTCCTATAGATTGCTGCAGGAAGAGGAAATCGCTCCCGGTGCGGTTTTAGATCCGGAATTTATTGCGGAACATACTCACGGATTTCAACAGTGGAAAGAACATATATTATCGCAGGATTACAAGTGGTTGGTAGAGCAATCGGGCATCCCCCAAGAGCTAATCGAAAAAACAGTACAATCCATCGTAAATAAAAAGAAGATCATTGCTTGTTGGGCAATGGGATTGACTCAGCATAAGAATGCGGTGGATACCATTAAAGAAGTGGTAAACCTGCTGATTGCCAAAGGAAGTATTGGAAAGCCTGGAGCAGGTACTTGCCCAGTGAGAGGACATTCCAATGTTCAAGGGGATCGCACCATGGGTATTTACGAAAAACCCAGTCAAGCATTTTTAGACAATATTGAACGCTCGTTCGGCTTTAAACCGCCTCAAAAACACGGATTGGATGTGGTAGATTGCATTAAGGCCATGCACGAAGGCAAGGTGAAGGTCTTTTTTGCCATGGGAGGGAATTTTTTAAGCGCCACTCCAGACACTTTGTATACCGCAGAGGCACTTGAAAAGTGTGATTTAACGGTGCAGGTTTCAACCAAACTGAATCGCTCGCATTTAATCACCGGAAAAGAAGCTTTGATCCTTCCAACCCTGGGTAGAACGGATCACGATAATCTTAATGGAGAATTGCAATTTGTAACATGCGAAAACTCCATGGGGGTAATTCAGATGTCGAAAGGAGTATTAAAGCCCGTTTCGGATCAGTTAAAGAGTGAACCCATAATAGTTTGTGAATTAGCTAAAGCGGTATTGGGGAATAAATCGGTTGTGAATTGGGATCGGTACATGCAGCATTACGATAACATTCGCTGGGATATAGAACGAACCATCCCCGGTTTTGATTTGTACAACGATCGCGCGCGACTTCCCGGTGGATTTTATTTACCCAATTCGGCACGAGAAGGGAAGTTCAATACGATTACCGGAAAAGCCAATTTTAATGTGGCACAATTTCAGTCGCCAACATTAAAAAAAGGCGAATTGATGATGATGACCGTGCGGAGCCACGATCAGTTCAATACCACCATTTACGGTTTGGATGATCGGTATCGAGGTATTTCAAATGAAAGACGGGTCATATTTATGAACGAACAGGATATTTCTGATTTGGGTTTCCAAGGTGGAGATCGCGTGGACTTGTTTAATTTTCATGGGGGACGGGAGCGTGTAGCCAGAAACTTTATCATCATACCGTTCAGCATTCCTCAGGGTTGCACAGCTACGTATTTTCCAGAAACCAATGTATTGGTTCCCATTGATTCAGTAGCGGAAAAAAGCAACACGCCCACTTCAAAGTTTATTGTTTTGCAATTGCGCGCGCATCAGGAATTGAATGTATCTTGAGGTTCTTGAACTTCTTGACCTTCAATTTCAAAAAATCCTAAAATTTTGATTAAAAAACAGTAACTTGCTCAACATGAGTAAGTTGTTTCGTTTGTTTCTATTAGGGGGATGTTTGTTAATTTCTTCCTTAACTAACGCCCAAAATGCTTTGGCTTTCGATGGTTCCAACGACTGGGTGGATCTGGGTTCTGATTCTTCATTGGCTTGCGATAATGGAAAGATCACCGTAGAGGCTTGGGTCTATGCTACTGCTTGGAAAACCCAAGTTTTTGAAGGAGGTATTGTGGTAAAAGAAGAAAATACTTCGAATTTAGGGTATATGTTTCGAGCCGGCGATGGAGGCAAATTGGGTTTCACCATTGGAAACGGATCTTGGAATGAGTGCATTACCAAATCGGCCGTTTTGAAATTAAATCAATGGCATCATATTGCAGGCACTTTTGACGGCTCCAAGTTACGGGTTTACGTAGACGGGGTTCTAGTAGATTCCTTAACGGCAACCATTCAATTGGGAGTGTCGTACAAAACCAATGTAGCAATCGGAAATCACTCATCTACATCGTATTCTCGGTATTTTCAAGGATATATCGATGAAGTTCGTATCTGGAATACGGCCAGAACCATCAGTGAATTGAACGCCAATCGTGGATATGAATTCTGTTCTCCGGAAAAAGGATTGGTGGGCTACTATAAATTCAACCAAGGCACAGCCGCAGGTACCAATACCGCTGTAAAAACACTGATCGATTACTCCGGACAAGGCAACGTGGGTACGTTGAAGAATTTTGCACTAACCGGTACAACATCCAATTGGATAAAAGGCGTTAAATTAGTAAAAAACGCATCTTTTCACGATTCTGTAACCGTAACTCGCTGTGAACGATATACCTTACCGGGTAAGAAAAAAGTATTAACTAAATCCGGAATTTATTACGATACCCTACCTACCTATTTTGGTTGTGATTCTTCCATAAAAGTAGATCTCACCATCAATAAAATAACCTATTATTCCAAGTATTTTTGGGTGTGTGATAGTGTTGTGTCTCCCATTTCTAAAACGGTTTACAAACAAAGTGGAACTTATAAAGAAACATTAACCAATTCCGCAGGTTGCGATAGTGTAGTAACTTGGGTGGTTAAAATTGGATCGGATACGTCTTCCATCGTAGTGTCACAATGCCATCAGTATTGGCTTCCCTCGGGAAAGAAAATAACCCAATCTGGGGTGTACCACGATACCTTGAAAAACGCAATTAATTGCGATAGTGTAATTCACATTTATGCCACTATTTTCCCAGTTTCAAAAAGTAAAATAGTTCGTAAAACCTGCTATAAACCCATAAGCAGCCCCTCTGGGAAATTTGTTATAGAACAACCTGGAATTTATTACGATACCTTGAAAAACTGGAAAGGCTGCGATAGCATTGTCGAAATTGAGTTTGATTTTTTGTGGACATTTTCCCAAATTAAAGCGGTGGCTTGCAACCAATGGGTGTCACCTTCAGGTAGACAGACACTCTATCAAACAGGTATTTATAAAGATACTATTTTGAACCAAGCTTTGTGCGATAGCATTATCACCATCGACTTGAAAATTCTGAATTCATCCCAAACCATTGTTCCGATTTCGGGTTGTCGCTTTGTAGTTTCTCCATTAAATCCCAACAGGAAATTTGTTCTTCCCGGACAATACCGCGATACGTTAAAGAATTTCTTGGGGTGTGATAGCATCATCGTGTGGGATGTTACGGTGATTCAAGTGGAAAAAGGCGTTACTCAAGACGGCTATAAATTAACGGCCGTTTCCAACAGTGGTACATACCAATGGTTGGATTGCAAAAATAAATTTGCAGTGGTAAATGGGGAAACCCAGCGTCTGTTTGTCCCTAAATTGAACGGTGAATACAGCGTAGAAGTAACAGAAAAGGGTTGTAAGGATACTTCCTACTGTCGCACAGTTTATGGTGTTAGCAATTCCTTAATTGAGACGTCGCAACCCATTATTTATCCCGTTCCTACTTCAGGTGAATTGTTTGTGGATCTCGGGGGATGGAAATTCGGTGAATTACAAAATGTGGAGATTTTGAATGTACATGGTGCTGTGGTTGCATCTGGAAAACCACTGGTTGATGATAAAAGGTTAAACGTTCAATCGGAAATGTTAAAAAAGTTACCTCCAGGAGTATATAGAATTCGACTAACCGCGCATAATGGTGGCTGGACAGGTACCTTTATTCTGCAATAAATTTCTGGAATCGCAGTACCTTTGCACTATAATTAAAGGAAAATGTGCTTGAAAAATGGGAAACCGTCGTTTTGATAAGGGGTTTAACAAAATCGGGTGTCCAAAAGCGCAAAAAAACACTGTAAATCATGAAAGAAGTTGAATTGATCTTATCTCCACCAGAACCTCATTTTGTGGGTGATGGTTTTCGTGTTCATAACTTCATCCCCGGTGCCTATCGTTTAGACATGCACCGCATGGATCCGTTTATTATGTTGGATTATAATTCCAAACATATTTTTCCTCCATCGGATAAGCCGAAAGGAGTAGGAGTGCACCCTCATAGAGGTTTTGAAACCGTTACAATTGCTTACAAAGGTAAAGTGGCGCATCACGATAGTGCTGGCGGAGGTGGAATCATCGGCGAAGGCGATGTTCAATGGATGACTGCTGCTTCGGGTGTTTTACATAAAGAGTATCATGAAGAAGAATTTAGCAAAACCGGCGGAGAATTTCAAATGGTTCAGCTTTGGGTAAATTTGCCCAGTAAGTTCAAAATGTCGGCCCCCAAATATCAAGCCATTGAAAATGCCAAAATGCAACGCGTGGATCTTGAAAAAGGTGGTTATATTGAACTGATTGCAGGAGATTATACCGATTTTAATGGAGAAAAACACCAAGGTCCTGCATCTACATTCAGTCCGGTGCATTTATCGAACGCATCATTGCACTCCGGTGATACAGCCCATTATTCCTTTCCCGCTCATTACAACACCGCAATTGTTGTTATCGAAGGTGAAATTATTGTGAATCAGGAATTCGTGGCACCTACCGATAATTTTGTGTTGTTTGCCAACAAAGGGGAGGAATTTACCATAGAAAAATCACCTGAAAGTGTCGAAAACGCTAAGGTGTTAGTACTTAGCGGTGAGCCTTTACGTGAACCCATTGCTGCACATGGCCCATTTGTAATGAATACGCGACAAGAACTGGTTCAAGCATTCAATGATTTTAACGATGGGAAATTTGGTTTCCTGGAGGATTAATAGGGCACTTTCGCTGAACTTAGAATACACATTTCAGTTAACTTTTAAAACACAACTCGCTGAATTTAGAATACACATTTCAGTTAACTTTTAAAACACACTTTCGTTAAACTTATAATACGCTTATTTGTTAAATACATAATTTATTATGGACTTCCAATCTCGTTTTGAAAAAATCAACCTGGCACTAGCTCCGTACAGAGAGCAAATAGTTAATCATCCCGTTTATAAAAAAATCCAAACAGCTGATGACGTTCGCGTATTCATGAAGTATCATGTTTACGCTGTTTGGGATTTTATGTCGTTACTAAAAGCCCTTCAGCGCAGTTTAACTCGGGTTGAATTACCTTGGTACCCCGTGGGAGATGCACAAACACGTTTTTTAATCAACGAAATCGTAGTGGGCGAAGAATCGGATGTAGATCAATTTGGTGTACGAATGTCGCATTTTGAATTGTACCTAAAAGCGATGAAAGAAATGGGAGCCAACACCCAACCCATCGAACAATTTGTTCAAGAGTTAATTGCACAAAAAATGGATTCAGACTTGAATGAAGATATTTTGAATTCTTGTTTTAATGCAGCGAATACACCCGCAGAAGCACGCCAATTCGTATCGTTTACCTTTGAGACCATTCGTACCAATCAGCCGTATTTAGCCGCTTCAACATTTACTTTTGGGCGTGAGGATTTGATTCCTAATATGTTCATGTCCATCATCAACGATTTGAGTGCAGAGTTGCCTGAACAAGTGCAAACGTTCAAATATTATTTGGATCGACACATCGAAGTTGATGGAGACCATCATTCTCATCTGGCATTAGAAATGACGGCTCAATTGTGCGGAAATGATGAAGATCGTTGGTGCAAAGCCGAACAATGGGCCATTGAAAGCATGAAACGCCGAATTGAACTTTGGAACGGTGTTTTAAGGGAATTGAGTAATTAATACTTTTTTGGTGCTTGGTGAAAGGTTAAAACAAACTCAACACCAATAACAATCCGAACTGCAATCCGAAGATAATTAAACCAAAGCCAATACCGCGTTTTCCCGCTTTAAGAAGTTTTTGAAAACTCACTTTTAGACCAATTGCAGCCATGGCAATGGTGAGAATAATTTTACCTACATATTCCACCTCTTTAATGGTGGATTTGGGGATTTCTACCGATGAAACGATAACCGTTACTAGAATAAATCCCAATAAGTACCAGGGTAATTTGAAATATTCTTTCCAGTTTCCGGCAGTATTTCTATTAATCAAATAATTAATAAATATCAATCCGGGTGTAAGTAAGGCAACCCGTGCTAATTTTATCGTAATTGCCGCATCGCCAGCTTCCTTGCCGATGGTAAAACCTGCACCCGCTACGTTGCCAACGGAATGTAAACTTCCCCCGATAAGCAATCCAATTTTAGTTGCAGAAAAATCCGATTTAAGTAGAATTACAGGCAAAATCAACATGCCTAATGTTCCCAATAAATTCACCACCGCCATGGCAATGGCTACATCTTCTTTTTCTTTGTTTTTGAGGGATGGAGACAGAGCCGCAATGGCACTTGAACCGCAAATTGCAGTTCCAAATCCCACGAGTATGCCCGTATTTGCAGGGCAATTAAAGCGTTGTGATAAATAAAACGTGGCGGTCAAAACAATCAACACAATGATAGCCAATCCGATAAAACTGCTCGCTCCAATTTTTGCAATTTCTGAATAATTGATGCCTACGGCCAGGAAAAGTATTGAGAATTCCAGCATTTTGGCTGAAGTATAACCGATGCCTGAATCCAAAGTTGTGGGTAATTTGACCAAATTACTCACAACCATCCCCAGAATTAATGCTAGGATGATGCTGTTTAAATAACTCGGCGTATATGATTCTAAAATCATGGCGAATATCCCCAAAACAGCGGAGAACACAATTCCTTTCCAGTTCGACTTCCAATCCATAATGCAAATATGATGAAATTATGCCGGTTTTATGGTGATTCTAGTTACATACTTTAATTCATTAGTGGGTGGCCATTTATGTCGGTAAAATCCTAGAAACTCGTAATTTGTTGAAATATTTGTTTGTTTTAAGTTTTTAAATTTCAACAAAACAGGATTCTTTCGAATTTGTGACAAAGAAACACCAACAATAAGCATTACACTTTGTTTATTTGTGCATAAAACCTATTCAAATTATGAAATTTAAAGCGCTTTTTACTTTATTGAGTTTGTCAGTTACTTCCACCGTGTTTGGGCAATTCGACAGTACTTGGGTTACTTGTTTCACCAATGTCTATAAACCCAAGTTGAGTATTTCGGGAAATAAAATTGACACCTGTGCTAAAAGTGTAGATGTAAAAGTTACGTATTCGGGCAAGCCCTATTATATTTATTGGAATGATGGATACTCCGCCGCGGATCGCACCTTTTATTATAGCGGACAATACCAGTTGTACTTATTGGATTCTGCGGGATGTTTAGATACGAGCGTATCTTTAACCGTACAATTGGGTGATCAATATATTTCTGCCTATGCAGAAAATGGATTGACTACAATTGATATATGTCAAGGCAATACTGCAACCTTGTACGCTTATTCCAATAGCGAGGTAATATGGAATACCGGAGAAAAACAAAGTACTATTTACGTGAATAAAGCCGGTAAATACTGGGCAAAATCAACTTCCTCGTCGAAATGTCAAGCCGTTTCTGATACCGTTTATGTAAATGTGGTTAACAACAATCCAGTGACTATCAAGTATACCGGTGACACGTCCATTTGTTTCGGCGATTCAGTTTTGCTGGAATCGAATCATACCGATTCGAACGCATATTGGTATCCCTATTATAAACAAGGGAATAAAATCTATGCTAAAGACCCAGGTGAGTATTTTGTCTACTCTAAAGATGAAAAGGTGGGTTGTTTCGTAAAATCGAATTCAGTGAATATACTAGTGAAGATGCCGAAACAAATCAACTTGTGCATGGTAACAGTAGATAGTGCATCGGGTAAGAATAAATTGGTTTGGCAATCCGTTAATTGGGCTACTCTATATAAAATATACAGAGAATCCAGTGTAGCCGGTGAATTTGAATTAATCGGTGATTTAAACGGGGCGGGAAATGATTTCTTTTTGGATACCACGTCCAAGCCGAGAACACGTCCTTACACGTATTACATTGATGCCATTGATTCGTGCGGTAATGTTGCACAAGAAAATAGATGGTACCAACATACTACCTTGCATTTAACGGCTAATTTAGGAGTAAGCGGAGAGAATAACTTAAATTGGAGTGATTATTTTGGGATTTACCCGATCAACACCTACAACATTTTTAGAAGCAACAACAACGGTACATTTACAAAAATTGCTTCTGTTTCGGCAACGGTAAAATCCTATTCTGATTTTGAACCGCCCAAAGGTTCTAATCGTTACTACATTGGTATTGATGGATTTAATGCATGTAATTCCACCACCAATAACATCATCAACTCCAACATGGTGGCATTTGGAATTCTTTCGAATCAGAATGTAAAAATTCAGAATTTAGGATTGCAACCCAATCCAACACTGGGCTTGTTTACATTAACGGGTGAGTTTGGTTTAGGTGTAGAGTTTCAAGTTTTAGACATTCAGGGTAGAGCGGTTGCTCAATTCACGTGCAATGAAAGTAATACCTATGATGTTTCCTTTTTGCCCGCTGGTTTGTACTATGTGCATTTCGAAAACGGACAGTCATTGAAGTTGATGAAAAACTAACTCATAGAGTTAGTTTTTCATTTTTTGGATATTGAATTCCGTACTTTTTGTATCTCAAAATGAATGTTGCATATGCCGGAAGAAGCACAATTGAAGATATTTAATAGCTCAATTCAAACTCGGATCTGCTTTTAAATTACAAAATTCACTTCATCAATACTTCACTTCATCAATACTTTACTGCCGGTACCCGTTTATACAATTTGTTGCTTCTAAAATGGGGAATTAGTAATTTATCGTAAACTGCTTAGTAAAATTATGGATTACTGCAAAAAAAATGAAAGGAGCAGTCGTAAAATTAGATTTTTTCCTAAAATTGATTTTAAATCTACTGATTATCAATAAGGATAGTTAATTTGGTTTTGTGAATTTTGATTCATGAAAATCAAAATTTTAGTTCTAAGCTTATTCACTTTAGTACAAAGTTCGAGCAACGCACAAATTAGTTTAAGACCCTATGTTGGTGTGAATTATTCCGGATTCTATTTCCCCAAGCCCGATTTTTACAACGAGTATTCTTCAGAGATGAAGACCCTATGGCAGGTTGAAAAAGACAAATTTAATTACAGACCCTTGCTAAACGCTGGTTTTCATGTGGATATTCCAGTAAGCGATTACTTTTCTATGGAAACAGGGTTGAGGTTCATTCAAAAAGGGGGTGTTTATAAAGATTTGGAAGATGATGGCTTTGGATATATGTTAAAATTTGAAAATAGGATGAGGTACGATGTTATAGAAGTTCCTGTTTTGTTAAACTATAACATGGAAATTGGGGATGCAATTTTAACCATTTCAGGCGGACCTACTGTGGGTGGTATCGTAAATCTTCGACAAAAAATAGCCATAACCGAATCGTTTGATGGTGAAACCTATTCCGAAACTTTCGACACTAAAGAAGATGCTGAAATGAAAAATGATCTGTTATCGGAAATCAATCGATTTGATTTGGGTGCGAATTTGGGTGTACGCCTGGATTACTACAATTTTAGCTTTGGGTTGAA
>JACCDQ011286292.1_pt1 | contig 14938 bp, 13 predicted proteins | sample 7446031 | NCBI WGS metagenome assembly JACCDQ01 (sample SAMN15323442, study PRJNA562643) | freshwater metagenome | isolation source: river surface water | place: USA:Blue River Watershed | collected 2017-08-17
AGCAACGAGAAGCCGCCCTTGACGCGTACCGTCAACGGGTTGGTACGACGAAGCATGGACTCGGCGATCGCCTTCTCCGGGAAAGACTCGCCATGCTGAAAATTCATCAGGGTCGCGAGCGAGGCAGCGCCGCAACTCAAGTCCCATTGCTGGACCACGACATGACGCTGCCGTGAGTCGAGCACCGAGGCTACCGGCTGACGGCTGGCCGCCACGTGCGGCGGGGCCGCGCATCCCGCCATATGCGCGACAAGTAACCAGACAAGCAGCCAGTTCAGGAGGCGCAAGGCATGGCCCAAAAAGAATGGCCCCTGTCGATCATGCAGGGGCCTTGCAATAGGCGCTCGTCATTTTTACTGTCGCTGGCCGGTCCTGCCGGGAGCCGCAGCTTCGGTCAGGATGCCCGTCTGACGGCTGAGGATGCCAACTGCGCCGACAGCGACGGCTGCGTTGACTGGCACGGCAACTTGAACGTCGTTACCGCTTGCGACATTGTTGACGTCGATGGCGACGAGGTTGTTGAAATTAGCGATGCCGGCAGCGACGCTATCCATTTGTGCATCCGACATCTCAAGCGGAGCCCTGGATTGCGGCGCCTTCGTCCCTTCTGCAAATGTGCTCGTCCCTGTGGCTGCAAGCAGCGCGACGAGCGTAATGGAGGCGAACTTCTTCATCATCTGTCCTTTCATAAAAAACAACCGGGAAATTTGTGATCTATATCAGGGGTCAAAGTTCAATTCCTGTCTTTCGAGCTGTCGGCAACAGCCCTGCCTGAACGGCACGCGTGATCGACGCGGAACCATAGGAAACCTGCACCAACCAATCAATTGGCAGGATCACATCACAGGTGAAGCCCATGGCCCAAACTATCGGCGGTCCGATGTTGTATGGCACGCCGCAGGAGGCGCGACTGGTACTCGCAAGAGACCTGACGGTCATCGAGGTGACCGAGGCTTTCCTGACGGCGTGGTCATTAACGCGCGACGAAGTGATCGGGCGTCCTGTCTTCGATATCTTTCCCGGCAAGAGCGCCAGCGCGACCGGCCCGGCTTCAGCGAACCGGCCCTTGTCCTTCAGCGAATCCTGTTTCCACTTCGCACTGGAAGCGGCCGGCGACGGCGTATGGGATTGGTACATACCCGAGAATCGCTTTCTTTTTTCTGCGCGTGGCCGGGCCATGCTCGGATATGACGAAAACGAGATAGGCACACGGCTGGATGACTGGCTGGCCATCACCCACGTCGACGACCAGGAGCGGATCAGGGAAAATACCATGGCTTGCCTGAAGGGACGCCTGCCATTCTTCTCCGCCGAATACCGGGTGCGATGCAAGGATGGCAGCTGGAAATGGGTGCTGTCGCGAGGCGCCGTCGTCCAGCGCGACGATCAGGGGGCGGCGATCCGGATGGCCGGCACCACGATCGATATTTCGGCAGAACAGGAAACCCTGCGGCGCGCCAATTTCGATGCGCTGACGCGCCTGCCCAATCGCAATCTGTTCCGGGACAGGCTGGGCAAGGAAGTGCTGGATGCGCTTCGCAGCGGCAAGTCATTCGCCCTGATGTTCCTCGACCTCGACCGCTTCAAGGAAGTCAACGACCTGCTCGGCCACAATGCAGGCGATCAGCTGCTGCGCCAGTGCGCCGACCGCATCTGTGCCTGCTTGCGCGCTGCCGATACGGTGGCGCGTTTGGGCGGCGATGAATTCACGGTCATCCTCAGCGATTTGCAAGGCAAGGCCCATGTGGAAGACATCGCGCAAAAAATCCTCGACGAGCTTGTGCGCCCGTTCCAGATCGGTGCCGCGCAAGTCCACATATCCGGCAGCATAGGCATCACGCTGTATCCGCAAGACGGCACCGACCCGGACCGCCTTGTACAGAATGCCGACCAGGCCATGTACGTGGCCAAGCATGCCGGTCGCAACCAGTTCCATTTCTTTACGCGTGCGATGCAAGAACAGGCCTGGCACCGCCTGACGATGATGGACGACCTGCGCAACGCGCTGCCACGCGACGAGATGCGGCTGCACGTCCAGCCTGTCGTGAACCTGGTCAGCGGGGAGGTCGTCAAAGGCGAAGCGCTGCTGCGCTGGCAGCATCCGAAGCGTGGACTTTTGCCGCCGTCGGAATTCATCGCGCTCGCCGAAGAGACGGGCATGATCCATGAGATCGGGCATTGGGCATTCATGCAATCGCTGGCCTGGTCCAAACGCTGGAACGCGCTGGGCGGCGTACCCTTCCAGATCAGCGTCAATGTCTCGCCCATCCAGTTCATGCAGCGCAAGCGAGCGATGAACTGGGGACGCCAGCTGAGTGAATTCGGCATGGCCGCCAGCAGCATTTCAGTGGAGATCACCGAAAGCGTGTTGTTCAACACGTCTGCAGCCATCGAGCAGCATTTGCTGGAGATGCGCGATGCGGGCATCCAGGTCGCGATCGACGATTTCGGTACCGGATATTCGTCGATGGCCTACCTGAAGAAATTCGACGTCGATTACCTCAAGATCGACCAATCATTCGTGCGCGGAACAGCGTCGCACAACAGCAGCCGGACCATTGCGGAAACCATCATCGTGATGGCGCACAAGCTTGGGCTGCAGGTCATCGCCGAAGGCATAGAAACGCCGGAACAGCGCGACTGGCTGCGGCAGGTCGGTTGCGATTTCGGGCAGGGTTTCCTGTTTTCCCGGCCGGTACCGCCGGAAGAATTCGAGCAGCTGCTGCACTGCAGCGCCTAGTCATCGTGCAATCCCGATACCGGTACGGTATCGGCAATCCGGGGCAAAGGTATTTGATCGCTCCAGTCGGGTTTTTTAGACTCGTCGGGCACGCGTTACAAGACCTTCGCCGGTGACTGCGCGTCCTGCCTGAATGACGCGCCGATCACCTGTCAATGCCGGTCGTTGATGAAGATGTCAGCGATGGACTCGGCATTCAACAGCGCTTCTGACCAGGCTTCCAGTTCTGTACCCGATGCCCTGTCCAATCGCTCCTTCGCCCATGCCGGCAGTTCGCCGAAGCGATGCGTCAATTGCCGAGCGATCAGGAGGACCTGGCCTTGCCGCAATCCTTGTTCCTTACCTTGCTCCTTACCCTGCTCCCTCCCCTGCTCCCTCCCCTGCTGAATTCCTTGCTGCAAGCCCTTTTCAAATCCTTTTTCGATGCCGATACGCTCGACAGAACTGATGTAAGACATTTTCGCGTTCTCCTCCAAAGCTTCCAGTCCCTGCCACAAACGATCATCCAATTCCTTGGGCAGCCGCATCATCCAGTCCAGCACATTGAACAAATCAACGACCTGCTGCTGGCCCCAATCACGTCGATACAAACCTCGTACCAACTCCCATTTGGCTGAATATCTGGCATCCATGTCCCCGCGAGTGGCACGCGTCGCCAGATGCGCCAGGGTCACTACCGCAAACGGATTGCGGCTGTCGTGCAAGGCAGCCTCGTGACCCGCCCAGTCGGTCAGCTTGGAAACCGGAAAATGAATGCCCGTCCTGCAGCCCAGCACCTGGCAGGAAAATGACTCCGGGCGCCAGTCCATTCGATCATCGGCCAACACAGCAAAGCTTGCGATGGGCTTTCGATAGCGATCATAGAGCCGGTAGTTGTAGATGAACATGCGCTCGGCAAATCCATCCTGTACATCGCCCTGCACTTCGACATGGATGTAGAGCCAGTCTTCTGCGCCTCCGATCCGCGTCAGCTTTACCAGTTTGTCGACCAGGCGCCGGCCTAGCTCGGCATCATGCACGGCCGCCCGCAGCTCTTGATCCAGGAAGACTACTGGCCGAGTCCAATCGACTTCGGCATGTGCATGCGGAAAAAAGAAATGCAGAAAATCGGCGAAATACCTTTCGATCGCGTCCTTCCAGGGACTGTCATAGTCATCCGCCACACAGATCTCCGCCTCCGCACTGGCAAGGCTTGCCAGACGGGCGAATCATCACTGTTTATCGGCGGGATGAAGCCCGGCCCGAACAAGCCAAGCGGTTGATCTTGTCGCTTCGTCAGTGAAATGGGCAAATGTGTTGCGCAAGCGCCTGGTATGACCATGGTCTTCATGGCGAATCGCGTGTGCGACTTGCTGCCCTGATCAACCTTCGATGTGAGACGTCATGCCCTCGCGCCGTCGCTGGTCGCGCTCCAGGCTTTCGAACAAGGCTTGCACATTGCCTTCGCCGAAGCCCTCATCGGCCTTGCGCTGGATGAATTCAAAGAACACCGGACCGAGCAAAGGTTGGGAGAAAATCTGCAGCAGCAGGCGCTTGTCGCCGTGTGCGGTATCACCGTCCAGCAAGATGCCGCGCAGCTTCAATGCGTCAACCGGCTCGCCATGACCGGGCAGCCGACGTTCCAGCATCTCGTAATAGCTATCCGGCGGCGCGCTCATCAAGGGCACGCCGGCCTCCTTCAGCGCATCGACGCTGGCCAGCAAATCGTCCGTCAGCAAGGCGATGTGCTGTATGCCTTCGCCATTGAATTTCATCAGGAAGTCTTCGATCTGCCCGTTACCTTGGCCAGCCTCTTCATTCAGCGGGATGCGAATCTGTCCATCGGGCGCCGTCATTGCCCGGCTCTTCATCGCCGAATGTCCGCCGCGGACGTTGAAATAACGCAGGTCGCGGAAATTGAACAGGCGCTCGTAGTAACTGCCCCAGTACGCGATGCGTCCCTGGTACACGTTATGGGTCAGATGATCGATCCGGTACAAGCCATGGCCGCGCGGATGACGATCGACACCGGCGATGAACTCGAAGTCGATGTCATAGATGCTGCGCCCCTCGTCAAAGCGATCGATCAGGTACAGCGGCGCGCCACCAATGCCACGGATTGCCGGCAGGCGCAATTCCATCGGCCCGGTCGGGATGTCGATGGCCTGCGCGCCCAGTTCCAGCGCGCGCGCATACGCATGGTGCGAATCACGGACACGGAAAGCGAGCGCGCAGGCACTCGGCCCGTGCTCGGCCGCAAAATAGGCGGCCGGGCTTTTCGGTTCGCGGTTGACGATGAAATTGATGCCACCCTGCCGGTACAGCAGCACATCCTTGCTGCGGTGGCGGGCCGCCAGTGCAAACCCCATGCGTTCGAACAGGGGCTCGATCAGGCCGGGCTGCGGCGATGCGAATTCGACGAACTCGAAGCCGCATAGCCCCATCGGGTTATCGTGCAGGTTCATCATGGCAGGCCTCCGAAAGGCTGATGCCTGCGATGATAATCCAGCTGCATGCCGCCGCAAGCAGCTTGTTGCGTACGACACGCGGCACACGGGGCCGGGTGGATGCCGGTCTGCTTGCGGCCTGCTTAAGGACTGATTCTGTGCTGCATTCAGCGCACCAACTTGAATATCAGTGATTGACCAGCTTGGCCGGCAACCGCAGCACCAGCACGACAGCGATCAACAGGATGCCGGCAAACAGAATCAGCGCATCCTGCGAATTGCCGGTGATGTCGGTGATCAGCCCCACTACCGAAGTGCTGACCATGCCGCCGACATTGCCCAGCGAATTGATCAGCGCCAGACCGGCGGCAGCAGCGGCGCCGCTGAGGAAAGTGGGCGGCACGCTCCAGAACGCAGCCTGCGTGGTCGATGCGGCGGCAGCGGCAACGGTGAGGATCAGCATCGTCAGCGCGAGACTGTCGAAATGCATCCAGCTCAGGGCGAGGCCCACGGCCGTGATGAAGCACGGCACGGCGGTATGCCAGCGGCGTTCACGCAGGCGGTCGGCACGGGCGTTGTTCCAGATCGAGGTCACGATCGCGGCGAAATACGGAATGGCTGTCAGCCAGCCGATCTGCACCGGGTCGCTGATGCCATGCTGCTTGATCAGTGTCGGCAGCCAGAAGATCAGCACATAGACCGAGCTGACGATGCAGAAATAGGCAAGGCTCAGCTGCCACACCAGCGGGCTCTTGAATGCGCTCGCAAAACCCGAATGCGCCTGATTGCGCTCGGCCTCTTGCGCGAGGTCGGCCTCCACCATCGCGGCTTCCTGCGCATCAAGCCAGCGCGCGTCGGACGGACGATCGACCAGCATCTTCAGCACGGCAATACCCAGCAGTACCGAAGGAATGGTCTCGATCAGGAACAGCCACTGCCAGCCATACATGCCTGCGGTGCCGGCGAACGATTTCAGGATCAGCCCCGACAGCGGCCCCCCGATCACGCTCGACAGCGGCACGGCTGCCAGCAGCAATGCCAGCACGCGGCCGCGACGCGCAGACGGGAACCAGCAGGACAGGAAGTACATCACGCCCGGGATGAAGCCAGCCTCGGCCACGCCCAGCAAAAAGCGCAGCACATAGAACTGCAGCGGCGTACTGACAAAGGCCATTGCCGCGCCGATGATGCCCCAGGTGATCATGATGCGGGCGATCCAGACGCGCGCGCCTATCTTGTGTAGCAGCACGTTGCTCGGCACTTCGAACAGGAAGTAACCCAGGAAGAAGATGCCGGCGCCGAAACCATAGATGGTATTACTGAAGCCGAGGTCGTCGAGCATGGTCAGCTTGGCAAAGCCGACGTTCACGCGATCGAGGTAGGCTGCGACGAGGCACAGGCACAGCAGCGGCATGAAGCGCAGCATCGCCTTGCGGTAGACCGCGTCACGTGCGGAATCGGCGCTCACGGCGCCGGAGGTTATGTCAGGGGTCATGCAGATTTCCGGTCAGGTGGATGTCGGTTCGTGGGCTCATTATGCAAATACCGGCACGTAGGGTAGGTACGTGCCGGTATCGGGTGAGCCTGCGTTTCCTTTGCGTGTCTGCGCACGCTTCAGTAGGTACTTCAGGACCTGCTTCAGTACGCGTATTTCGCGATCGCGTCCTCGTTCCATTCGATGCCGTTGCCCGGACGATCCGGCACGATCGCATGGCCATCGACGACTTCGAAAGGCTGCGCGATGATGGGGTTGCCCCAGTCGCGATATTCGAGCCAGTCGGCCGATTCGGACGCGCGCAGCAAGTGTGCGGAAACTTCGGGATACAGGTGGCTCGACAGCGGCAGACCGGCAGCGCCGGCAATGGCTGCAGCGCGCATCCAGCCGGTGACACCGCCGATACGCATCAGGTCCGGCATGTAGAGGTCGGCGGCTTTTGCCTGCACCGCATCGTAGAACGAGCGCGGGCCGTAGATGTTTTCACCGATCGACACCGGCGTCTTCAGCTCGGCGGCCAGTTGCGCGCTCTGCGCATAGTTGTCGAACACGACCGGCTCTTCGAACCAGTACAGGCCCTGGTCATCCAGCGCATGCATGCGCCAGATCGCCTCTTGTATCGTCTGGCCCTGGTTGAAGTCGCACATCAGCTGGATGTCGTTGCCGATCGCGCCGCGCACCAGTTCCAGTGCCTTCAGGTCGTCAGCAATCCTGGCGCGGCCCAGGCGAATCTTGATGGCGCTGAAGTTGCCTTCAGCGACCAGCTCTTCGGCTTCTTTGGCCAGCTTGTCCAGCGGCAGCAGCCACAGGCCATTGGTGTTGTAGGTGCGGATCTTGCCGACGGTGCCGCCGAGCAGCTCGGCCAAGGGCAGGCCGGCCGCCTTTGCGAGCGCATCCCAGATCGCCATGTCGAGGCCGGCCGCGGCAATCATGCTGACGCCCTGCCGACCCAGCAGGTGCAGCGAACCGATCACGTCGCGGAACATGTCCAGCGGCGCCAGCTGGCGACCCTTGAATTTCTCGGCCATGTCCTCGATCGCCGGGCCGATGTAGCGGATGGCGTTCTTCAGGTAAGGCTCGAGGTAGGCACGGCCGACGATGCCTTCCTTGGTCTTCACATCGATCAGGATGAACGGCCATTCCGGGTAGGTACCGACCTTGGCGACGATGGGGCGTCGCATGGGAATCGACACCGTGCGGATGGTGACGCTGTCGAAGGTGAGTTTTTCGATCGCTTTCATGGGCACAAACCTTTGCTTCTTCAAAGCGCAAAGGGTACAGGATCGGCGGGATTTTCTGTTTCGGATACGGTAAACCGGGTGTTTTACGGATACCCGCACGAGGGCCTGCCCGCCCATATAAAAAACAACGGGCGCCAGCAGTGAAACTGGCGCCCGTTATTCGATGTTCCAGCGAAGACAGCCGGGACTGGCGCGCCCGGCCGCGCGAGGAAGGATTTACCTGACCGGCAGGCTGAATTGCAGCATCGCGCCATTCAAGCCGAGGAAGTTCAGCTGCACGGTGTACTTGTTTTCGAATTCCCAGCCGACGGCCGGGATAATGGCCGGCGAAAAGCCATTGTGGTTGAACGGCACCTTGTCTTCATATGGCTTGCGATAGCCATACAGCAGGCCGGCAGTCCATTTCACATACAGCTGCTCCAGGCCCAGCAGGTCGCGGTAAGTCTGGCCCCACGGGTAAAGGTAGACCGAAGGCTGGCCGAAGGAATTGGTGAAGTAAGCAATGCCAGCCAGCGAATGATCCGCGCGTTCGCGTTCCACGCCCACCAGCCACACATGCTTGTGCTCGGAGCTGGGACGGAAATGCTGCGCATACGGCGACAGCAGGAAAGCGTACCGATCGCCCTCCTTCTTGCTCAGGTTGAATCCATCACCCCAGTCATACGCCGAGGCCGACGATGCCGCTGCCAGGCTGAGCGCCGCAATGGCGGCATGCAACTTTGAACGAGACGTGGCAAACATGGTCATGGCAACCCTGCGGAATACGGTGCGAAAAAAGAAACAAGGGGATGGAAAATCGAACGCGCCGAACAGTAACATTTATTCAAGGTAACTTCAACTAAAATGCCGGTAATTGCTTGATAAATAGATGAAAATGGCGGATCGCGAATTTCGCCCGCCTTCAGATAATGACCGCCTTCTCAAACGCTTCCCCGCTGCCCTTCCGTTCCCCGCGCAACTTGTTCTTTACCGTGCTGGCCCTGACCACCGTGCTCAAGGTCTGGCTGGCCATGGCCATTCCGTTTATCGGCGACGAGGCGTATTTTTACCAATGGGGCGCGCACGTCGATTGGGGCGGCTTCTATGACCACCCGCCAATGGCGGGTTGGTGGCTGTGGGCCTTGCAGCAAATCTCGTCGCATCCGCTGGTGCTGCGCCTGCCAGCAATTGCGCTGTGGATCGTGATCACCTTCGGCATGATGGACTTGCTGCCGCGCATGCAGGCACAGACGCCCGAAAGGCCCTGGCTGCTCGGCAGCCTGTTCCTGCTGCTGCCCTTCAGCTGGGCGCTCAACCTGATCACGACAGATACGCCGCTGATCTTCTTCCTGTTCTTCTCCGGCTATACCTTCCTGCGCGCCGAGCTGGCTGACGACTACCGCTGGTACGCGGCGGCCGGCGCGCTGCTGGGGCTGGCGCTGCTGTCGAAATACTTTGCCGGCCTGCTCGCGATTGCCTATGCGGTTTACCTGCTGCCGCGCCGCGGCGGTATACCGCGCCTGCTGGTGGTGGCACTGTGCGCGCTGCCCTTCATGCTGCTCAACCTCGCATGGAATTCCACGCACTGCTGGAACAACATCCTGTTCAACCTGATGAACCGTAATCAGGGTTCACAGTTCTCGCTGGCGACCGTCGGCATCTATGTGGCGATGATGGTGTACCTGGTCACGCCCTGGACCGGCTGGCAGCTGCTGAAGTCGCGTGGCTGGCGCGAACACTGGCGGCTGGTGGCGCTGTTTGTGGTGCCGTTCGCGCTATTCCTGTTGCTGTCATTCTGGAAGAACATCGGCCTGCACTGGGTGCTGGCCTTCCTGCCTTTCGTCTACCTGCTGGTCGGCCTGCAGATCGACGATGAACAGCTGGAGCGTGACCATCGCTGGGTGCTGTGGCTGGGTTTGCCGCACCTGGTAGCGCTGGCCGCATTGGCCTACTGGCCGACCGAGCACCTGGGCCACGGGAAAATACGTTCGGAGATGGTGATACACCGCGAAGCACCGGCGCTGGTGGCGACGCTGGAAAAGGACTTGCCGGCCCATGGCGTGCTGATGACGACCTCCTACAGTTCGGCGTCGCTGCTGGCGTATCACGCGAAGCACTATGTGCCGGTGTACGGCATGGGCAGCTTCCATGCGCGTTTCGATGACAACATCACCAATTTCCGCGACCTCGACGGCAAGGCGATCCGCGTGTTCAGCACGCGCCCCATTGATGCGACTGCGATGACACCCTACTTCGACAAGGTGGAGATCCGTGAACTGGCTTTCGAAGGCGCGACTTATTACGTCGCCGATGGCAGCGGCTTCCGCTTCCAGCCTTACTTCGACAACGTGATCAAGGCGATCACGGCGACCTACTACCGGGTGCCGGCGTGGCTGCCACTGAAGGGCTGCCGCTTCCTCGAGCAGTACGACTTGATGCCCGCAGGACGCACAGCACCGGTAGCCCGATAAGTAAAGCTGAAGAAGCACAGCTGAATGCGCATAGATGAATGCGCATAGATGAATGCGCGCTGTGGAATACCCGCGGCTATTTGAACGAGTACTTCTTGTGCCCGATATAGCTGGTGAACACCGGCACCATGATGCCCACCGCATGCGCGAGTTCGGGCACATGGCGGGTCAGGCCGGCGAGCGGCAGCAGGTAGTACAGCGCCATGCTGATGCCCCAGGTTTGCAAGACGGCCACCACATTCACCAGCGCGAAGATCGCCGCACTCTTTTGCACGGACTGGCTGCCTTCGCGGAACACGAAGGCGCGCGCCAGCAGGAAGGCCGTGACCATGCCGGTCAGGTAAGCCAGCACCACGGACGTCGAAAAATCCAGCCAGCGGTTGTACAGGATGCGCGAACCGAAGTTCACGCAGGCGGCCAGCCCGCCCGTGACCAGGAAGGCGACGAACTGGCGCGACATGAAATGGCTGATCACGACAGTGCCCCGCGTGCAGGCGCTGCCGCCGCATCTCTGGCCATCTTGCGACCGAAGCCTATGCTCTCCGAAATGCCACGGTCTTCCGGGTAGTAGTACGAGGTATCGGCCACCCAAAGCCCCTGTACCGGCAGCGCGACCGGCGGCAGCCGATCGAGATAGCCCGGCTCGCAGATCGGCTGTGCATGGCGGTAGCGGCTGGCGCGAATGTCGATGAAATCATCATCCGTCAGCGCTGGGTTGATGGCCTTCAGGTAGCGCCTGACCTTGTCGAGGAAGACCTGATCGGACTCGGCGAATTTCGGATGCTCGCCCGGCATGTAGAACGGCACGTAAACAATCGCATGTTCCAGCGGCCGCAGGTTCGAATACTCGACCAGCCCCGGAATGTCCATGTCCGGGTCATTCACGTTCAACCAGAAATTCGGCGACAGCGGACGCTTGAGCTTCGCGATCACGCACACCACGGCGATGTTGTGCATGGAGGTGAACTTCTGCATCACGTCGGCCGGCAGGTCCGGCATCACGCGCGGCACATAGGGCAGCGGTATGGTGCTGATCACCTTGTCGAAAGCCTCGACACCGTCGGCCGTCTGCACGCCGGTCACGCGCCCTGCTTCGATCTGCACGCGCTGCACCGGCGTCTTCAGCCGGAAGCTGCCGCCATGCTTTTCGATATCGGCCTTCAGCGCATCGAGCAGCGTGCTGGAACCACCGTCGAGGTAGCCGAGCTTCTCGCGGAACAGGTCATAGCGCGAACGGCCAATGCGGCGAATGCGGCTCCAGATCCATGCCGCCGACAGGTTGCTCGAGTAATCGTAGAACTTGTAGTCGAACAGCCGGCGCCACAGCACTTCCCATGCCTCGGCGCCAACCCAGCGCTTGATCCACCCGGTCGCCTCGACATGATCGAGCGGCTTCCAGTCATTGCGCTTCGTGCACAGGAAGGCATGCAAGCCATAGCGGAATTTCGCGATCAGGCCGAGTCCACGGAAGCCGAGCAATGCAAAGGGATTGCCCCAGGGTTGCATGCGCTTCTGGTACCAGTAGCCCATCTTCGTCTCGACCCAGTGCATCTTGCCGGCGATGCCCAGCTCTTCCAGCACCTGCAGGAAGGCCGTATCGGACGTGCAGTGGAAGTGGTAATAGCGCTCGATCTGCAGTCCGTTGAAATCGAAGCAGGCGGTCATGCCGCCGACCCGGTCGTCGGCCTCGAACACCACCGGCTGGTGGCCATCGCGCGCAAGCTGGTAGGCGACGGCCAGCCCCATCGGTCCGGCGCCGAGCACGGCGATGCGCTGACCCGGGTTGTTCGAGTTGTTCGGTTTTACTGCTGCACTCATGCGTATTTGCGTTCTGTAATGACGTTGGTGGCCTGCGGCGTGTCCACGTTGTACCGGGTGATGCGTAGCCTCAGAACTCCAGCACGACCCGGCTGTACTGCGGATGCTGGAAGGTTTCGGCAATGGCTTCGGCAAACGGCGTGCAGCGCACCCCGAAGATGCCCGGCCAGTCGATCACTTCGAATTCATCTTTCGCGACCAGCGCCTCCAGCTGCTGCGTGGTGAAGGGCGGATTGCGGTCGAACAGCCCCCATACCCATAGCAGCGCATGGAACAGGCTGTACGGGATCTTCAGGATCAGCGCCTTCGCATCTGTCGCACGCTTGATCTCGCGGATGATGTCGATGTAATCGACCTTCTCATGCCCGGAGATGTTGAAGATGCCATCCGGGACGCGCTGCTCGATGCAACTGATGATGATGTTGCAGAAGTCGCCCACATACAGCGGCTGGCGCATGAAGCGGCCATTGCCCGGTACCGGGAATACCGGCACCTTTTGCATGAAGCGCGACAGCCAGCCCAGATGCTTGCGGTCGAACCAGCCGAACATCAGGGTCGGGCGCAGCACCGGGCAGCGTATGCCGCTATCGAGCACCAGCTGCTCCTGCACCTTTTTCGAATTCGTATAAAAATCGTCGGCCGCCGATTCGACCACCGACGAGCTGATGTGCACGAGATAGTCGACCTTGCCGTTGCGGATTGCATCGAGGATGTTGATGGTCGAGGTGATGTTGTTGCGCTCGAAATCTTCGTACTCCGGGCCACCGATCTGCGCCTGCAGCATCACCACGGCGCCAGCTTCGCTGAAGTGCCGCGTCCAGTCGCCGTGCTCGGCGAGGTCTGCATATTCGATGACGATATCCGGGTGCATGCGACGCAGCACCTCGATATTGGCGCGGTGCTTGTCGAGCACGACGAGGTTGCGATAGCCGCGTTCCTTCAGCCGTGCGACCAGGTTCTGGCCGACCAGGCCGGCACCGCCGGGGAGGATGATCTTCTGCTCTTTCATCTGCATACCGTACAAATCGCCGTTCAAAATACCGCTCAGATATCCAGCTTGTTGAAGATGAAGCGCGGCAGGTGGCGAATGATCATCATGATCAGCCACCATTTGGCCGGCGTGTAAATGACGGGCTTGCCTGCGGCGATGCCATCGACGATGTTTTGCGCGACCTGCTCGACCGGCGCGAGACTGCCGGGCGGCATGTGCGCCGTCATCGGCGTCATCGTCGGGCCCGGCTTGATCAGCACGGGCTTCAGCGCCGAACCGGCGAAGCGGTGCTGCATGCCTTGTACATAGCGTTCGACCATACCCTTCGCGGCACCGTACACGTAGTTTTTCTTGCGGCCGCGATCGCCCGATACCGAGCCGATCACTGCGATCGTGCCGCCCGCAGCTGCCATCTGCATCGCGAAGGCTTCGGCAAACAGCACCGGCGACACGCCATTGAGCTGCAGCGAATCACGCGCAGCTTCAAGGTCGATTTCGCAGTCGGTTTGCGGACGCAAACGGCCGTGCGCGACCAGTACGATGTCGATCTTCGCCGCGGCCTGCAGCTTCGCGGCCAGCGCCGTGATTGCGGCCGGGTCATGGAAGTCGGCGTTGATAACTTCGGTGCTGCTGCCCGGGCTGCGCACCTTCAGGTCGTCGGCCACGCGCTGCACGCGCGCGGTATCGCGGCCGACCAGCACGAAGTCCGCCGGCTGTTTCGCCCACAGGCGGGCGCAATGCTCGGCAATATGCGAGCTGGCGCCGATGATGACGATGCGTTGCCGGGTCATGGCTGGGTTCCGATCATGTTCTATGCAATGGATGCTTCAAAGTGTATGTCAGGAGGCGATGCCGCACGCGTGCCGCGAGTACCGCGAGAGCGACGAGAGCCATGCATGCCATGAGCGCGTCAGCGCCCCATCAGCCGCCGCGACATCGCCGAGCTGATGCCCGGGTCACGATGCGGCAGGAATTCTTGCAGCCGCGGACAGCCGGCCTCGAACAGCGCGCGCGGCATGCGCGCATCCTTGGCCGGGTACAGCCGGCCGCCGCCTTCGCGAATGATCGCGTCCAGCGAGTCGAACAGCTTCAGCGTGCGCTCACCCTGGTTCGGGAAATCCAGCGCCAGCGTCACGCCTGGCATCGCAAAGCTCAGCATGCCGGCTGATTCGCGCTGGCCGAAGGTCTTCAGTACCGCGAGGAAAGAGCCCATGCCGGCAGCGGCAATGCGGTCCAGCAGCGCGCGGATGCCATCGCGTCCGCTGGCAAAAGGCAGCACGCACTGGTACTGGTAAAAGCCGCGCGGGCCGTAGATGCGGTTCCAGTCCATCAGCGCATCGAGCGGATGATGGAAGCTCTCGTAATGCTGCACGCTGGTCGCGCGCTTTCCTTTGCTTGCGTAATACAGCGCATTGAAGGGCTTCAGCGACAGCCGGTTCACCAGCGATACCGGCGGCACCAGCGGCACGCGGCGCTCGGCGCGCGGCGGCGGTGCGGGCCGATCGACGGCAGCGGAATCGGTTGCGCCGTCGATCGAATTTGCGCGCATGAAGATGCCACGGCCTTCACCATGCAGGCAATCGATCCACGATACCGTGTGCTCCCAGCCGGACTCGGATGCGTCGGCCAGTTCAAAGAATTCATTCAGGTCGCGGTAAGGCAGCGTCTCGACGGTCAGCTACGGGCCGGGCATGCGCTTCAACTGCAATTCTGCGTCGACGATCACGCCCGTCAGCCCCAGTCCGCCGACAGTGGCGGCAAACATCGGATCGCCGGG
>JACCDQ011209169.1_pt1 | contig 14933 bp, 18 predicted proteins | sample 7446031 | NCBI WGS metagenome assembly JACCDQ01 (sample SAMN15323442, study PRJNA562643) | freshwater metagenome | isolation source: river surface water | place: USA:Blue River Watershed | collected 2017-08-17
CAGGTTTAACCGAACAAGAGCAAAGGTCTTGCTGGCTATTAGAATTCAATGCGCAAAAAAAACAGGTCATTAGTCATGAAAAGTCTGGTTGCTGCTGGCACCGCACTTCTACTTTTGAATACAAAGAAGGTAAATTGAAACTCGTGAAGCGCTATACAGATGACATGGCTACCAAGAAAACGGAGTATTTTTGATACACAAGATCATGCAACCCTTCCTTCAACACTTTCCCGACACCAAACAACAAGAGTTAAAAGCATTCTTGCAGTTAGTTGCTAAAGTAGCGCCACATGAAAAGGCCGCCTTCTACGATGGAAAGGACAAAGAAGGGAAGGTCGTTACGAACCCGGCAATTGGCTTTGGAAGTTATCTGCATCATTTTTCGGATGGAAGGGTGGAGGAAGTCTATCGATTGGGTCTGAGTCCGAATGCGACCGGATTTTCTATTTATGTGTTAGGGCTGAAGGATAAAGAAATCTTGAAAACTCGTTTTGCAAATTCTTTGGGAAAAGCGAAAGTAACGGGGTATTGTATTAAATTTAAATCGTTAAAAGATTTAGACGAAAAAATCGTCCTAGATTTGATCAAATTTGCCTTGTATTATGAGTGAAATCAACATAGACAACTACCTCGATAGCCATTATATCCATAGAAGTAATTGGTTGCGCGCGGCCGTACTTGGTGCCAACGACGGCATTATTTCCATTTCAAGTTTGGCCATTGGCGTGGCTGCAGCAAGTTCTACCAGAGAACCAATTGTTTTGGCAACGGTGGCAGGTTTGGTTGCCGGAGCTCTGTCTATGGCTGCTGGTGAATACGTGTCGGTAAGTTCTCAGATGGATACCGAACACGCCGATATCGAAAGAGAAAAGCAAGAACTCGCCGAAATGCCCGATGAAGAATTGCAGATTTTGGCACAAATCTATGAGCAACGCGGGCTCAAAAAAGAAACAGCACTCCTCGTTGCCAAAGAACTGACGGCTCATGACGCCCTGGCTGCCCACGTCCGCGACGAACTCGGCATCAATGAAATTACCCAAGCCAACCCGATACAAGCTGCATTGGCTTCAGGCGCAGCATTTACAGTTGGCGGCATCTTTCCGTTGTTGGTCATCTTATTTGCGCCGGTCAAAGGCATGGAATTCTGGTTGTATGGCTTCACTATTCTCGCTTTGGTTTTACTTGGTGCAACCGCAGCGCGCACGGGTGGCTCTCCAGTTTGGAAGGCCATCACACGCATCACCATTTGGGGCACAATTGCCATGGCGCTATCTGCTGGTGTAGGTTCTTTATTTGGGGTGAATGTCTAAGGTTCAAGAAATTTTGGACAATATCCCTGAGGAAAGAAAGGAAGCTTTCTCAAAACTCCATCAGGCTATCGTTGCAAATCTGCCAAGTGGTTTTGAACCGGGCATCAGTTACGGCATGTTAGGTTACGTCGTTCCACATAGCCTTTATCCTGCAGGTTATCATTGCAAACCAGCCGAACCGCTTCCGTTCGCAAGCATGGCTTCTCAAAAAAACAGCATCAATTTTTATCACATGGGTTTGTATGCCGATCCATCATTAATGGAATGGTTTGTTTCGGAATACCCAAAACACAGCACCCAAAAGCTCGACATGGGCAAAAGCTGTATCCGCTTCAAAAAGTGGGATCAAATCCCGTTTGAGCTCATTGGGCAACTCATGCAAAAAATGACTGCTGAAGAGTGGATTTCAACCTACGAGCGGCTTTATAAGAAAAAGTAGCTGCCGTAAAACGACTTGCGAAAAATGCAATTTTGCCTACCTTATTTGCGATAATCCATTGGTTTTTTTGTCGGGATTGATTTAGCTTCGTTTCAAAGAAATTAAATTTTTCCAAATGAAATACGTCTATCTCTTTATATTAGTATTGATGTGTGGCGCTAGTTTTGCGCAGATGAAGTCCATTCGTGTGATCAATCAATCCTTAAATGAAACCATTCAAATTGCACAGTCAGAAAAGGTGAAGATCTATACACGGTATCATAAAACAATTGTTGGACACTTGTATATTGTCAATGATTCGATCATTGAGGTCGGTCAAGTTCCTTTCAGGCTATCGGATATTCAGGACCTTTATTATCGACCTAAAACGCATAGAGGTGGCAGCATCGCTTTAGTAGTGTCAGGCACCGTGCTGTTGGTAGGTGGCGCAATTAAGTACGTTTTGACCACCGCTTCAAACGCATATTTCATAGTCATTGGCATTATAAATGGTTCAAATTACCAACAGGAGTCATACACTGGGAGTATAATCGCCATGAGCAGTGGTGGTGCAGCGCTTTTGGCTGGCATTATACGCTTGACAATCAAGAAAAGGTATAGTGCTACCATTTACAATTTTCAGGTAGTCATATGAATCCACAAAACAACATCAACGAGCATCAATTATGAAAACAAATCTATATTTACTCCTCATTTTATTGTCTATTTCTACGCTTAGTTTTGCGCAGAAGACTTTACAGGCCATCAATAAGACAACAGGCGAAGTGATTGTGATAAAAGAATACAATATAGTGAAATTTTATTTGAAAAGTGGCGTATTCAAAGGTGAAATGCGGTTTCTTGATACTTCGAGTATCCTAGTTAAAGACGCCTATTTTACGTTAGCCGATATCAAGGCCATTGAGTATTCATCAAATCAACATAAGGCTAACCGGCCGGTTGGTATTGGCTTAATGGTGGTAGGTTATTGTATGGTTACCGCTGGCGCATTAGATTTATTATTGCATTACATTGTGAATGAGATTGGTTATGATGTTCCCTACACTAGGCCGTTAGCGTTGTTAGGTGGTGGCGCTATTTCGATCGCATCTGGCATTCGAATTTTTGGTAAGAAAGCACTACTTGACAACTCTTCCTATACATTTAAAATCCAAGGCTAACTCCTGCTCTTCTGCATGGAATTCTTAACTTTATACAAAATTCAATACATGTCAGAAGAATTACAAAAATGCCCCTCGTGTGAATCACCCTACGGATACGAGAGTGGAGAAGGTCAGTACACTTGCCCAGAATGTTCGTTCGAATGGAATTTAGCCGATGTTGCTTCCGCGGATGAACTTGTTGTTTTAGATGCCAACGGCGCTCGCCTTCAAAATGGAGACTCGGTAGTCGTCGTCAAAGATTTACCTGTAAAAGGTGCGCCGAAACCGGTTATCAAAGCAGGTACTAAAGTGAAAAACATCAGACTTACTGATGGAGACCACAACATAGATTGCAAAATTGACGGTTTTGGTGCTATGGGACTTAAGTCGGAGTTTGTGAAAAAAGCGTAAGGTAATTCATGAAGACGTTTTACATCCTATTTGCAAGTGCCTTCTTGTTTTTTGCTTGCAACCGCACTTCTTGTGAAAACGCGCAAGCCGCTACTATTGTTGATTACACAGGCCTAGACGGTTGTGGCTTGGTCATTAAATTACAAAGTGGAGAGGTACTCGAACCGGTCAACCTCAATGACTTCAACATCACGCCAACTGATGGCATGAAGGTTTGGGTCAAATACCATGAAATTGGATTGGCTAGCATTTGCATGGTAGGCCCTACTGTTGAAATTGATTGTCTGGCGCAGCGCTAAATTAGTATTCGCGCAGGGCTTTTGTTCGCGCCACAAAATACGGATTGACCAAATTGGCTTTATTGTAACGCAACGGCTCTCCTGTTTCCGCGTGCACAACTTCTCCTTCCAAGGCTTCTAAAATAGCTTGCCCTGCGGCGATGTCCCATTCCATGGTGGGGGCAAAGCGCGGATATATATCTGCTCTGCCCGTTGCTAAATCAAAGAATTTGAGCGCGGACCCTTTTTTGATGTAGTCTAGCTCATGGCCTTTTTCCTTGAGCGCATTGATGATTTGTAAAACAGGCCCGCTGTGGTGGCTACGGGAGCAGGTCATGACCAACGGTTCATTAATTTTTTCAGGAATACCTAATTGCTGCCAATTTTCTATTTGATTCACGTCATTAAAGTGCAAAACAAAGACGCCAATTTCTTTTGAGCCGATTAAAATTTCTGCTTGAACGGGTGAAGCAATAAGTCCGAAAATTGGCTTTCCGTTTTCTATCAGCGCAATATTGATGGCGAATTCTCCATTTCTTTTTACAAATTCTTTTGTGCCGTCGAGCGGGTCAACGCACCAACATTGCTCCCAATGCTGTCGTTCTTCAAAAGGAGCTTTGTCGCTTTCTTCTCCAGTAATTGGAATGCCCAGCGGAGCAAGTATTTCTTCAATACAAGCGCTTGCAGCGAGGTCTGCTTTTGTAACCGGAGAGCCATCATTCTTCTCAATAACAGAAAAATCATGTTGGTAAATCTCCATGATGACTTTTGCTGCGGCAACGGCAGCTTGTATGGCGAGTTGATATGCTTTAGGGAGTTGCTGCAATTAGAGTTGCATTTCGGGAACATTGTCGGGAACTACTAGGTCGCCTTCTGTTTTGGAGATGATTTCTTCTACGCTTACGCCCGGTGCGCGTTCAACCAAGTGAAATTTGCCATCTTTGATTTCCAATACGGCTAATTCAGTAACAACTTTTTTGACACAACCCACACCCGTTAGCGGGAGCGTACAGGTCTTCAATATTTTGGATTCACCAGCTTTGTTGCTGTGCATCATGGCAACGATAATGTTGTCTGCTGAAGCCACGAGGTCCATGGCGCCGCCCATTCCTTTGACCATTTTGCCAGGGATTTTCCAGTTGGCGATATCGCCGTTTTGAGAAACCTCCATGGCGCCAAGCACCGTAAGTTGGACGTGTTGCCCGCGGATCATGGCAAAAGACATGGCAGAGTCAAAAAATGAAGCGCCACTGCGCGTGGTAATGGTTTGTTTGCCAGCATTGATGAGGTCTGGGTCTTCTTCGCCTTCAAATGGAAAGGGACCCATGCCTAAAATGCCGTTTTCAGATTGAAACTCTACTTCAATGCCTTCTGGAATGTAGTTAGCTACAAGTGTAGGAATACCAATGCCAAGATTGACATACCAACCATCTTGTAATTCTTGTGCAATGCGCTTGGCAATGCCTGTTTTGTCGAGTGCCATGTGCTTATTGTTTAGAACGAACTGTGCGTTGTTCGATGCGTTTTTCAAATTTTTCTCCTTGAAAGATGCGCTGTACAAAAATCCCGGGTGTATGAATTTGGTTCGGGTCGAGTGAGCCAGCAGGCACAAGTTCTTCTACTTCTGCAATGGTAATTTTACCTGCCATGGCCATCATGGGGTTGAAATTGCGTGCAGTAGCTTTGTAGATGAGATTGCCTTCTGTATCTCCTTTCCATGCTTTTACAATGGCGTAATCGGCGGTGAGGGCACTTTCTAAAATGTGAGGCTTGCCGTTAAAAATGCGTACTTCTTTGCCTTCAGCTACTTCTGTACCGTAGCCTGCAGGTGTAAAGAAAGCAGGGATGCCCGCTCCACCCGCACGGCAGCGTTCTGCTAATGAGCCTTGCGGAATGAGGTCTACTTCTAGTTCGCCGCTGAGCATTTGACGTTCGAACTCGTCGTTTTCACCGACATAGGAGCTGATCATTTTTTTAACTTGCTTGCCTTGCAACAACAGGCCCAAGCCGAAGTCGTCTACGCCTGCATTATTGGAAATACAGGTCAGGTTTTTTACACCCATCCGGACAAGTTGGGCAATGGAATTTTCTGGAATGCCACACAAACCAAAGCCACCCACCATAAGGGTCATGCCATCTTGGATGCCTTCGAGTGCTTGAGCTGGATCTTTTACTACTTTGTTCATGTTCTAAAATTCAAATGGTACCTCGGATTCATCTACGGTTTCGGGTTGTGGAGCGGCCGTGCAATCATAAACCGATGGGTCGTAGTCTGAAGGTGGTTCAAAATCTCGGGTAGAGAGCGCTATGCCAGGATCTTTATACACTTTTTGCATGTAGTAACCATAAATTGGCAGTGCCATGCGGCCTCCTTGCCCCCAAGTCATGCTTTTGAAACGCACTGCGCGGTCTTCGGCACCAACCCAAACACCAGTTACCAATTCTGGCGTGATGCCTACAAACCAACCGTCTGAGTTATTTTGTGTGGTACCCGTTTTACCAGCTGTTGGTGCAGAAATACCTCCCCAGCTGCGGCCGCCGCGAAGGCTACCTGCCGTTCCGAAGTTGACAACGCCTTTCATCATTTGCAACATTTCGTAGGCAACTGTGGAGTTGAGCGCTTGTTCGCGGTGTTCGGTGGCACTATAGATGACTTTTCCGTTGCGGTCAGTGATGCGCTCAATAAATGTAGGGCGAATGTAAATACCGTTGTTAGGAAAGACACATTGGGCAGCGACCATTTGCAATAAAGAGAGGTCCATACTGCCTAAACACATAGACGGAACTACGTCATTGGGGTTCAATTCAATCTCCATTTTTTTGAGGAGCTTCTCAATTTGATAAGGACCCCCTGTTTTTTGAACGGGGTTGAAATTACCCATGCGGCCCATAACGGCTACCGTTACTTTATTGGAAGATTGCGCGAGTCCGTCGCGAACGGTAGGTGCTGCGGGCCCTGCTGGGCAGTATTGCCCTACAACTTTATTGGTGTTGTGGTCGACGAGGTCTAGGCAGTATTCGTCGGCAGAGAAGCCTGTGCACGGATTCACGACTTTCATAGAGAGCGCCGCTGCATAGACAAAAGGTTTGATGGTAGAACCAACTTGGCGCTTGCCTTGGCGAACGTGGTCGTAGCCGAAGTGTTTGAAGTTGATGCCGCCAACCCAAGCTTTTACAAAACCTGTGCGCGGGTCTACGGATACCATTCCGGCATGCAAAAATGCTTTGTAGTAACGGATAGAATCGTTGGGGCTCATGACGGTATCTTTTTCGCCTTTTAGGCTGAAAACAGTCATTTCTACTGGTTCGTTGAAGTTTCTATTGATTTCTGACTCTGCTAAACCTAAAGCCACTAGTTTTTTGTAGCGGTCTGAGTTGTGGCGCGCGGAGGTCATGATTTGTTCGACAATTTCGGGCTTGATGCTATTCGAAAACGGGTAGTTTTTCAAGCCTTTGTTGTTGAGGTCAAATTGTGGTTGAAGTTCTTCATTGATGTGTCGTTCCACCGCTTGTTCTGCATAGCGCTGCATTGTTGGGTTGAGGGTGGTGTAGATTTTGAGTCCGTCGGCATCGATGTCGTACGGATTGCCGTCTTCACGGAGGTATTTAAATGAGCCATCGGCTTTTTTGGCCAAAAGAATAGACTGTACTTCTGTGCGCAGTTCTTTTCTGAAATAAGGCGCCATACCTTCTTTGTGATCTAGGGAGCGGTAACGGATCACAATAGGCGTTTTGATCAGCTTGTTGTATTCTTCTCGTGTTATTTTAGAGCGCAGTGCTTCGTTGCCTTTTTCACTATTCTTGAGCCATTGAAACAAGACTTGATTGCGTCTTTCGTGGGCAATTGTTGAATCTTTGGCGCGGGCAGCTAAGATGTCGTCTTTGCTTACTGCACTGAGCGCAATACCTTTGTTCTCGGCAATTTTAGCACGGTAATTTTTGATTTGATAGGTGTATGGATTGAAGATGGTAGGGTTTTTACAAAGCCCAATGAGCGTAGCTGCTTCTGATTTGGTGAGGTCTTTGGGTCTTTTGTTGAAGTAAACACGTGCTGCATTTTCGATGCCCACTGCATTGTACAAGAAATCAAACTGATTGAGGTACATTGTGATGATTTCTTCTTTGGTAAAGCGTTCTTCTAAGCGTTTGGCGATGATGTTTTCGCGGGCTTTTTCGCCGACGCGTCTGAATTTACCGAGAAGGCCGCCCACGTAAGGTAACTCTAGGCGTGTGCCACTTGCTCTGGCTATTTCTTCGCGTTGACGCTGTTGGAGGGTGAACAACAATTTGGCTAATTGTTGTGGAATTGTAGAGGCACCACCCGAACGGCCTAGCGATGTAAAAGAGCGCGCCAAGGCACGGAAATCGACGCCGGAGTGCTGAATAAAGCGTTCATCTTCTGTAGAAATAAGTGCGTCTGTCACATACGGCGATATCTCGCGGTACTTGACACTCGTGCGGTTCACTTGCCAAAATCGACCAATTACGGTATCTTCTTTCACGCTCTTTTTTGCGAGGATCAAGGAAGCTTGCAATTCTGGCGGGTTGTCTAGCATCGAGACAGGAGGTAGGTCGTCTTCTGACTGTAACAAGAGAATGCTGGCCACCAAAAAGAAAGGCAGCAGGGCAACAATCCAAAACAACTTGGTCATTTTCTTTTGTTCTTGCTCATTCAAAACAGGCGCGTTTTTTTTCATATGTTTAATTTACAACTAATTAACGTAATACGTCTTTGCGTTGGGCATCGAGTTTCAGTAAGATGAATAGCATCACACTAAACGACATCATAGAAGAACCACCGTAACTGAAAAACGGCAGAGGAATCCCGATAACGGGCGCAAAGCCGATGTTCATCCCAATATTGATGGCAAAGTGATAAAAGAGGATCATGGCAACACAATACGCATAGATACGGTTAAAGGCAGCGCGTTGTCTTTCGGCAATGATGATGATGCGAAACAAAATAAAAAAGTAAAGCGCAAATAGAATGACCACGCCAACAAAACCCCATTCTTCGGCAAAAGGACAGAAGATGAAGTCGGTTTCGCTTTCCGGAACGTGGTTAGAGCGCACGCTCGATACCGATGCTTCACGGTATCCCTTTCCTAGAAAACCGCCCGAGCCAACAGCTGCCATTGCACGGTTGCGGTTGTAGTCGTCGCCGTTCGGATCTTCGCGCAGCCCTAAAAAGAGTTCGATGCGGTCTTTTTGGTGTGCACGCAGCATGTCAAATCCTTTGTCTACGGTAAAACTCAAGGCACTTGCGATGAGTAGTCCAAGCGTGAGCACGATCATCATGCGCGAACGCTCCCGACGCGTGCTGAAGCGCTGCATCAGTAACCATGAGATCGTGTAAATCAATAGCAAACCAAAAATAACACCTGATGAGCCGCTGAGTTCGAGATCTAGGCCGAACAGATTGATATGGAAAATGACGCTATCGAGCAAAAGGGTAATGATGCTCAGGAAAACCAAAGCGAATAGGATCGGAATAAAGTGGGACCCGACCCAAGTTTCTTTGTAACGCACACCAGGAATGGAATTGACAAATTTGAGTAAGATGGGGTCAAAGGTCAGGCCTTCGCGGTACATGACAAATAGGAAAGAAGTAAAGACCACGAATGTTCCGGCGTCTGGCTGCAATAAGATGAGTACCATTGGTATCAGCAGAATGCTGCTCGCTGTAAGGACCGTGCCGGTAGTTTGTTGTTTTACAGTAAGCCCACTGATGTATTTGGCAAGCAATAGGGAGGTAGAAATTTTGGCAAACTCAGCTGGCTGAACACCAAAGGAACCCACACCCAACCAAGCATGCGCACCGTGAACCGCCGGCATGAATAGCACCACAACCAATAAGACTAAGGTCGAAAGGTAGATGGGGATGGCAAACTTTCGGTAAATATCTGAATCAATTAAGAAAACCAGGAGTCCTAGAAAGAGAGAAAATAAAATCCAGAAGAGCTGGCGACCGTATTTCTCCGAAAAATTAAAAAGAGAGGGAGCATCTTCATTGTAGGCCACAGAGTAGACGGTCGCTAAACCTAGGATCAACATGGTGATCAGTGCGCCGAAAAGCGGCCAATCAAGGTGTTCGGTGAGGCTTTCTTCTTTGCGCATTAGTCGACGTTTTTAAAGGCAATCTGAGCTTCAATCATGCGTTTTTCTTTGTCTTTGTCAGTGACCTTACGCTTCAGGTATTTCTCGATCATGAGTTGGGCAATAGGAGCAGCCCAAGAGCCTCCCCAACCAGCGTTTTCGACAAAAACAGCAATGGCAATTTTGGGATTGTTCATGGGAGCGAAGGCAAAAAATACAGAGTGGTCTTCTCCGTGTGGGTTTTGCACTGTTCCTGTTTTACCGCATACGATGATGTTGTCCATGCGCGCTTGTTTACCAGTTCCACCATCTTCGTTGACAACCAAACGCATCCCTTCAATAACAGGGTCAAAATGGCGCCTATTGATCATGGTCCAGTGTTTTTTTCGGAATTGGGGAAGGGGCCCGCGATAGCCAATCGACTTGACGAAGTGAGGTGTGTAGTACCAGCCTTTGTTGGCAATGATGGCTACAATATTGGCCATTTGGAGCGGTGTGAGCTTGACCTCGCCCTGCCCTATGGAAATAGAACGAATGGTAGAAAATGCCCAAGTGTGGTGACCATACCATTTGTCATAGAAGTCTGAATTGGGGATGAGACCAGGTCGTTGACCTGAAACGTCGGCGTCTAGTTCTTTACCGAGCCCGAAGCTGCGGATGTATTTGTACCATTTATTGAGCCCGTATTCGGCATCGGCGAAATTGCTTTTCTTGACACCTTGTTGAATAATGCGGCGCACGGCTTGGTAATAATAAGGGTTGCAAGAAAACTTGATGGCTTCTGCAATGTTGCGGGCAGATGGATGGTTGTGACAACCAACCATACTTTTGTCGCAGGGGAATCCGGAATTGGCAGTAATGACGCCTTCTTGTAAGCCAATTAAACTTTGCACCAATTTGAAGATGGAACCGGGAGGGTATTCGGCTTGTAGTGGTCGAGGAAAGAGTGGTAGGTTAGGGTCTCTGGCCAATTTAGGATAATTGGCGCTGATATTGCGCTTACCCACCAGTAAATTGGGGTCGTAAGAAGGTGCCGACACCATACTGAGAATTTCGCCAGAAGAGGGTTCAATGGCAACAATACAGCCCTTTTTCTTGCTCATGAGCCGTTCGCCATAGGTTTGCAGCACGACGTCCATACCCATTTTTAAGGGATCAGCTTGGCGTGCGGTGGTGTCGTATTTGCCATCGGCATAAGATTCTATGGCGTTGTTGAGCGCGGAGGTCACGATATATTTAATGCCTTTGATGCCGCGCAGTTCTTTTTCGTAAAAACGTTCGATGCCTGCACGCCCAATGTTGTTGCTAGGTTTGTAAAAGTGGTCAATCTCGATTTCTTCGCGATACACCTCAGAAAGGTAGCCTAAAATGTTGGCCGCGCTTTTGTAAGGGTAATTGCGTGCGCTGGTAGCTTCTTCGTAAAATCCTTTGAAATTGGCTAAGTGCGGAGCAATCTTGGACATTTCCTCAAGCGTGAGCTCTTTGAGGAATGGATAGGCTCTGATGGTTTGGTAATTGGGCGTGCGTTTGCCAGTGATTTTGTTGTAGTAAGAACCCTCGCCATCTACAATTTCTTTGAACCGATCTCGAACTTCTTGGCGGGTCCAGCCAATGAGTTTGGCAAAAGCAGCGGTGTCAAGATTGACAATGCTGTCTTCGACCATCATGAGGTTGTAGTAGGTCTGGTTAGTAACGATTTTTTTGCCGCTGCGGTCGAAAATAACACCTCTGGGCGGAAATATTTCTTTGCGTTTTTCAGCGATTTCGTTGGCTCTGAGCGTCCAGGTGTCGTCGACCACTTGCATATAAAACAAGCGGATAAGGTAGATGCCTACCACTAAAAAGATGAAACTAAGGATGACATTTCTGCGTGCGTCTAGGTTCATTTTTTCTGTTTGCTATTCAAAATAAAACTTTGAATGAGGAGCGCCAAAAGGAAGGAAAGCCCGCCACTGAGAATGGATTTTTGTAAAATAAAGCCGAGTCTGCCGATTTCAAAAATCTCGAGTAAAAAGAACCAAAATGTATGTAAACCAAGGAGAATGGCGTAGACAACACTAAACCAGTTAGAACCCATGTCTTGGGAGGTGGGTTCTTTAAGAGGGTCATAGCCTTCGCGCGGCCCGTAAAATTTAAAGACGATAGGGCGTAGATAAGCCATTAATACGAGTGCGGAGGTATTGAGGCCGTAGGTGTTAGAGAAGATGTCGATGATCAAACCCATTAAAAAGGCAATGCCCATGAGCGGAATGACGGTGAGCTCAAAGGGCAGCAACATAATAAATAGGGGTTGTACCATGAGGTGAATACCAAAGCCAATATTGAGTTGGTTGAAAACCAATGCTTGTAAAAAAACAAATACAAAAAAGCGGATGATATGTTTGTAAACAACGTTCATTTTAGTCGTCTTCGGGGATGCGAGCTTCTAGCGCTGTTTGTTCGGCTAAATGCAGATTTTTGATCACGTAAACACGCTGTAAGCGGCGGTAGTCAGCAGTAAAGCGAATTTCTACTTTCCAAAGTGCCTGACCTTCTATTGGCTCCGTAAAACTCACTTTACCTACAGGAATACCTTTAGGAAAAATACCTGAGCCCCCACGCGTTTCAACCTTTGACCATTTTTTGATACGAAGGTCGTTGTTGATTCCGGTGATCATGCCATAGCGGGCATCTCGACCATCCCATTTGAGCAAGCCTGGTAAATCAGATTTTTTCATGTGGATGTTGACGTCGATATTGATGTCGCTGGTCAATACGGTTTTGACCAAGCTGTAGTGCTTACTCGCATAGTGAATGACACCTACCACGCCTTCTTGACAAAAAACGCCCATACCGCGCTTGATGCCCTGCGCACTCCCTACGTTGAGCGTAAAATAGTTGTTGCGGCGGTCCACGCTTGAATTGATTACTTCTGCCGGAATGTAGGTGTATTGCTGCTCAAAAATGGTATCGTTTATTTTGACTTTACCTCTGGACAACTGATACATGAATTTGGGCTGTCTTTTGCGCCAGTAGATGTTCTCCCACTGCAACTGGGTATTGTTCTTGCTGAGATTGAAATGTTTGGTGAGGTCGTGTTCCCATTCGAGCACCTGAATGGCGATATTGTTGTTGGTGGTAAGGAATTGGTTGCGCGGAAAACTGAGATAGGTAACATACCAACTCAGTGCTAAAATTTGCAGCACAGCAAAGACCAAGAAGATCCGGAAACGTTGCAAAAAAGCGATGAGATTGCGCATAGAAGCAAAGGTAGTAATTCTATGTGATTTTTTATAAGTTGAAAGTGAATGAGTACCTTCGTTTCGTGAAGACTTTTCAACCATTGTTAGCAACTCCCAGATTGAACCTAATTTCTTTTGATCAACAAACCTATGATTCTATTTTTACTAGTTGTGAAAAGCAAGAAATCATGCGCATTTTTGGTCATCTGAACGATGAAGAATACGAACTCGAATGCAGCCGATACAAGGGCGGATTTTCAACGTACAATCTCACGATCCAATTTTTTCAACTAGTAGAGAAAAACACCAACACGGTCATCGGTTGGGCTGGCTATCATTCTTGGGCCAAACAACACCACCGCGCCGAGCTTTTTTACAGCTTGAAAAAAGACGAATACAAGCGCAAAGGCTACATGTCAGAAGCCCTGCAACCCATTCTCGACTACGGTAAAAACGAAATGGATTTGTACCGTATTGAAGCTTTTGTGGCTACAGATAACATTCCTTCAAATCGCCTAATGGAAAAGTTTGGTTTCCAAAAAGAAGCCACCCTTAAGCACCGCTATCAGTTTGGCGATGAGGTAGATACAGACACTATGTATAGCTTATTTCCTCATCCTGATTTTCAATAAAATTTAGTTTATTCCAATGCGTAAAACAGTAATTCTCATCTTGCTCTCCACCACATTTGGCTTTACCTTAAACGAATTCATCCATCGCGCGGACCAACCCGAAAAATCAAAAAAAGTCACAGGGATTGGTGGTATTTTTTTCAAATGCAAAGATCCAAAAGCAGTGAGGGAATGGTATGAGAAAAATTTAGGCTTAAACACCAATCAATACGGAGCAGTATTTGAATTTTATAGAGGAGGAGACAGCACCCAAAAAGGCTTTTTACAGTGGAGCCCGTTTAAAGAGACAACCACTTATTTTGGCCCCTCCACAAAGGAATTTATGATCAATTACCGCGTTGCTAATTTGGATTATCTAGTCGGAGAGTTCAAGAAAAATGGCGTGCAAATACTGGATTCCATCGAAACTTACGAATACGGCAAATTTCTCCATATTCTTGATTTGGAAGGAAATAAAATAGAATTATGGGAGCCTAACGATGTAGCTTTTGAAAAAATGGGGCTTGACATGGGCCTCAAAACAACCTACTAAAAATTTGCAAATGAAAATCATCTTAACTGGCGCCACTGGCATGATTGGCGAAGGCATTTTAATCGAGTGCTTAAATGATCCTCGCGTATCAGAAATTCTAAGCGTGAGCAGAAAACCAAGCGGAAAGTCACACCCAAAATTAAGCGAATACATCGTTCCTGAATTTCTTGATCTCCTAGAAAACGATTCCAAACTACTAGGTTTTGATGCCTGTTTCTTCTGTGCTGGCGTGAGTTCGGTAGGGATGGACAAAGCTCTTTACGAAAAACTTACCTACGACACCACCATAGCCTTTGCCAAAGCAATCGGAAATCAGCCGCAATTGTCCTTTGTCTATGTAAGTGGTTCGGGCACCGATCGCACAGAAAAAGGACGCCTGCATTGGGCAAGAGTCAAAGGCAAAGTCGAAAATGACTTGTCAAAGATGGCATTTAAACAAACTTTTGGATTCAGAATTGGCATGATGATTCCTGCAGTTGGTCAACAATATGTCTTGAAATACTATAACTATTTTGGTTGGATGTCCCCATTTTTCAAGTTGGTTTTCCCTAACGTCATCAGCACCATGCGCCAGGTCGCCAACGCCATGATCCGCGTTTGTTCGGAAGGCTATGAGCGCGATGTTATTTTTGTGAAGGATATTAGGAAATTGGATAAATAATTGACGATGCGACGCTTGTTTATTTTTCTTCTTTTTTTGCAACTTGGTTCAAATTTGAATGCCCAAAACCTCGATATTAACCTGCTCAGAAAAATCAATCTTCAGCGCAATACAGCACTCGATCCAACTTTTAAGTTTGTTACCAATTCAGTGTCGCCAATTGGTTTGGGCGCTCCGTTGATTGTTACGTCTATTGGCTTGATTCAAAAAG
>JACCDQ011196836.1_pt1 | contig 14921 bp, 15 predicted proteins | sample 7446031 | NCBI WGS metagenome assembly JACCDQ01 (sample SAMN15323442, study PRJNA562643) | freshwater metagenome | isolation source: river surface water | place: USA:Blue River Watershed | collected 2017-08-17
GATTTTCGTGATTGACGTGGGCTACCACAAGATTGCCGTGGCTGAAGCCCAGAAGCTGGGTATTCCGCTGATCGGCGTGGTCGATACCAACCACTCCCCCGAAGGCATCGATTACGTGATTCCTGGCAACGACGACTCCGCCAAGGCCGTGGCGCTGTACGCCCGCGGTATTGCCGATGCGATTCTGGAAGGCCGTGCCAACGCCGTGAACGACGTGGTCAAGGCTGTCCAGTCTGGCGGCGACGAATTTGTTGAAGTGCAAGAGGCTGCCTGAACGCGCCCTTCCGTATAAAAAAGGGGGCTGACAGGCCCCTTTTTTGTAACCTAATTTTCTTTATTTCATGATTTGCGAGCCGCGTGGCTCGAATGGAGTATTCAAATGGCTGCTATTACCGCAAGCATGGTCGCAGAACTGCGCGCCAAGACCGACGCCCCGATGATGGAGTGCAAAAAAGCACTGACCGAGGCCGATGGCAACATGGAAAAGGCCGAAGAGATTCTGCGTGTCAAACTGGGCAACAAGGCAGGCAAAGCCGCCAGCCGCGTGACCGCCGAAGGCGTGGTGGCTTCTTTCATCGAAGGCAGCAACGGCGCCTTGGTGGAAGTGAACTGCGAAACCGACTTCGTTTCCAAGAACGACCTGTTCCTGGCTTTCTGCAATGCCGTGGCCGAGCTGGTGGTCAAGAGCAACCCGGCCGACGTGGCCGCTGTGGCCGCACTGCCGCTGTCCATGGAAGGCTTCGGCCCGACAGTGGAAGAAGTGCGCAAGGGTCTGGTCGGCAAGATCGGCGAAAACATGACCATTCGCCGTTTCAAGCGTTACAGCGGTGGTGGCCAGTTGGCCGCTTACCTGCACGGTGTGCGCATTGGCGTGATGGTCGAGTTTGATGGTGACGCCGTGGCCGCCAAAGACGCAGCCATGCACATCGCAGCCATGAAGCCGGTGTCCCTGTCCTCCGCCGATGTGCCGGCTGAGTTGGTCGCCAAAGAACGTTCCGTGGCCGAACAAAAGGCCGCTGAATCTGGCAAACCTGCCGATATCGTTGCCAAGATGGTTGAAGGTTCCGTCCAGAAATACCTGAAAGAAGTGTCGTTGCTGGACCAGGTGTTTGTGAAAGCCGCCGATGGCAAGCAAACCGTGGGTGCTTACCTCAAGTCCACCAGCACCAATGTCAAGGGCTTCACCATGTTTGTGGTGGGCGAAGGCATTGAAAAGAAGGTGGAAGACTTCGCTGCCGAAGTGGCTGCTGCCCAAGCTGCTGCCCAAGCCGCTTGATCTGCTGCGCTGGTGCGCAGAGTGCGGCTGACGCCGTACAAAAAATTACACGGCCGACCCCGCAACGGGTCGGCCGTTTTTACACTTAACCCGTAAAATTCCGCAAGTTCAACCACCGGTTCGTTTATGCCAGCACACCAGCGCATTCTTCTCAAACTCTCGGGTGAAGCCCTCATGGGGGACGATGCTTTCGGCATCAACCGCTCCACCATCGTTCGCATTGTGGAGGAGGTGGCAGAAGTGACCCGTTTGGGTGTCGAAGTGGCTGTGGTCATCGGTGGAGGCAACATTTTCCGGGGTGTAGCCGGTGGTTCGGTCGGGATGGATCGCGCCACAGCGGATTACATGGGCATGTTGGCCACCGTCATGAATTCGCTGGCTTTGGGCGATGCCATGGAAAAAGCCGGTGTGAAAGCCCGGGTGATGAGTGCGATTGCGATTGACCAAGTGGTCGAACCCTACGTTCGCCCCAAGGCACTCCAGTACCTGGAGGAAGGCAAGGTGGTGGTGTTTGCCGCTGGAACAGGCAATCCGTTCTTTACCACCGATACCGCCGCGGCTTTGCGTGGGGCTGAGATCGGTGCTGAAATTGTGTTGAAAGCCACCAAAGTGGATGGTGTTTACACCGCTGATCCCAAAAAGGACCCGAACGCCACGCGTTACACGACCATCAGTTTTGACGAGGCCATGGCCCGCCAGCTGCAGGTCATGGATGCCACCGCTTTTGCGTTGTGCCGCGATCAGAACCTGCCAGTGCGCGTGTTCAGCATTTTCAAACCGGGCGCCCTGCGCCGCGTGGTGCTGGGGGAAGACGAAGGCACGTTGGTGCATGTTTGACCACGGCAGTGCTGAATTTGAGATTTCTTGAGGACGACCATGGATTTGTCTGACATTAAAAAAACCGCTGATCACAAAATGCAACAGTCGCTTGAGGCATTCAAGACGGCGTTGACACGGGTACGGACGGGGCGGGCCAATCCCGCACTGCTGGATACGGTCCACGTGGACTACTATGGCTCCATGTTGCCGATTTCCCAAGTGGCCAATTTGTCCCTGCTGGATGCCCGCACGATAGGCGTTGCTCCCTGGGAAAAAGGCATGGGAGCCAAAATCGAGAAGGCCATCCGCGAGTCCGATCTGGGCCTCAACCCTGCCAGTCAGGGCGATTTGATCCGGGTGCCCATCCCGGCCATGACCGAAGAACGGCGCAAAGAGTTGACCAAGGTGGTCCGTGGGGAAGGTGAAAACGCAAAAATAGCCATCCGCAATTTGCGCCGCGATGCAAACGACCATTTGAAAAAACTGGTCAAAGACAAACTCGCCTCGGAAGACGACGAGCGTCGCTCCCAAGAAGAAGTCCAAAAGCTGACGGATCGCATGATTGCCGAGGTGGACAAGCTGGTGGCTGCCAAAGAGCAGGACATCTTGGCCATTTGAGCCGGTACGCGCATACCGGCCGCTTCAAGCATGGCATTGTTTTTCAAGCAGAAGAAGGCGTCCGCGCCACAGCAGGTGCCTGTGCACGTGGCCATCATCATGGATGGCAACGGTCGTTGGGCCCAAAAACGGCTGTTGCCTCGCTTGGTCGGTCACAAGCAGGGGGTTGAGACCCTGCGGCAGGTGGTGCAATGGGCACTGGACAGAAAAATTGCTGTTTTAAGCGTTTTTGCCTTCTCTTCGGAAAACTGGAGCCGTCCACCCGATGAAGTGTCTGGCTTGATGGACTTGATGGGCAAGGCCTTGATGAAAGAGGTGCCCGAACTCCATCGCCAAGGTGTGCGTATCTGTTTCCCTGGAGACCGCTCGGTGTTGAGCCCGCGTGTGTCGGCGGCGATGGAAGAAGCCCAGGCCATCGTGCCCGCGGACCACCGAATGACCTTCAATGTCTGCTTCAACTACGGCGGGCGTTGGGACATTGTGCAGGCTGCCAAGCGCTTGGTCGATTTGGGGCAAGAGATCAACGAAACCACGTTGTCTTCGCAGTTGGCTTTGGCCCACGTGCCCGACCCAGACCTGTTGATTCGCACCGGGGGCGAGCAGCGCGTCAGCAATTTCATGTTGTGGCAACTGGCTTATGCGGAATTGTTCTTTTCGGCGCAACTCTGGCCCGATTTTGACCGGCCTGAATTCGAACGTGCTTTGACGCAATTTGCTTCACGCGAACGGCGTTTTGGCAAAACTTCAGAACAACTCCAGACGTCGACCGTCGAGCCTTCTTAGGATTCCATGCTCAAACAACGCGTGATCACAGCCTTGGTTTTGCTGGCCATATTGTTGCCTGCCCTTTTTTACCCCCAGCCGGAACCTTTTTGTGCGATTACCCTGTTGTTGATTGCCGCCGCAGGCTGGGAATGGGCGCGGCTGAATGGCTGTTCGTCCGCAAGTGGCGTGGGGCTCGGTCTGGTCCTGGGGGGCGTGCTCGCCTTGCTCTGGTACGGTGTGGGTTTTGGGCAGGGATGGCCACTGTTGTGGCAGGTGTCGTATGGGTTGTGGGTATGCCTGGCGTTTTTCCTCCTGAAGCGCGGGGTGTCCGGCTGGGCGCCGGTGCCTCGAATGGTCCGCTTGGTGTTGGGCCTGGGGGTCATCGGTTTGGCCTGGTGGGCGGTTGCTGCGGCTTTGCATGTGGGCGTCGGTATGTTGTTGTCCATACTTACGTTGGTCTGGATGGCTGACATTGCGGCCTACTTTGGAGGCAAGGCAATTGGCAAGCGAAAACTGGCTCTGACCATCAGCCCTGGCAAAAGCTGGGAAGGGGCGTACAGTGGTTTCGCAGGCGTGTTGCTGCTGGCATTGGTCTGGTTGTGGTGGGGAGGGAGTGCCTCTGACAACCTTTACGCCCGGTTGTGGCAACATGGGCCGGTACTCGGTTTGCTGGGTTTGGTGGGGCTGTCGGTCATGAGCGTGGTCGGCGATTTGTTGGAGTCGTTGGTCAAGCGCAGTGCAGGCGTCAAAGATTCCAGCCAACTGCTGCCAGGGCATGGCGGCGTGCTGGATCGGGTGGATGCGCTGCTGCCCGTTTTGCCCATGGCCATGATGTGGGTGACCTTGTGACTGCAACCATGACCACTGCTCACAAGGTGCAAGCCCTGACTGTGCTGGGCTCCACGGGCTCCATCGGGACCAACACACTCGATGTGGTGGCTCGCCACCCGGAGCGATACCGCATTTTCGCGCTCACCGGCGCTGCACAGGTGCGGTTGCTGTTTGAGCAGTGTGTGCGTTTTCGGCCGGTGTTTGCGGTGTTGCCAAGTGCCGAAGCGGGCGTGCAGTTGCAGGCATTGCTGACCGCGCATGGCTTGTCCACCCGGGTTTTGACCGGTGTTGCGGCCTTGTGCGATGTGGCTTCGCATCCGGACGTGGACATGGTGATGGGTGCCATCGTGGGTGCTGCCGGGCTGGCCCCGTGTCTGGCTGCAGCGCGTGCCGGTAAAAAACTGTTGCTGGCCAACAAAGAGGCCTTGGTGGTCGGTGGCGAGTTGTTCATGGCGGCTGTGTCCGATGGCGGCGCCACTCTGCTGCCCATTGACAGCGAACACTCTGCCATATTCCAGTCGCTCCCGGAAAATCCTGCCACTTGGGTCGAACGCGTCGAAAAAATTGTTCTTACGGCGTCGGGTGGGCCGTTTCGGCAGCGTGATGTGAGCAGTCTGGCTACCGTCACCCCCGAAGAGGCATGTGCCCACCCAAATTGGGTGATGGGGCGCAAAATTTCCGTCGACTCTGCCACCATGATGAACAAGGCGCTGGAGGTGATAGAAGCCCGCTATTTGTTCAATGTGGCGCCAGAGCAAATTGAAGTGGTGATACATCCTCAAAGCGTGGTGCACTCCATGGTTCAATACCGGGACCGCTCCGTGGTGGCCCAGTTGGGAACGCCGGACATGCGTGTTCCCATTGCCTACGGTTTGAGTTGGCCTGACCGGATTGAATCCGGCGCGCAGGCCCTGGACTTTGGCAAATTGTCGGCACTCACTTTTGAGGCCCCCGACCGTGCACGCTTCCCGGGTTTGTTTTTGGCTTGGGATGCGCTGCAGGCCCCACAAGGCACCACCGCTGTGTTGAATGCAGCCAACGAGGTGGCCGTGGACGCATTCTTGAACGGCCGTTTGAGGTTCGACCAGATACACCATGTCAACCAGAACACGCTGGAACAGTGTTCTCCCCCAAAACCGTCGTCTGTGGATGATTTGCTCGAAATCGATCGTTACACCCGGTCGGTGGCCGCGCATGCCGTGACACGGTTTGCTGTCCAGGTTTGACATGACGACCGTTCTGGCCTTCGTGTTCGCTTTGGGGTTGTTGATTGCCGTACACGAGTATGGACATTACCGTGTAGCGGTTGCCTGCGGGGTCAAGGTGCTGCGGTTTTCCATTGGTTTTGGCAAACCGTTGCTGGTTTGGCAGGGCCGCTCTGGTACCGAATTTGTGGTGGCTGCATTCCCTTTGGGCGGCTATGTGCGCATGCTGGACGAGCGCGAAGGCGCCGTGTCACCCGATGAACGGCATTTGGCCTTCAACCAGCAGCCTCTCAAAGCCCGTGCTGCCATTGTGGCGGCGGGGCCGCTGGCCAACTTGTTGCTGGCTGTCTTTCTCTATGCTGCTGTGTCCTGGATGGGGGAGTCCATGCCTCAGCCCGTGGTTGCCACGCCATCGGCAGGCAGTTTGGCCGATGCGGCCGGCCTGCGCGGCGGTGAATGGGTATTGCAAGTCGCACCGGTGGAAGAGGGCGCATTTGTCGAGCCCGAGAAACTGCGTTCGTTCGATGAATTGCGTTGGAAGTTGACCCAAGCAGTACTTAACCGACAGGATTTGCGATTGTGGGTGGGCAACGATCCACAGGGGCCTGGGCGGGAGCTGTTGTTGCCACTCAGTCGGATGTCCACAGAAGACACTGACCAGCGGCTCTTTGAGCGAGTGGGTATTGTGGCACCTTGGTCCGCTCCCGTGCTGGGCGAACTGATGACCGGGGGGGCTGCCCTGAGGGCCGGTTTGCAACCCGGAGACATGGTGTCCCAAGTCGACGGGCAGACAATCGCCGATGCACAGCAACTGCGCTCGTTGATACGCTTGGCTGTCGACCGAAGGGGCCAGGGCGTGCCGCAACGCTGGGAGGTGACGCGCCATGGGCGGGTGTTGACGCTTGATGTCACGCCCACAGCCGAAACGCACGGTGACGCCGTAGTGGGGCGCATTGGTGCCTATATCGGTGCCCCGCCCGCCATGGTCAACATCAGCGAGGGCTTTTGGGGCGGTTGGTGGAGAGGTGTCGAGCGCACCTGGGACGTGTCGGCGTTGTCGCTGAAAATGATGTGGAGAATGCTGACCGGCGAAGCGTCGGTGAAGCACCTCAGCGGTCCGCTGACAATTGCCGACTACGCGGGCAAGTCGGCTGCCATGGGGATGAACAGTTACCTCGTGTTTGTGGCATTGATCAGCGTCAGCCTGGGGGTTTTGAACCTGCTGCCTTTGCCCGTCTTGGACGGCGGGCACCTGATGTATTATCTTTGGGAGGCTGCCACCGGGCGGCCTGTGTCCGATGTCTGGATGGAACGTTTGCAGCGTGGCGGTGTCGCCGTGTTGGCGGCGTTGATGTCCGTTGCTGTCTTCAACGACCTGGCAAGATTGCTGGGCTGATTCTTTCATCCATGAAACTCACTCATAACCCCTTGCGCCCCGTGTCCTGGGGGGTGCTGGCTTCTCTGTTGGCAACAGTGTTGCCCGCATGGGCAGTGGATCCATTTTCGGTTCGTGATATCCGGGTGGAAGGCCTGCAACGTGTCGAACCCGGTACCGTGTTTGCGTCCTTGCCTTTTCGGGTGGGAGACAACTACAGCGACGACAAAGGTGCGGCCGCCATTCGGGCTTTGTTTGCCTTGGGTTTGTTTTCAGACGTGCGTTTGCAGGTCAAGGGCGACGAATTGGTGGTGATTGTGGAAGAACGGCCGTCGGTGGCCGAACTCAGCTTTTCGGGTGTCAAGGAGTTTGACAACGAAGTGCTAAAAAAGTCGCTGCGTGACGTGGGTTTGGCAGAAGGACGGCCCTTTGACAAAGCCCTGGCCGATCGGGCCGAGCAGGAGCTCAAGCGCCAGTACCTCAATCGAAGTTTGTACGCAGCACAGGTCACCACCACCGTCACGCCGTTGGAACGCAACCGCGTCAATGTCAATTTCAATGTGGCCGAAGGCGATGTGGCCAAAATCAAGGAAATCCGTATTGTGGGCAACCAGGCGATCAGCGAAGGCACGCTGCGCGACCTGTTTGACCTTGATACCGGCAACTGGCTGAGCTGGTACACCAAGTCCGACCGTTATTCGCGGACCAAACTCAATGCCGATCTGGAGACGTTGCGGTCGTATTACCTGGCGCGCGGTTACCTGGAGTTTCGGATCGAGTCGACTCAGGTGGCGATTTCGCCAGACAAGGAGTCGATGTCCCTGACCATCAACGTCAGCGAAGGACAACGCTATGTGGTCTCGTCCGTGAAGCTCGAAGGTGATTACCTGGGCAAAGAAGAAGAGTTCAAATCTTTGGTCACCATCAAGGCTGGGCAAGCCTACAACGCCGAGCAGGTGGCAGAAACCACCAAGGCGTTCAACGACCATTTTGGCGGGTTTGGTTACGCTTTCGCCCGGGTGGAGGCGGTGCCCTTGATCGACCGGGACGCCCGCAAAGTTGATTTCGTGTTGCGTTCCAGCCCATCCCGGCGTGCCTATGTGCGACGCATCAATATCGAAGGCAACAACCGCACCCGTGACGAGGTGATTCGGCGCGAATTCCGTCAGCTGGAATCCGCTTGGTACGACACCGAAAAAATACGTCTTTCACGTGACCGTGTGGACCGTTTGGGCTACTTCACTCAAGTGGGTATCGACACCCAGGAGGTGCCCGGAGCGCCAGACCAGGTGGACCTGGTGGTCAATGTGGTGGAGAAGCCCACAGGCAATCTGACCTTGGGTGCGGGTTACTCACAATCTGAAAAGCTGTCGTTTATCGCCGGCATTCAGCAGGAAAACGTGTTTGGGTCGGGTCAGTACCTGGGTTTCAACCTGAACACCAGTGACTACAACCGGCAGCTGGTGCTCTCCACCACCAACCCGTATTTCACGCCCGACGGCATCTCTCGGACGCTGGATTTGTACTACAAAACGACACGTCCCCTGACCGAACAGGGCGGGGATTACCGGCTGGTCACGCCAGGGGTGAGCGTGCGTTTCGGCGTGCCATTTACCGAATCCGACACGGTTTACCTGGGCGGCGGCTTGGAAGAAACCAAAATCGAGGCTGGGACCGGATTGCCGCAGGCCTATGCTGACTACGCCCAGACGTTTGGCAATACCAGCACCTCCGTGCCCCTCACCGTGGGATGGTCGCGCGATACCCGGGACAGTGCACTGGTCCCCACCATGGGCCGGTGGCAGCGCTTGAACGGCGAATGGGGCGTGGCTGGGGACACCCGCTACATCAAAGCCAATTACCAGTTTCAGCAATACGTGCCTTTGAACAAGAAATTCACATTGGCATTCAATGCCGAGCTGGGCTGGGGCAAGGGGCTGGGTGGGCGTGATTACCCCTTGTTCAAGAACTTCTTTGGGGGTGGCCTGGGTTCGGTGCGCGGTTTTGAACAGGGTACTTTGGGTGGCTCCACCTTCTTGCTTGATGCCACCGGCGCCCCTACCACGCAGGTGTCTTATGTGGGCGGCCCCAAGAAAATTGTGCTCAACACGGAATTGATCGCCCCCTTTCCTGGCGCGGGCAACGATCGCTCGTTGCGCCTGTTCGGTTTTTTTGACGTGGGCAATGTCTACGCAGCGGCAGACAAGGTGGATTTGACCGAACTGCGGGCATCAACCGGGCTGGGCATCAGCTGGATTTCCCCGATCGGGCCGCTTAGAATCGCCTTTGCGCGTGCGGTGCGCAAACTGCCCGACGACAAGACCCAGACCCTTCAGTTCCAAATTGGTACCTCCTTTTGATGAAATCGATAAACAGCATGCCTATTCGTAACGCACTCGTGGCAGCCTTGTTGGGTGTCAGTGCTTGGGCCTCGGCGGCGCAGGATTTCCGCATCGGTTTTGTCAACACCGACCGCATCTTTCGAGAGGCCAATGCCGCCAAGTCGGCGCAGACCAAACTGGAGCAGGAATTCGTCCGCAGAGAACGCGAGGTGGAGGCTCTGGGCAGCCAGTTGAAATCTGCCTCCGAGAAATTTGAAAAGGAATCGCCCACCTTGTCTGATACCCAGCGGGTGGCCCGGCAGCGCCAGCTGGTCGACCAGGACCGCGAGTTTCAACGCAAGCGCCGCGAGTTTCAAGAAGACCTGAATCTGCGCAAGAACGAGGAATTGCAGCAGGTGCTGGAGCGTGCCAACCGTGTGATTCGCCAAGTGGCCGAAGCCGAGAAGTTCGACCTGATTCTTCAAGAAGCCGTCTACATCAACCCCAAGCACGACATCACGGAAAAAGTGATCAACACCCTGAACAACGCCAAGTAAGCCGGACATGGTGGGGGTGGTTCTGGCCGACATTGTGGCTGCCCTGGGTGGGCAGTTGCACGGCGATCCGACAACGCCGGTGGTGCGTCTGGCGTCTTTGGAAGGGGCAGAAGCGGGTGGTCTGTCGTTTGTGGCCCAAGCCCGTTACGCTGGTCTGATCGGGCAAACCCGTGCCAGCGCCTTGATCGTGTCGCCAGCTTTGCTGGAAACAGCGGTTGTGCGGGGGCCATGCATTGAAACCCCCGACCCTTATTTGTACTTTGCCCGGCTGACGCAGTGGTGGCGGGCTCGCCAGCGTGGTGCTCAAGGGGTATCTGTTCATCCCTCCGCGGTAATCGATTCCAGCGCCCGGTTGGGGCAAAACGTCAGTGTTGGCCCTTTTGTGGTGGTGGATGCCGGTGCGCAGGTGGGTGATGGGGCCGTGCTGGGGCCGCACACCGTGCTGGAAGCCAACAGCCGTGTGGGTGCGCGCACCCGTCTGGCTGCACGCGTCACGTTGGGTCACGATTGCTCGATCGGTGAGTACGGCGTGGTGCACAGTGGCGTGGTGGTTGGAGCCGATGGGTTTGGCTTTGCGCCCCACCAGGGCGAATGGATCAAGATCGAACAACTGGGCGCTGTTCGGATAGGGAATCGGGTAGAAATCGGTGCCAATTGCTGCATAGACCGCGGCGCCCTGGAAGACACCGTGTTGGAAGATGGGGTCAAACTCGACAACCTGATTCAAATCGGCCACAACGTGCACGTGGGTGCCCACACCGCCATGGCCGGTTGTGTGGGGGTGGCTGGCAGCGCCAAAATCGGTGCGCATTGCACCATAGGTGGTGGAGCGGTGGTGCTGGGGCATTTGCGACTGGCCGATCACGTGCACATTTCGGCTGCTTCGGTGGTAATGCGTTCAATATTGCAGCCAGGGCAGTACAGCGGTGTGTTTCCCATCGACGACAATAAAAGCTGGGAAAAAAACGCAGCCACGCTCAGGCAATTGCACCGACTGCGTGACCGTATCAAAGCATTGGAACAACAACCATGATGGACATTCATCAAATCCTCAAACAACTGCCGCACCGTTACCCGTTTCTGTTGGTGGACCGGGTGCTGGAAGTCGACAAAGGCAAATCCATCAAGGCGCTCAAAAACGTCAGCATGAACGAGCCCCAGTTCACCGGGCATTTCCCACACCGTCCGGTGTTTCCGGGGGTGCTGATGCTGGAAGCCATGGCCCAAACGGCCGCACTGCTGGCATTTGATACCCTGGGTGTTACCCCAGACGACAAGACCGTGTATTACTTCGCTGGCATCGACGGGGCGCGGTTCAAACGCCCGGTGGAACCGGGTGACCAGTTGGTCATGGATGTAACACTGGACCGGATGAAGGCGGGGATTTTCAAGTTCAAGGCGGTTGCCCGTGTGGGTGACGAGGTGGCCTGCGAAGCCGAGCTTATGTGCACCATGCGTACCATCGCTTGATGGTGGGTGAATAAGTGCACGGAGCCAGTCGATGAGCAACATACATCCCACGGCGTTGATCGATCCGAAGGCGGAGCTTGACACCTCGGTTTCGGTGGGGCCCTACACCGTTGTGGGTCCGCATGTGAAGGTGGGGCCGGGCACCAGCATCGGTGCCCATTGTGTGATCGAGGGTCATACCACCATTGGGGCCGAAAACCGCATTTTTCAGTTCAATTCACTGGGGGCCATCCCGCAGGACAAAAAGTACGCTGGTGAGCCTTGCGAGTTGGTGATAGGCGATCGCAACACGATCCGGGAGTTTTGTACCTTCAACATTGGAACACCCAGCGATGCGGGGGTGACGCGTGTTGGCAACGACAACTGGATCATGGCTTACGTGCACTTGGCCCATGATTGTGCGGTGGGCAACCAGGTGATTTTTGCCAACAACTCCCAGTTGGCCGGTCATGTGCAGGTGGGGGACTGGGTGATTTTGGGAGGGTTCACCGTGGTGCACCAGTTTGTGCGCATCGGTGCCCATGCCATGACGGCCATGTGTTCGCTGTTGTTTGCCGATGTCCCGCCGTTTGTGATGGCTCAGGGCCAGCCGGCCGCTGGCCGCTCCATGAACTTTGAAGGGCTGCGCCGTCGGGGGTTCAACCCGGCACGCATCTCAGGTGTCAAGGCCATGCACAAGGCCCTTTACCGCGACAACCTGACCTTGGAGCAGGCCATGGAACGCATCGTTGCCTTGCCCGCCGACAACCCCGATGCAGCACCGGATGTGGCGCTGATGCAGTCGTTCTTGCAGGGTGTTACGCCGCAACGCGGTATCGTGCGTTGACCGTGACATTGACGGCACCAGCAACTTTCGCCTGGGTGGCAGGCGAAACGTCAGGCGACCTGTTGGCTGCGCAATTGTTGCCGGAACTGCGTCAGCGCTGGCCGGGCAACAAGTGTGTGGGCATTGGTGGCCCCCGCATGGTGGCCCAAGGGTTTGAGGCGTGGTGGCCTTCAGAGAAGTTGGCCGTGCGCGGGTATGTTGAAGTGTTGAAGCACTACCGCGAGATCGTGGGCATACGGCGTCAACTCAAAGCCCGCCTGCTGGCCCAGCCGCCCCGCCTGTTCGTGGGAGTGGATGCCCCCGATTTCAATTTGGACCTGGAAGCGGATTTGCGCAAGGCGGGTGTTAAAACGGTGCATTTTGTGGCCCCGGCGGTGTGGGCTTGGCGGCCGGAACGGGTCGAAAAAATCCGTCGCAGCGTTGACCACGTGTTGTGCATATTCCCGTTCGAACCGGCCTTGCTGGCCCAGCACGGGATTGCAGCCACCTATGTGGGGCATCCGTTGGCACAAGTCATTCCCATGGTGCCTGATGTCGCGGGTGCCCGCGCCGCCCTGGAAATTCCTCCCGAGGCGCCTTTGGTTGCGTTGTTGCCAGGCAGTCGGCAAGCCGAGATTGAGCATTTGCTGCCCCGGTTTTTGCAAGCTGCGCGCCTGATGCTGGAAGCGCAACCCACATTGCGGTTTGTATTGCCTGCGGTTCCCGCGTGGATGGAAAAGATCAGCCATGAGGTGCAGCGTGCTGGGCTCGGCGCACAGGTGCTGGTTACCCCGGGCGGCTCTCACACCGCTTTGGCGGCTTGTGATGTCACCTTGATCGCCAGTGGAACCGCCACGCTGGAGGCGGCCCTGTTCAAGCGTCCTATGGTGATCGCCTACCACATGAACGCCTTGTCCTGGTGGCTGACGCGACGCAAAAAACTGCAGCCGTGGGTCGGTTTGCCCAACATCTTGGCCGAGGAGTTTTTGGTGCCTGAATTGCTTCAAGAGGCCGCGAGCCCTGCGGCATTGGCCCAGGCGACTTTGGATTGGCTGAACAACGATGCCAGCCACGCGGCGAAGCGTTTGAGTCTGGTTCAACGGTTTGAAAACATGCACCGTGAATTGATGCGGGACACCCGCAGATTGGCAACCGATGCGATCGAAAAAGTCCTTGCTGCCTGAACAGGGGGTGCTGGCCTGGGAAGTTCAAGGCCTGATGGCAGGCGTCGATGAAGCCGGGCGCGGGCCTTTGGCCGGCCCGGTGGTGGCGGCGGCTGTGGTGCTCGACGAGGAGCACCCGATTGCAGGTTTGGCAGACTCGAAAAAGCTCAGCGCTGCCAAGCGGGAACGCCTGTTTGATGAGATCCGCGCCAAGTCTTTGTGTTTTTGCGTGGCGCAGGCCAGTGTTGAAGAAATCGATGCGCTCAACATTCTGCAAGCGACCTTGCTGGCCATGAAGCGCGCCGTGGCGGGTTTGCGGCTCAAGCCCAACCTGGTGTTAGTGGATGGAAACCGCCTGCCCGTGCTGGACGTGAGGGCTGAAGCGATTGTGAAGGGGGATGCCAAAGTGCAAGCGATTTCCGCTGCCTCGATACTGGCCAAAGTCACCCGCGACCGTTACATGGACGAACAACACCACCACTACCCGCAGTATGGTTTTGACCGTCACAAGGGTTACGGCACCGACACACACATGGCAGCGCTGCGCCAACACGGTGCCTGCCCCTTGCATCGCCGCAGTTTTGCGCCGGTGGCGGCCCACGCACAGGCACCGCATCGGGCAGGGGCGGGTTTATGACGGGAGATGTGATCACCAGCCGAGACAATCCCTTGGTAAAAAGGCTGAGGGTGTTGTCCCAAGACGCCTTGGCTTACCGCAAGCAGGGGCAGGTGTGGTTGGAAGGGGACCATTTGTGCCGGGCCATGTTGGCGCGTGGGCGTTTGCCCTCGTTGGTGGTCAGGTCTGTGTCCTGCCGTCACGACGTGACCGCCTGGGGGGTACCTGAGTCGGTGCGGGTGGTGTGGGTGTCCGATGCCGTCATGGCCCAATTGAGTTTGCTGGAGTCACCGGCCTCTGTGGCGTTTGTGCTGGAATTGGATGCTGCTCCGGCCATACGGTTGGATGTGTCCACCATCGTGTTGGACCGTTTGCAAGACCCGGGGAACGTGGGGTCGATTTTGCGCAGCGCGGCTGCCTTTGGCTTTGAGCAAGTTGTGGCCATCAGAGGAACGGCCGGGTTGTGGGCGCCTAAAGTGGTGCGTGCGGGCATGGGGGCGCACTTTGCCTTGCATTTGGTGGAAGCGGTTGACGTGTCCGACATCGGGTCGTTGAAGGTGCCTTTGCTTGGGACCAGTTCACACCAAGGGAATTACTTGCATCAAGCCGACCTCCCTTGGCCTTGCGCCTGGTTGATGGGGCACGAGGGGCAAGGTGTTTCACCGGATCTGTTTGCAATGTCCAGCCAGGTGGTGCGAATTGCACAGCCGGGGGGAGAAGAATCGCTCAATGTGGCAGCAGCAGCGGCCATTTGCTTGCACGCCAGTGCCGCATTCCGGGTGCAGTAGCGGCTATAATTTCAAGGTTTACCCTAACCTCAGCACCTGCTGGCAACCGAGCGTTGCCTCCCCCCTGAATTCAACCCGTTTTCTGTTGGGATCAGGTGCGCCCCAAACTGGAGAGTTCCGTGTTCCCCGTCCCCGCAAAAGCCATCCTCGCGCTCGCAGACGGCACGGTCTTTATGGGCACCTCGATAGGTGCCACCGGCCAAACCGTTGGTGAGGTGGTGTTCAACACCGCCATCACCGGCTATCAGGAAATCCTCACCGACCCCAGCTACCGCCAGCAGATCGTGACGCTCACGTATCCGCACATCGGTA
>JACCDQ011398672.1_pt1 | contig 14921 bp, 13 predicted proteins | sample 7446031 | NCBI WGS metagenome assembly JACCDQ01 (sample SAMN15323442, study PRJNA562643) | freshwater metagenome | isolation source: river surface water | place: USA:Blue River Watershed | collected 2017-08-17
CCCAGTAGTGGAGCAATCGATAATCCATTTTCACCACCATCTTTCACATTGATTTTTCCCATGACTGAAAACATCAATCCCACTTGTACTTCTGCTCCGACTGACAAATCAATTTTTTCTGTAATACCTCTGGTGTAAATAAGTCCCGTAGGAATAACTCCAAAGGTACCTTGATTGTTATCTTTTCCTAGAGGTCTTGCGGTTGTGACGGTATTAATTGGTGCCACTGAACAGGCTGAAATAAAGAGGGTACAAATTAAGATTATAGTTTTCATAAAAATTGCCCTATAAAAAAAAATTAATTAGACTTAATTGTAGCTTAAATTTAAGGAGCGTCTATGAATTATTTGTATCTTTTAACTTTGATTATTTTATTACAATATTTCTTTTTAATTACAAAAGTTGGTGGTGCAAGAGAAAAATACAACGTTTTGGCCCCAAAGGTATCGGGTCATGAAGAATTTGAAAAATTATACCGTGTTCAAATGAACACTTTAGAAATTTTAATCATGTTCTTTCCACTTTGCTATATTACCGCACAATTTTTTGATCCAAAAATTGTAGCACTTATTGGTTTATTATTTCCCATTGGAAGATTTTTGTTTTATAAGGCCTATATCGTTGATCCAAAAACCAGATCAGCTGGATTTATCACTAGTATGCTGCCCATTTTTATTTATATCATCATGACTATTGTAGGCTTAGTTAGATCATTTTAAGAAAAATTTGATGGGATCCACTTCGTTTTGAAAAGGAATTTCAATAGAAGTGTTTTCAATCTTTATTGGAAAATCAGGATAACTTTCACCGCCAACCGGTAGGGTGAATACGTAATTGTAATAGTCATAACTATCTTTTTTAGTCAGCTCAAAAATATTTCCATAATAACTTAAATAGTTTTTATCAATGGATTGAACCAGATTGATTTTTCCATAAGCGGGATGTTCAAAGCTAGAAGTCATTTCATTTGGTGCATTTTCTTTAATGGTTAAGGGAAAAGCATGATCAAGAGTCTTTAATTTAAAATCAAAAAACTTTAAAGCTTTATTCGATTGAGTTTTATTTTGAATGGCGTATTTTAAAATGCTAGAGACAATACTATTTCCAATGCTCGCCCCATTTTGATTGACTAAAATAACCACACCCAAATCAAGTTCAGGAGAAAAAAGTACTAAGGCAGAAAAGCCATAAATGGCGCCATCATGAAAATACCAGTGATACTGATCATTCATAGTATTGGTCATCCATGCTAGTCCATATCCATAATCAAGACTCGGATGCTCATTATCTAAACCAATTCGAGCTTTAAATAAATCATCTTGGTTTTCCCAAGATTTTTTTAAGAAAGATTGAATCCATTTCGTCATATCGTGAGCAGAAGAATAGATACTTCCGGCCGGGGCCATATCATCTATGTTTTTATGCGGAACTTTTTTATCTAAATAATAAGGCTCGGCTAAATTAGCTTGATTAGATGGAATAGTTAAAAAAGTTTCATTCATAGAAAGTTTATTTAAAATTTCTTTTTGAATGAAGTTTTCATAAGTAGTATTCGATTTTGCTTCGATAATTTTTCCTGCCACCATGTAGAAAAAATTATTGTAATGAAATTCTTTTCTAAATTTTAATTCGGCATCTTTTGGAAAATCTAAGTATTGCATTCTCTTAAAATTTTCTTCACGTGAAAAATCGGTGAATAGCCACATTAAATCATGCCTTGGAAGACCAATTCGATGGGTGAGTAAATCTTCAATGTTAGCGTTTTTGGTGATCAATTCATTCGATAATTTAAAATCAGTTAAATGATCAAGCACTGAATCATTTAGATTAAGTAGATTTCTATTTTCTAAAATTTTTATTCCAAGAGAGGTGAAAGCTTTAGTCGTTGAACCAATAGCAAAAAGCGTGTGTTCATCTACATCTAAGTTTTTTTCTCTATCACGTAAACCAAAACCAGTTTCTAAAATAATTTCATTTTTATTAAAAACTGAAATTCCAATTCCGGTATTTTCGATTTTTTGATTTTTTAAGATGGTTTCATTAATCAATTTTAACAGATTATCTTTTTCAGATACTTCAAGAGCAAAACTTGATTGAGCGAAAAGAGAAAGTAAAAGAATGAGTTTTTTCATAGGGGATACATACCCCAAAGGAGGTGAATTATCCCTAAGTTTTGAAAAAATTACAGATAAATTAAGGTAATTCTGCCATGGAATTTTTAGCAGTTAGATACTCACTACCGATTCTATTGACAATTTCTTCTACTGATTCAATTTTTTCCACAAATTCTATGGATGGTCCGGCCACCCAAACGGTTTTGTAGGTAGCTGCGAAAGCGGCATTTTCCACGGCTTTCATTCCTTTGTAATAGGTCAGCATTTTAGCGTATTTTTTGAGTTGCTTATTGTGATTTAAGAGCGATTCTAAAGCATTTTGTTTGGTGCCAATTTTTTGCACATAAGGAGTAAGAATAACAGAACAAGGAGTGCCAGAAATTTTATCACTCATGACAATATCTTTGGCCCCATAATCAATGATCGCTTGTTTGTATTCATTTGAAACGGGTGCTTCTTTGGTGGCGATAAATGGGGAACCAATAGAGACACCAGATGCACCTAAGACCATCATTGAAAGTAAACCATCACCTGTTCCCACGCCGCCCGCTGAGATCACTGGCAGCTTTGTTTCTTTTAAAAGCATTGGAACTAAAATGGAAGCGGGAATATTTCCGGCGTGTCCTCCAGCTCCTGAATTTACCGCGATAACTGCATCGGCCCCAAGTGTTTCGACTTTTTTTGCATACTCTACATCAACTACATCGCAGAGAACTTTGGTTCCAAGAGGTTTTAATCTTTTAATCACTTCCTCAGGTGAACCTAGAGATGTGATGACAAAACTTGGTGGGTATTTTTCTAAAACTTTTAAATGACTTTCAAGATGAATATTTGATTTATTAACAATTAAATTTACACCAAAGGGACCAGGGCATTCAATTTTGAGTTCACTCATGGCTTTTTCAAATTCTTCACTAGATTTAAAATTGAGCGAAGGAATCGTTCCCATAATACCGGACTTGGCGGCAGCGATTAGCATTTCTTTGTTCGACACTAGGAACATTGGAGCTAAAATGATCGGGTATTTTAAATTAAAATTTTTTACTAACCACGCATTTCTCATGAATTCTCCTAATAAGTGTCATTATTATGAATTATTGTAAGAACATATTAGAGAAAAGCCTAGTGATTCTGAAAGACCTTTTCAAAAATCAGTGCAAAAATATTTTATAAGGACAAGATCAAGGATGATGTCTTTAAGGAATTGATTATGAAAATCAGCAAAATCTTAGTCACACTTTTCGCTACTACTCTAGTACAAACAGTCGTAGCACAAGATAAGACTGTTTACATTACAGTGGATAGTGATGCGTCGAGTTTTACCGAAAAGAAATTTGGACAAAGAGTCGAAGAAATAGAAACCAGAGCAGGCTTGAGCGTTTTAAAAATTGAAGAATCAGCTCTTCCTTGGCTTTCGATGTTTATGCATAAAGATTTTAAACGATGCGGCGGGTTCATGTTGCATGAAGATTTAGATGAAGCCCTTGAGCAAGTAGATAATGTAGGTGAACAAAAGTTCATGAAGTCATTGGGTCTAATCAATTATTCAATCAATCAAGAGTCATTAGTGACTCCTTTAATGGCGCAACTTAAAGCCGATAATATTTTTCAAACGATTACCAAGCTATCTAGTTTTCAAAATCGCTATTATAAAGGCGAGTTTGGAAAAAGTTCAGCTCAATGGATAAAAGATACTTGGACAGCGCTTTCAAAATCAAGAACTGATATCACGGTAGATTTTTTTAAACATAATTCTTGGGATCAACCTTCAGTCATTATGACGATTGTGGGTAATTCAAAAGAAACCATCGTGATTGGTGGACATCAAGATTCGATCAATGGATATTTTGGTGGTCAAACAGCTCGCGCTCCAGGGGCCGATGACAATGCTTCAGGTATTGCGACGATTACAGAAATTATTCGCGTATTTGTAGAAAGTGGGTATAAGCCTGAAAAGACAATTAAATTTATGGCCTATGCTGCAGAAGAAGTTGGTTTATTAGGTTCAAAAGAAATCGCGCAAAGTTATAAAAAAACCAATGAAAATGTTATTGGCGTTATGCAATTAGACATGACAAATTTTAAAGGATCGCAAACTTTAGATATCGTAATGATGACTGATTACACGAATGAAGAACAAAATAAATTCGTGGGATCGATTATTGATAAATATGTTCCTGGAGTGAAGTGGGGATATGATAAGTGTGGTTATGGTTGTTCAGATCATGCTTCATGGTACTCACAAGGATACCCTACATCGATGCCATTTGAGTCGCGTATGGGCGATATGAACCATAAAATTCATACGGCCGATGACACGCTTAAAATTTCAGGTAACTCTGCAGATCATGCCATTAAGTTTGCCAAAATGGGATTAGCTTTCTTAGTTGAGCTAGATAGATAATTATTTCTCATTTAGCGAGTATTTAGATATACTAGGGTAACAACCCTAACTAGGACATCAAGTTTTTGAGTACCAACGAATTTCAAGCATTACCAGATTACCAATCCATAAAAAATTATTTAGATACAGATCGCAAAACTTGGATGAAAAGCCATCCTTTTGCCACCAGTGAAGATCAATTTAGATCGATCGAAGATGCCGCCATCGTTTTAGATTTTGTCGAAAAAACTCATAACTATCTTTTTGAAAAATTTAAAACCTATCCATCTTTAGTTGGAGTTTTTAATACAGAATTCATCAATTGGCAGGATTTTATTTCTCGTGACTATGTATTAGAAACCATTTTCGTATCAGATTGTTTGATGCCAGAAAAAGAAATTTTTCTTTTTGGTCAAGATGGTGGCTTAAATCCGCCAGTACTAGAAATTCATTTTCAAACATTAAAAAAATGGATTGATGAAAAAGTTTTTAAGCATGAGAAGACTCAAAAAGAGTTGAAAGAGAACTTCAAGCTAGAAATTAAAATGAGTGAGCTTGAGTGTCAGTGTGTGGCCTGTTTGGCGGATTATCGAACTCGTGTTCGTGAAGTGGCTTTTGATGAGAGCTTAAGTTTAATTAATGAAACCGTAGCAAAAATAGAAGAAAATTTATCTAAACCAATTGGTGAAGTAACACTCGTTTATCAAAATTTATTACGCGGGTTAGATAAAAGATTGCATTTAGTTCAATACCGATTAAAAAAATCTTCGCTAAATCGTTTGGAAGCTCAAATCAAGTCAATCACTGAAGAACGCTTCACCTATCCTGGAGATTTAGCTTATAAATATTCTGAAAAATTAATCTCTCACTTTCAAGTGTGGTTAAACGACAATGGCTATTCCCCAGATTTAGTAGGTAGGGATGAGTACGATCGCTTTTTTAAACAGCTTTCGACCAATATTTGGAGAAACGAAAGGTATTTAGAAGTCGAATTTAAAAAATTAACCAAATCTATTTTAGTCTTAAAAAGAAAAGATATTTCATCTTCAATTTTACAAGAGTATTTAGGACAATTTTGGTTACACTCTCATGCCAGAAAAATTCCTAGAAAAATTATTTATCACATGGGGCCGACCAATTCTGGAAAAACTTATCACGCCATCGATGCTCTTTGCCAATCTAGAAAAGGCTGTTATCTAGCACCACTAAGATTACTTGCTGCCGAATTATACGATACGATGAATAATCGTGGAGTGAAGACGACGCTTTTAACGGGAGAAGAAGTCATTGAAGTGGAAAATGCCAGTCATTATTCTTCAACCATTGAAATGGCTAAACTCGGTGAAGAGTTTACTTGTGCAGTTATTGATGAAATTCAAATGATCACTGACAAGCAAAGAGGATGGGCCTGGACTCGTGCTCTGGTTAATCTTCATGCTTATGAAGTGCATGTCTGTGGTGACGGTTCAGTCGTTGATCTCGTAAAACAAATTGTCGAAATTTGTGGAGATGAACTTGAAATAAGACATTATGAAAGAAAAACGGAATTAAAAGTTGATGAAAGACCAATTGTTTTAACTCAACTAGAAAAACACGATGCTTTAATTGTCTTCTCGAGAAGAAATGCACTTAAGTACAAATACGATTTAGAACAAGTTGGATTTAAAGTTTCGATTATTTATGGAATGCTTTCACCAGAAGTGAGAAGAGAGCAGGCGAGAAAATTTGATAAAGGTTTAACTGACGTCATTGTTTCTACCGATGCAATCTCAATGGGGATGAACCTGCCGATTAAGCGAATTGTTTTTTCTACCTTAGTTAAGCATATTGATTCTCAAGAGCATCCCATCACCATCAGTGAGATAAAACAAATTGCTGGAAGGGCGGGAAGATTTCAACGTTTTCCAGTAGGACATGTAACATGCCTTCAAAAAGTTGATGGGGGAATTGAAGAAATCAAAGAAGCTCTTGTTTCAACTCTTGATCAACAAACTCAAAGTATGGTTGGGCCTGACTTAGATATTTTTACTAAAGTAAACAATGCTCTTATTCAAAATAATTTACCAGCATTGCGCCTTTCAGAATTTTTAAGACTCTTTAACACCATGACTTTTACGAAGCCTTTTTACTGTGTAGATTTGAAAGAAATGATCGAGTTAGCAGAAACGGTAGAAGACATTGACCATCATCAAGTGCTTTCAAGTTCTGAAATATTTGGTTTTGCTTGTGCTCCAGTGAATCTGGGTCTCATTCAACATGTTCAGTTTTATATTTGGATTTTAAAAAAATATGTTGCGAGCGATGAAATTCGAAATGAGCCAATCAATCATAATTCAAATGAAATTGATTATCTTGAAACTTCAATTAAATGCGTGGAGCTATATCAATGGTTAGCGAGACACTTTAATAATAAAAACTTTGTTTTTGATGATCGCGATCTATTAGAAAATAAATTGATGGCGATTGAAAAGTTAAACACCCTGTTATCAGATAAAATAGTGCCAACATGTTCAAGTTGTGGATGCAAACTTCCAGAACAAGCCAAATTTCCAATTTGTGAAGAGTGTTTTAAGGCCCGACGTTTCACTCGAAAACCATTTCATCACAATGGTCCGAAAAAACATCAGGGCGATAGAAAAAATAATTTAAGTTCAGCAAAAAATTCAACTGGAAAAGATTTCAGACAAGGAAAGCCTTCTAAGAAAAGAAAATTTCAAGGCAAAAGAAAATAACAGAGTTGTTAATTTATGCATTATCATGAGTTCGCCAAAACATTATTACTTGGCGGTACATTAGAAGATAAATTATTAAAGGCTAATAATTTAGTTTATGATCAGACTAATTTAGATTTTGAGATACCGAAAAATCCGGGAAGGACAGCTAGGTTTGTTTTTAATAACGAACAAGTTAAGTTTCCCAAAAAATCAAGTTTCCACTTAGAAGATAAAAAAGCTTTAGCGCTGCATTTTTTTGCTAACCATGAACTTTTGGCGATTGAAATGATGGCGGTAGCTTTACTCTATTATCCAGTTAAAGATGAAAAGGATTTGCTCTTTAAAAAGGGCCTGGTTAAAACGATTGGGGATGAACAGAAGCATTTTTCACTCTATATGAATCGCATGAATGAATTTAAGCTTGAGTTTGGAGAGTACCCTTTAAATGATTTTTTTTGGCGGCAGATTCATACTTTAAAAACTCCGGCGCAGTTTTATGCTCTGATGGCCTTGACCTTTGAGTCGGCCAATTTAGATTTTGCGCTTTATTATGAAAGCTGTTTTAAAGAGGTTGAAGATCATAAGTCTGCTTCCATTATGAAAGTAGTTTATGAAGATGAAATATCTCATGTCGCACTAGGTGCCAAGTGGTTGAATGAATGGCGAGGATCGACTTCGCTTTGGAATTATTTTTGCGAAAATTTACCAGAACTTCTGACTCCCGCGCGCGCCAAGGGAATTCATTTCAACAGTGAATCTAGAAAAACAGCGGGACTTGATCTTGAATTTGTAAACAATTTAGAAAATTATCGTGATGACTTTGGCATTACCAATCGGAAAAATTGGTAGCCTATGATAGATTGCTATAAAATCGATTTAGATTATGAGCACTATCTTTTTGATAATTCATACAATGAAGCAGACCCTAAATTTTTAAAAGTCATTAAAGAATTTGAATACGTTTTTTTCTTTTTTAATTTGCAACACTCTACTTTAAAAAATGCCCAAGATTATTCCGATGAATATTTAAAGTATCTTGAAGGATTAAATTTCAAACTTCCAAAATTATCTAAAGATGAAAAGAGTTATCAGTATTTTTGGGGGGAGCGCTTAAACTTTAATTTAGAACAAAAATTAAATTCTAAGATCACATCAGCCAAGCTTGCAAAAGAACTTGGACTTGGTTTTCAGCATGGAATGTTGATAAGTGATGTGGATAATTTAAAAAAATATTTAAAAAACTCAAACTTTAAAAAATTTTTGATGAAAGACCCAGAAGGTTTTAGTGGAATTGGCCATACTAAAATAGATGAATCTACTGATTTAGAAAAAATAAAAATCACTAAGACGATGTTAGTAGAACCTTTCTATCAAAGAGTGTGTGACATCGGCTGTACCTTCAACAAACTTTCTAATGGAAGTTATGAAATGTTTTTAGTTGAAAACTACAACAATGAAAAAGGAAGTTTTAAGGGCGGATTGGCAACGAGTTGTGTGGATCTTTTTTTGAAAAACATTAAAGATAAATATCAATTTGATCTGGAGAAAAGTATTCCTTTATATGAGCGTATTTTTCGCGAATATCAAAATATGGGAGCAACTTCAAACGTGCAAATCGATTCATTTATATTTCTTGAAGAGAATAAGTTAAAGCTGTACCCCTTAGTTGAAGTCAATTATCGAAAAACCATGGGGCTGGTTATGAAAAAATTAGCCGATCATTTTGAGAAAGAAAAAATCGAATGGTTGGTGACTCATACCAATGATTTAGAAAACAAAAAAGAATTTTTAAAATTAAGTCCCGATAGTTCAAAATTTAAAAGTTATATAAAGAAAAAGGATTCATAAATGAGTGATCAAAGTCTAAATACTGAACAAGAAATATTAAAAAAAATAGAAAAACTAGAAAAGAGAATTGAGCTTATTTCGGAAATTCTGGGTATACAAGAAAAAGAAAAAGTAGCCGCAAAGGAAGTTGTTAGTTCGCCACCTCCAATAAAAGAAGTAATTAAAACTTCAAATACATCGATTAATTTACTGCCTATATTTGCCGTAATTTGTTTTGGGTTTGCAGCTGTATTTATCGTTAATCTTGCAATAGACTCAGGCTGGTTGACACCTGAAAAACAATGGGGGCTTTTAACACTTTTTGGAATCATTTTAGTTTCTTTTGGTTTATTTTTTAAAAAAATTGATAATTCTTATCGTAGTTATGTAAGCTCGGCAGGAATAATAGTGCTTTATATGTCTGCTTATAGCAGCTCCTTGTATTTTGATTTGTTTGATCCACTTTTTTCACAAGTATTAGGAGGGGTGGTTTCAGTGTTATGTTTTTATTTATTTAGATTACATCTAACCGAATATTTTGTTGTAATCTGTACAATCGGAACATACATATCACCAATCTTGTTACATGAAAAAATGGATTTAATTTCATTAAGTGGATTTTTCTTGTTATGGTCAGCCGTTTTTTCAAGAATTTCCATTTTTATTAGAAGTCGAACATTGGTTTTACTGGGATCATATTTTAGTTTAGGGATTTTTACCTTCTTAAATATGAATAATTCAGAGCCTACCGATTTACTTATCATTATGCTGATACAGTTTTTACAATTTGTTTTTTACGCTGGCAGCGTCTATTATTATTCTATAAAAAATGACGAGAAATTAACTCATACAGAAGCTATGGCTTATTTGCCGATATTGCTTTTTTTCTACGGAATAATCTATTATTTTTTTAATAAATATGATCCATTACTTGCCCCATATTTTTCATTAGTAATCGCAGGTATTGTTTTTTTACTTTATACGAGAGCTAAAAGAGAAATTTCTAATTTAGAAAGCCATGAATTAGTTCACACCTATTTAGCAGTAGTCATTTTTCATACGGGTTATATTGAATTAATTCCCATGTCGAGCAAGGTCTGGCTATTACCATTATTTATTTTAGGAAAATACGTTGCTGAAAGTAAAAATCATTTACTAGTTTCTAAACCTCTAAAGATTGCTTTTTCAGCAATGGCGATAATTGAATTTTTTAGATTGTGCTTTAAGTTAATGATTGAAAATAATTTGTTAAATATTCTTCCTGCATTTTTTACAATCGTGCTTGGCTTTTTCTATTATTCAAAAAAATCTAAAGATTTCAAAGATACGGAGTCATTATTTCTAAGCTTAAGTCATGGTTTAGTAATTCTGGCCTTATATCGACTTGCTTACGATTATGGTTCATTAGCAGTATCTTTTGCTTGGGGAATTTATTCAGTTATAATATTGACTGTAGGTTATCTAAATAAAAATAGGGCCATTGCAAAATCATCGCTTATTGTTTTGACGGTGACATGTTTAAAAGCACTCGTCTACGACGCTGCCCAATCTCCTTCTACCGTAAGAATTGCTTCATTGATTTTAACTGGCGCAGTTCTTTATGGAGCAGGTTATTTATTTCAAAAAATCAATAATTGGAAAGATTCATGAAAGAATTAGAATTCATAAAAGAAATAGATTTATTAAAGAATATTGAAAGACAGACTTCTCCTTTTTTTGGAGGAAGAAAAGAAAACTCCGCTGAACATTCTTGGCATTTGGCGACTGCTGTTTTTGTATTAAAGGATTTAGCAAGTGAAAAACTCAATCTAGAAAAAGCATTAAGCTTAGCACTGTTTCACGATATTGTTGAAATAGATGGGGGAGATACTTTCGTTTACTCAGATCTAACAAAGAAAAGTAATGAGGAAGAAGCTTGTCTTAAAAGACTAACTTCATTACTTCCAAGTATTACGGCAGAGGAAATACAAAGTCTTTGGCATGAGTACGAAAATAGAACTTCTTATGAGTCAAAATTTGTTAATGCGATTGATCGCTTTCTTCCAATGTATGCTAACTATTTAACGAAAGGCTACTCTTGGAAAAAACATGGAATTAAAAAAGATCAAGTTATCGAAAGAAACAAACAAAAGATCATCGATGGTTTACCTAGTTTATGGAATGAAGCCGAGAAAATAATCGCTGATGGTTTAGAAAAAAATTATTTGTTACCATAATGACGATAAAATTTTTCTGTTTGGATAAATGCTTTTTCTAAACTTTCATCGAATATAATGACACCATCGAGATGTCCTTTCATTGCAAAAAAACCACTAGAATTATTTTTTCCAAAATTATAAGCAGCTAAGGCCATTTTATCAGTGCCGTATTCGATTTCCTCATCAGTAATAAAATTATTGTCATTAATTAATCCATTCCAAATAGCACTTGAATGAATATGTATGACCCCTTTTATTTTTTCATTAGATAAATAGAGAGCGGCATGAGTGAGTGATTCGGCCGACGGTTCAATTGGTCCCATTGAGTAGATTTTAGAATGTTCAATTTCATAATTTAAAATGCGACAGTAGTGCTTATCACTCAAATCTTGATATTTTCCTGTTTGAGTTCCACTGATAATAAATTGTGGCCGGTTGGTTTTTAAAAAATTCTGATAATTTTTGTATTCAGAAATATTTCCAAAACCAATTTTTGAATTTGGCTCTTCACCTATAAGATTCATTTGGTGGAGTTTTTTTCTCCAGTATTCCACATTTTGAAATTCTTCATGCGGAATTGAATCGATAGGGGAAAAATTTGACCGGTCAAACTTAATTACACCATCATCTATGACTTTCATAAAAAACCCTTTATAATTTAACTATGTTAGACAAACTTTTAGGACAAGTTAAATCAAAAATATCTGGCGGCAAGAAAAAGTCAGATGATGAAGAGAATGAGGATTCTTTAGAACCTGGTGAAGAGACTGAAGAAGAAACTGAATCGGAAGAAGAATCAGATGCGTCATCAGATGATGATGACGATGATGGTGACGTTGATAAAAAACTTGAAGCCAACATCGATGCAAAAAAGAAAAAAACGACCATTATACGTGTGATTATCGCTCTGGCCATTGGTGGTTATTTAGCGATGCCATATATTTTTCCAGAAAATCCGCCAGAGGCAGCTCCTGAAGTTGCGGTAAAACCAAAAAAGAAAAAGAATGCAGAACAAAATCCAGAAGCAAATGCAACAGCAAATGCTTTGCCACAAGACCAAGGTGTAACACCTCCACCAACAGCACCAAACCCACCACCGGTTGAAAATGTTAATGTCACTCCAAAAGATGAGACAGCACCACCGCCAGCGATGGGAGAGACTCCTCCTCAAAATCCAACCGTTGGTGAAGTTGGCCAAAAAGAAAATGAAATTTCAAAAACTATTGATCAAATGGTCACTCCATCGGAACAAACGGGAGAAGCAACTAATGAAGCAACTAAAGAAGATAAGCCGATTGATTTAAAAGATAAAATCGTAGAAGAAGATCCTTATGTAGAGCCACCTGACTATGAACAAAAAGGTCGAGGGCTGGTTTATAATTGCACGGATAAATATTGGGCCTGTCTAGAAAAAGCCGCTTATCAAAAGTGTAATAAAAATATGAAATATAATAAGAAGAATAGTAAAGCCATCGAATGCGCAGTCGTCAATGTTTATGGTTCAGCAGAAGATTGCGTTTTAGTTCAAAAATATAATATTTCTTCGAATGCTAAGACAGATTTCTGTAGTGGATCTAATTAAGCCGCGTCTTTTTTGAAATCGCCATGAATTAAAGTTAGATTGAAATGTTCTTCAGGTTTAGCCTGTTCTTTAGTCATCGCTTTAATAAAGTTATCAACGATGAATGGATCAAATTGGGTTCCGGCAAACTCACGAAGCTCCGCAAACGCTGTTTCAAAGGGTAAACCTTTTCGATAAGGTCTAGTTGAAGTCATGGCATCGAAAGTATCAGCGATTAAAATAATTCTAGCAAATAAAGGAATGTCATCACCTTTTAATCCATCAGGATATCCTCGTCCATCAAATCTTTCGTGGTGATGTTTAGCATTTAAGGCCATTTGATGAAATATCGGGAAGTCTTTTAAAATTTGATATGACTTTGATGGATGCAGTTTCATTTCAACAAATTCTTCATCGCTTAATCGACTTGGTTTTAATAAAACGGCATCAGGCACACCAATTTTTCCAATGTCGTGAAATAAAGCGGAAATTTCTAAATCATAAAGTTGTGCTTCATTAAGTCCCATTTCTTTTCCAACTGAAAGGCAGAAATAGGCAACTCGAAGTGAATGTCCCCAAGTATAATCATCTTTGCAGCGAAGTGCATTTAATAATGATTGAACGGTGATATCAATAAATTCATTTTTTAATACAAATAAATTTGAAGCATCACTAGAAGTAGCAACATTAGATGTAACTTTCGCCTTAGAAGTCTTTTTAATCTTCTTTTTTGGCAAATGATATAAATTATTTTTACGTTTTCCCATGATCACTTCTTAGTGAACTATTTCACTTCTTATATTTTCGGATAATTCTTAACTTTTCTTGAATGCTATTTACTGATTTGACCTAATTACTAGGGTATAGAAATTTTTTGGAGGCATAATAGCTGATTTTTGTTGGCAAATATAAATGGCAAGTAATTAACTTTTTGTTTTTATTCTAATTGCCGATGAGTTGTATCATCTTGAATTTAGGAAAGACTATGAATATTAAGGTATTTGGCGCCAATGCTTCAGTAAAAGAAAAATTAATTCGTCTAAGCGATGCCTTAGATAAAAAGTGTGATTTTTTAGATTTTGATAATTTAAGCAATCAAGGCCCATTGCTGATTGTGGTTTTAGAAAGTAGTGTCGATACAATCAATGATTACTTAGTCGAAATAGAGGCCAATTTTTTATTAGTCTTTGAAAAAAGAAAAGATTTAGAGCTATTAAAAAAATTAAACTTTAACCCTAAGCAATTTTTTGGATTCGTTGATTTATCTCTGGATGAAATTTATAACCAGCCCATAATAAATAATTTTGTTGCAGCTAAGATGGGCCTAGAAAAATCCAACCTTGAATCGCTTTCAAAAGATCTTGATAAAATTCTAAGTTTCACCCAAGACGAGTTAGAAAGAGTAAAAAAACTGCATGAAAAAACGGTGAAAATGCGCACGGAAAAATTGAAAGGTGCGACACTTTATTTAAAATTTATGGCCGGAGAAAAAAGTGGTGGGGAGTTTTTTGATTATGCGGGAAGTGGGCAAGATATTTTGATGATTCAGTTAGGAAGTCAATCTTATGTAGCTTCGTCAATGATGCTGACAGAAGTTGAAGAATTTAAAAAGCGAAATAATTTTACTGAAGAAAGTATTGTGGCATTGACTAAGAAAATTGTGAAAATTGGTGAAGAAAGTAACAGCAGTGTCAATTATATGATTACTTTATTTAACTTCCATCGTTTAGAGTTGAATTATTTTCAAAGAGGAAAATCAAAACTTTTTCAAGGCGACTCTCTTTTAAATATTGAAGGCAATGGAAAAATGCGTTTAAAGCCAGGCAATAAATTATTTTTTATTTCCGAAGGCTTTTTAAAAAATGCATTGCTGAATATGAAGGAATCGGATTTTCATCTGTTATTTAAAGAGCATGAAAAACATCCCACCAAAGAATTGATTAATGAATTATTTTTTGAGCTTTATAAAAATAAAAAGGGCACCTTTTTAGAATATGATGCCCTTTTATGTGCAATTGAAGTAGATTCGAATGCTATTTTTGAAGTTTAAACAACTGAGAAAGCGTCTTCTAAATCTTCAATTAAATCATCAACGTTTTCAATCCCTACTGAAAGTCGAATCAA
>JACCDQ012229474.1_pt1 | contig 14919 bp, 14 predicted proteins | sample 7446031 | NCBI WGS metagenome assembly JACCDQ01 (sample SAMN15323442, study PRJNA562643) | freshwater metagenome | isolation source: river surface water | place: USA:Blue River Watershed | collected 2017-08-17
CAAAGTAAAAGTGTCCGCGGCGATAAAAGCTAGACATGGACAATTCGAAGAGTGGGACACGTCGCTCGTGACGAACATGTCGCATCTCTTCTGCAACATCACATGCTTCACTGGCGATGTGTCGAGATGGAATGTCTCTCGTGTCACGAACATGGATAGCCTCTTCCACAATTGCACGTGCTTCAATGGCAATGTGTCCGGATGGAACACTGCAAATGTCGAGTCGCTGTACGGGATGTTTTATCACTGCGCATCGTTCAACCAGCCACTGAACAACTGGAATGTCGCCAAGGTGAAACACTTGGACCATGTATTGTTTGGTTGCACTCGCTTCAACCAGCCCATTGACGCATGGAACACGGCCAGTGCGGTAAGTTTGGAGGGCGCGTTTGCGGGATGCATCGTGTTCAATCAACCGCTGGACACATGGAACGTGTCGCGCGTTACTTGCACCGCCCACATGTTTCGAGGATGTTGGGAATTCAATCAGCCCCTGAATGCGTGGAACATGTCCAATGTGACGTCGGCGAACAACATGTTTTACCATTGCGAGCGGTTTAACCAGCCTCTCGATCGCTGGGACACCTCTCGTGTGCAAGACTTCAGCTACATGTTCGCGCAGTGCACACAGTTCAACCAGCCGTTGCACATGTGGGATGTGTGCAATATGGTCAACGCGGCGGGCATGTTTATGCTGTGTCGATCGTTCAACCAACCGCTGAACAGCTGGCGCGTGGACAAACTGCACAATGCGCGCGACATGTTTTTCAATTGCACGGCGTTGACCCATCCAGTCGATCAGTGGAAGTTGGACCCGCGATGCAACTGCGCGGGCATGTTTCTGAATTGCGTCAGTTTTCCGCGGGAATCACCCAATTCTGCGACACACCTTGCTGCCCTTCCGACCACAAACACCTTTCCACCGGTGGACCCTGGGCTTTTGAATTACAAACTGCAACCCAGCATCCGTGTTACCAAGCAAGGCATCACCGTGTACCATCCTTCGGACAACGAGCACCACGATGATGATGATGATGACGATAACGATGAGGGAGAAGATGAGGAAGAAGATGAGGAAGAAGATGAGCAAGCGAGTCTGTCCGATTGACAGTGGTGCTGTGCAACAAGCGCCGGCCTCGCAAATGGTTGCATCTCATTTTTTTTCGGGGGTGGGGCGCTGGATACATTGATACATTAACACTTCTTTCATCTCTCGTTGTCATCTTCTTCCTCATCATCGTTATCGTCATCGTCATCTCCACGTTCATCCTTTCGTTCATCCATTGTTGTTCCATGACCGGATCACGACTCGCCCGGGAAAAAACGACGCACGTACCCTATCCAGACATCACCATGCGCGCGCAACTGTTGCGTACATGGCTAGACCGGCGCATGGTGTACGAACATGTTGCAATGCACGTGGAGGACTTTGCGATGTTGTGTGAACCAGTGCACGATCCGTTGACGTTGGTGCGCACATGGTTCGCGTGCAATTCGCCCGACGTGCACGCCGCGTTGCGTTGGCGCCACGGTCCGATCGAAGAATGGGACATGTCCAAGGTGCAATGTTTGCGGTGCGTGTTTTCCTCCGTCGAGACGTTCAATGCAGACATTTCGTACTGGGACACGTCGCGCGTGACGGACATGTCTGGGGTGCTGATGCACTGCCATCGCTTCAATCAACCGATTGGGCGTTGGAACACGTCGGCGGTGGAGAACTTGGCCTGGGCACTGATGGGTTGCACGAACTTCAACCAACCGCTGAACGACTGGGATGTGTCCAGCTGCCGGTATTTCCGGCACTGTTTTTCGTGCTGCGCGAAGTTCAATCAGCCGCTGGATCGATGGCGCACGGCGCGCATGGAAGAGGTGCAGTGCATGTTTGAGCAGTGCCACAACTTCAACCAGAACCTCAATCTGTGGAACGTGAGCAATGTGCGCGACATGGACAGAATGTTCATTGGCTGCTGTGAATTCAACCAACCCCTGGACGAGTGGAATGTTGCGCGCACGTCCACCTTCTATTACATGTTCGATGGGTGTACCTCCTTCAACCAACCGCTGGACCGGTGGGATGTGCGCAATCTGCATTGCGCCGTCAAGATGTTCGGTCGATGCAGATCCTTCAACCAACCGCTGAGCTCTTGGCGATTTCGTGCGCGAAGCATTGCGCGCTGCTTCGAAGGGTGCCGGTCCTTCAACCAACCCGACACGCACCGCGCGTGGATGGAGCACAATTTCAAGTGCTGCGAATTGCTGTATTACAGAATAGTGTTCAACGACGAAATGCAAAACATTGTCGATCCCGAAACGATGGTTCGGCGACGATGGCAAAGGCGCGCACAAATTGCCGCTGAAGTTCACGAAGAGGAGGAAGAACAAGTTGAGGAGGAAGTAGAAGCAGCAGAGGAGGAAGAAGCGGTGGAGGAAGAAGAAGTAGCAGAGGAAGTAGAAGCAGCAGAGGAGGAAGAAGCGGTGGAGGAAGAAGAAGTAGCAGAGGAACAAGCAGATGAACAAGTAGAAGAATCAGCAATCGTTGTAAGGTGTTGGCGTTTAGCTCCGGATTTTAGTCGATGTTACATGTCTTGACAATGCTGTGTAACTTATTAATTGCAATAAACGCGTTTATTTATATACACATGTTTTTTGTTTGAAAAAAAAAGGTCAACATGTTGGAAGGTCAACAGTTGCCGAAGAAAGATTCGAATACTGCGCGCATGACCGACATCCAACTGGCGACGGTGTTTTGCTCTTCCAGTTGCATGGCGATGCGAACATCGGGTACGCGGTCTAACAGAACCGCGGAACGTGTGTCCTCTTTGTTCTCTTCGTCCGTCGTCCATCCGTTGTGCAATTCGATCCACTGCGCGAGCCGCACCACGACATCGTCCCACTTCATGCGCGCAATTGATCTATCTTGTGGCGGAAACATGAAATGCCAGCATGGGGGCACGGGTCGCGCGAACGGATCGGCGGAGGATGTCGCGTTTGCCTTGACCATGCTTTGCAAGGTGCGCTGGGTTTGCGCCTGTTTCTTTTGTTTGGAGGCCGCTGCGGACAATCGTTTCGCGGGCGGCAAGGATGGGTTGGTGGTCGACGCCAGTGAGCGCTTGGAAGACGCGGACATGGTGGAGGATTCAGATGCGGAGTCATGTGTGGATGTGTCATCGCCAAAGGACACGTCGCGCAAAGTGGTGTGATTGTTTTCGTGCTTGTTCTTGGAATTGGCGGCGGCGTTGGCGCAGCGTCGCCCTTTCTTTCCAGCCTTGTTGTCGTCGATGCACAGCTGTAAGTTGACGATCATGATAACAAATAATTACGATGTTGACGAATAATGGCGGATGATCAAATCGACAAGTGACTTTGTTTATGTCCCTTTGTTTATGTCTTTCGCGCGCGCAACACCCAAAAAAAACATCAATCGAATCACGGAAACACACAAACCCAACATGTTCCAATCGCGCCGCGAAGGCGGCGGCGCAATCTCTTTGTCACTCTTTGTCACTCTTTGTCACTCTTCGCATTGCACGGCAAAATGTGTCACGTGGCAAAATGTGTCACATCGGTCACGCAATGGTTCGTTGCATGTTGCGGCGCCGGGAAACAAATGCGATACGATGGCGGCGGCGCGCACTCATTCGCGGTCCTCCACGGGAGGCGGGTTGGCGTCTGGTTTGTCCTCGATGACGATGAGTCCGAGTGGATCCTTTGTTGCCCCTGCGTTTGCCGCCGCCAAACCATCCCCCGAACCACCCTTTCTTTGCTGGCGCAGCTGCTGCCGCGGATGGATTTGCCGCGGTACCGTCTGATTCGCCATATTTCTTGTCGTTGTCGTTGTCGCTGTCGTTGGTGGTTGAGTTGGATTTATTCAAGGCATCGTATTCCTCTGCAGTGGCTTCGCGCTCCACCACCGCGCCTTGTTTATCCGGCGTTGCCCCTTGTTGTTCAGGGACACTATCGTCGTCGTCGGCGCTTCCTCCACGTTGTTTACGACGTTGTTTCGCAGAGTGGGGTTGTCGGCGCTTGCGCATCATGTTGCGACAAATGAGACAAGTGCAATCCTCCTTGTGTCCGTTTTCTTTGGAAGAAGAAGAGGATGAAGATGAACGCCCTTTCGCACCGCCGCCCCCCGAAGCCGCAGCCGCCGTCGATCGGGGAGTGTACCCGCCGCGCTTTGCCTTGTTGCGAATGTTCTGGCAAATGTGACAATGGCATGTGAGTTTGTGTCCATTCTTTTGCCGCGCATCGTGTTCCCCCACAGCCGGCATGATTGACTTCTTCGTGTTCTTTGTCTTCTTTGTCTTCTTTGTCCACTTGGTGCTGAGTGTTTCGCCTGATGTATTGGACCAAGAAAAAAAGCGGTTCCGCATTCCCCTCACGCACACCCTGCGCACCCCTTTTTTTGTAACCACCCCCCACCCTTCTCACAGTCCTCTCACAGTCCTCTCACAGTCCTCTCACAGTCCTCTCACCACCCTTTCGCGTTTCGCATAATTTTTCAACTTGTGTGTTTTTTTTGGGTCGCGAAAGAAGGAATATTGTGTTGCGTCATGATCTCATCCAATTTGCCTTCTCCGTCACCAACACTGTTACCACCGCGGAAAGTATCGCCGGTGGTCCAGAGGATGCGATTGATGCGTCTGCATTTGTCGGAGACTTGCGCAATTCCGATGTCGCTGTGTCGAATGGTGGAAGAATATGTCCGATATTTGCCGATGCCAAACAACATGATTTGTGATTTTGCACGCCAGCACTTGGTCTTGGTTCTGCATGGAAGCCCTCAGTTCCCGTTTTCATACTTGTCGTTAGCGCGATTCAAGTGGAATGTGCACGAACAAGCCATCTATGGTCCCATTGAAGAGTGGGACACTTCAACTGTCACAAACATGCGCTCAGTGTTCGTGATTCCTCATGTCCGAGTGCGATATTCTCAGTTCAATGCCGACATATCGCACTGGGACGTGTCGAACGTCGAAGACATGTCCTACATGTTTGATGGAGTTCTGACATTCAACCAATCCCTGTCGTCGTGGAACACAAGTCGAGTCACCAACATGGCCGGAATGTTCAACGGTTGTGAATGCTTCAATGGCGACATTTCGACGTGGGATGTTTCGCAAGTGACCAACATGCGTTCAATGTTCAGCGACGCCATCAGTTTCAACCGCGACCTTTCTCGCTGGAAAACATGCAAATTGACCACAACCGCGAACATGTTTTTCAACGCGCAATCATTCAATCAGCCATTGCATTCGTGGGACTTGTCTCGTGTCACAGCGATGTCCCGCATGTTTTCGCACGCGAAATGCTTTAATCAAAATATCAGTTCGTGGAACACGTCCAATGTATTGGAAATGGACAGAATGTTTGCGAACGCTGCTGCGTTCAATCAACCACTTGACGAGTGGAATGTCACGAAGGTGCAGACGATCGCGTGCATGTTCGTGGACGCGGTGTCCTTCAACCAGCCGCTGGACAAATGGACAAATTTGCCTCTGTATGCTAATGTGTGTTGTATGTTCCAAAATGCACGCTCGTTCAATCAGTCGGTGCGATGGATATTTCCGCACCTGCGCGCAACCAGATATTCACCATTTGAAATTTTTTGCGAGACAACTGCCTTGCAACACGGCCCGCATTTTGCAACGGTCATCCGTCTGTGCAATCGACATTCGTGGATGTGGAACAAAGCGGGGACATTGGAATTGTTCATCAAAACAGGTTTACACAGACGGTTTCCAAAGCACGAACAAGTTATTCGAACCATATCATCAATTGTTGTAAACAACTTCAAGATCGACAAAATGGCTGACCTGAAACAGCTATGCGAAGCAAATGGAATTGTGTTGCGCGAAGAATCTATTCCCACGCCGTACGCCACCGACAGCGAAGATGAAGATGACGAGGAAGAAGACGAAGATGTTGACGAAGAAGATGTTGACGACGAAGATGTTGACGACGAAGATGTTGACGACGAAGATGTTGACGACGAAGAAGATGTGGAAGATGATGAGGACAAAGTGAATAAGGACGAAGATGTCGACGAGGAAGAAGTAAATGAAGTTGATTTGGAGTTGGTGGCGCAAATGTTCATATTGGTTGCGTTCATAAAACGCAACGACTCTGCGTCTGACGCCTTGCCTCCCGATGCACGGACTATCTTTGATTTCCCTTCGACGTGGGGCAAAACTGCGGACGTTTGCAAAAGACTGACCAACGACATTTTTGTCGACTTGTTCTTGGAGGCGGAAAACATGGACTACTTACCCAGACGGTTATCTCCGTTCTTTGCACTTCGATTGTAGGTTCTGTTGTCGACAACCATGTAACCATTAATCAAAGCAACTCTGACTCGTTTTTTGTTTGTTTGTTCAAATGATCGTTCCTCGTGGTTTTTCGAAGCGTTCTGTCACGCGTCAACTCATGTGGTCATGGTTAAACGCGCGAGCAGACGTGCACGATGCCTTGTGTGATTTGATCGACGCATTTCTGCGGTGGTTGCCGGTGCCCCCCGATCTCATCCGAGAATTGGTGTGCAAATACGAAGTGGAAGTGTATCCTTACGGTCGCATCGAAGAATGGGACACCTCGCAAATAACAGACATGAGTAACTTGTTTCGCAGCTCTTGGTGGAAGTTCAACAAAGACATATCACGGTGGGACGTTTCCAATGTCACGACAATGTGCAACATGTTCGTTGGAACCAACATCAATCAATCGCTGTCTCGATGGAATACGTCCAGCGTGGTCACGATGGAAAAGATGTTCGCCTGCTGCGGACGATTCAATGGCGATATTTCCACCTGGGACACGTCAAAGGTTGTCTCCATGGAAAAAATGTTCGATGGCTGCGGACGATTCAACGGTGACATTTCCACCTGGGACACGTCAAAGGTTGTCTCCATGGAAAAAATGTTCGATGGCTGCGACGTATTCAACGGTAACATTTCCACCTGGAACACATCCAATGTTGTAACGATGAGTGGAATGTTTCTCGACTGTTTCCAATTCAACTGTGATATTTCTGCCTGGAACACATCCAATGTTGCAACGATGAGTGGAATGTTTCTCGACTGCCACAAATTCAACTGCGACATTTCGCGGTGGGATGTTTCAAAAGTTCAATCCATGCGCCGTATGTTTTGTTCCTCGGGATTCAATCGATCGTTGTCTCGATGGAATACGTCCAATGTTTACAACATGAGTGAAATGTTTGCAAGTTGCACTCACTTCAATGGTGATATTTCCACCTGGAACACATCCAATGTCGGCGTCATGTACCAAATGTTCAACGGGGCACTCTCCTTCAATCAAGATGTGTCACGGTGGGATGTGTCGAATGTGCGCACCATGCGAATGATGTTTTGTCGTTCGGGATTCAATCGATCGTTGTCTGGTTGGAACACCTGCAGCGTAACCGACATGAGCAACATGTTTGAAATGGCCAATTCCTTCAATGGTGATGTTTCCACGTGGAACACGTCCAATGTTTACAACATGACGAAAATGTTTGAGAGGGCCAATTCCTTCAATGGTGATATTTCCACGTGGAACACATCCAACGTGCAATCCATCGGTGGCATGTTCTGCGAAGCCCATTCGTTTAATCAAGACATCTCGCGGTGGGATGTCTCCAATGTGCGATCCATGCGACGCACATTCTGCGGGGCCCGTTCCTTCAATCAAAACATCTCGCGGTGGAATGTCTCCAGTGTGATAAGCATGAATTACATGTTCAACGAAGACGACACCCCGCCGCACACAAACATCGGGATTGCGCAATGGAATCCGCGCAGTTTGCAGCACCCCTTTTTCCCTGGGTGCCAAATGTGAAGATTCTGGGTGCCAAATGTGAAGATTCCGGGTGCCAAATGTGAAGATTCCGGGAGGGGGGGTGAAGGGTGTTGATGTTCGGGGAAGGGGTGACGATGTGCACATAATTCAATTTGCGTCGTGCATTCGTGTCATTCTTTGATTCGGCGATCACTTGCGCGTTTTTGTATCACCTTCGTTTGCGACAATGTCCACCACATCCGCTAAGTCAAACACCTTGGTGTTGCGGCGCCGACTGTTGCGTTGGTGGTTGGAAGACCATGCGAAATTGCACGTGCACCTCTTACACACGGTCGAAGAGCATGTGCGATGGAAACCGGTGCCGCAATCGCACATTCATGAACTGGTAAAACACTTCCGCATCGATGGACAATTGACACCAAACCTATCGTTTTACATGAACGCAATGAGTGTCTATGGTCCCATCGAAGAGTGGGACACTTCACAAATAGAAGACATGTCCAATTTGTTTGGTTGTCGAGAATGCATGTACGACCACCGCTTCTTCAACTTCAACAGCGACATATCTCAATGGGACGTGTCCAAGGTGCAAAATATGAACAGAATGTTTCAAGGAGCAAAATCATTCAACCAAGATTTGTCCTCGTGGAACACCTCGAATGTGGTGAACATGTCACACATGTTCAACCATGCGATGAAGTTTAACCAATCTTTGTCGACGTGGAACACCTGCAATGTTCGGTGCATGGACTACATGTTCGCAAATTGCGCAGCATTCAACGGAGACTTGTCAACGTGGAATATGTCAAACGTGCAATCCATGTGCGGCATGTTCGCCAGAGCAATAGTGTTCAACCAACCCGTTGGCGACTGGGACTTGCGCAATTGTGTGCACATGGAGGAATTGTTTTTCAATGCACCCGCATTCAATCAGCCGTTGGCAACGTGGGACGTGTCCAAGGTGCGCTTCATGAACAAAATGTTTGCGCACACTGTGCAATTCAACCAACCCTTGGACACGTGGGATGTTTCATGCGTCACCACCACGTGGATGATGTTCGCACACACCACTGCATTCAACCAACCCTTGAACAGGTGGAATGTGTCCCATGTGCAAGATATGAGTGTCATGTTTTCGCACAGCATCGCTTTCAACCAACCCCTGAACTCGTGGAACACTGCTCGCGTAGTGAACATGAGCAGGATGTTCGCTAGTTCCAAGGCTTTTAACAACGCCGTCGGTCCGTGGCGCATGTTTGATTGCTCTGGCATGTTTATGTGGTCCAATGCATTCAATCAGCCGCTCGACGGATGGAAGTTGACGCCCTGTGCAAATGTTTTGGCGATATTTCACGGCGCACTTGCCTTCAACCAATCGGTGCAGTGGTTGTTTCCCCGTCTGGACACTATCCACGATGATGTCAATACGTTTTACAATCCGCCGTTTCAGTGTGCATTCGCATTAGAAGACGGACCGCATTACGATGCATTGGAAGCACGCAACTACCCATGGATGAAAGCACACACACCCTACGACCGCTTTGTTGCCGCCAAATTCCATCGCAAATATCCACGCCACACTGCGGTCTTGCGCGGAATGATCAACCAAAACCACCCGCTTGGAGCACCGTTCACTTGGAGACAAGTGCAATGTTTGTGCACACAGCACGGGGTGCAATTGCATCCTGGTGCGTTCATGGAAGAACACCGCGCCCAAACCCATTGGCTGTTGTCATCACTTGATGCTCCCACATGTCCAGAACGATATATTTTGTGCATGGCGTTGTACCACCAAATCCACAACAAAAAGATTTTCGACATCTTCTCCACCGACGACACCCTCGGGTGGAAAAACTACCGCGATATGGAACAGTTCTTGGATGCAAGCACCTATGACCTGCTCCACCGTGCAACCGACTTCCTCCTATAACAATGCATTATTCAATTGTTCACACGACATCCGCCATCGCAGATCATGTCCACCATTTCTGTGCGGCGCCGACTGTTGCGTTGGTGGCTGGAGATACACGCCGGGTTGCACACACACCTCTTGTACACCGTCGAGGAGTACGTGCGTTGGAAACCAATTCCGCAAGAGCACATTCATGCGTTCGTGCAAAAGTTCATGTTTGACCATTTGTCGACGTCCTCCCGCGAGTGCTTTCACGGCGGTGACATGGACATTGGCGTGTATGGTCCCATCGAAGAGTGGGACACATCGCGCATTCACGATATGTCCAGTTTGTTCTATTACGGACCACTCCAAGTGCACTCATTCAACCCTGACATTTCTCAGTGGGATGTGTCGAATGTGACGACGATGCGCAACATGTTTCACAATGCAACCCATTTCAACCAAGACTTGTCTGCGTGGAATACAGCGAAGGTCACCGATTTATCATACATGTTCCACAATGCAATGCGCTTCAATGGGTCGGTGGAGTCGTGGAACACTGCGAGCGTCACTACTTTGGCGGGAATGTTTTACATGGCGAGCGAATTCAACCAACCGCTCGCAAAGTGGAACATCGCGAACGTCACCACACTTAGCAAAACTTTCGCGAACGCGCAAGCGTTCAATCAAGACTTGTCCACGTGGAACACAGAGAAGGTGGAATCCATGAACGGCACATTCCACATGGCGCACGCGTTTAACCAATCGTTGGCTTCATGGAACACCGCTAATGTGCGCAACATGTGCGATATGTTTGGGCAATGTGTTTCATTCAATGGCGACGTGTCCACGTGGAACACGACGAATGTCGTGGACGCTGCCAACATGTTTTTTTACACAGTGGTCTTCAACCAACCCATCGGTTGCTGGGACATGCGCAATTGCCGCACCATTGCGCAAATGTTCCAGGGTGCAAGTGCGTTCAATCAACCGTTGGAAACGTGGGACGTGTCCAGCGTCACCACCATGTGTGCAACCTTTGCATACACTTCCCAATTTAACCAACCCTTGGAAAAGTGGGACGTGTCCAACGTCACAAACATGGGGCGAATGTTCATGCGGTGCGAGAAGTTCAACCAGCCCCTCAATGGGTGGGACACCTCGCGCGTGCAGGACATGAGGGGCATGTTCGAAAACACCTCTTCGTTTAACCACCCCGTCGACCAATGGCGCTTGCACGAATCCGTCCATCTGGAACAAATGTTCGCGCACACAAAGGTGTACAACCAACCAATGGATGGATGGAGCCGCACATTGACACCGCGCGCGGTCCTGTACAAAATGTTTTGCGGTGCAACGGCATTCAACCAGTCGGTGGAATGGATGTTTGCACACTTTGACGCCCATCGCGACAACGATGTCTCTGAGCAATTGTCGTTGAAGCGTATTTTTCAACATGCATTCGCGCTGCACGACAGCCCCCATTTCAGTGCGCTGGAATCGCGCCAATACCCGTGGATTTGGGACATGATGAGCCCATACGACTTTTTCGTTGCAGCAACATTCAACCACAAATTTCCACGCCACGCGATGGTGATTCGCAAGTTGTTGAACCGCTTGAATGTGGAGCACTCGGCGCTCCACTTCGAATACGTGGTCCAGACATGCAAAGAACACGGCGTGAAGCTGCGTCCCAAATCGTTTCCTGTGCGACATCGATCGCGGACCAACTGGTTGTTTTTGAAACTGGACGTTCCAAGTTGTCCAGAGCGATACATCTTGTCCATGGTCGTGCAGCCGAAGAAAAGCACGACGGTGTGCAAGATTTTGAATGCACCGGAATGGTCCAAAAATTGCGAACCATGGCAAAATGTCTTTGATCGCTGCACGTACGAACAGTTGTACTGTGCTGCGGTGGCGAAGTCATAGTTTCATTTGTTTGGCTTATTTGTGATTGATCGCACTTGTTTGCGTGTATTGTCATGTGTTGTCATGTGTTGTAATGTGTTGTAACGAAGTAATTGAGATGAATGATTTTTCTGTTTCACGTTCTCTCTTCTCTTTTTTTTGCCATCTCGTCGTTGCGTCACCTGTTGATGTCATTCCTGTTTTGGCGATGTCTGGATCTCCCGTTGAGACGATGGTGCTTTCCGCGACCTCCTCTCGCACTTCTCGTTCTTCCAGTTCTTCTTGTTTTTCTTGTTTTTCTGGTTCTTTGTGTTGCCGCGCGCTTCCCTCGGGTTCTCTTTCGTGTTTGTGTTGCCGTGCGCTTCATGCCGCCGCCCATTGTCTGCTGATGGGGTGCAGCATCCTTTCCGGCATTGCTGTTGTTGAAATAGCGCAAGCGCGCTTCTGCCACCGCACGGCGATCCAACGCCGTGTGGGTTGGTGGCGGCACACGGTTGCTCTCCACTGAGGCAACGATGGAAGCAGGAGAAGCAGCAGGAGAAGTGGAGGCGACAAATGGTGGACGTCCGATCGTGGCGGAAGTAACCACATCGTGTTTTGGAAGACTGGCGCCGCGCACTCCCTGCAACTTCACTTGGCGGCGAAACTTGTTGGACAGTGCAGCTAGTTCATCGTCGTCATCGTCATCGTCCGCATTCGCTGCATTCTCTGTCTCCGCATCCCGTTTGCGTCGATGCAACACGGAGGTGCGCCGTAATGCAGGGGGAACCAATGCGTGCTTTTCGGCTTCGTTCCGATCCAAGAGTTCTTGTCCATCTAGGTCGTCTCCCAAGTCTTCGTCGTTCTCCATCCTGCCGCGCTTGCGATGCGTCGCGTGTTGTAGTGAAAAAGACGACATGTTGTTCTTGTGTGCTCGTTGTTCCGTGACCAACGATGACAGATTGGAGTGAGTGTTGGGATCAATATACAATTGGCGCAGAAAAAAGGAAAGTGTGACATATTTTGCCGTGCATTTTCTTGCACATGTGCTAAGCAAGTTACAGAAAACAAGAAAACTAACTAACTAACGAACTAACTAACGAACTAACTGCATGGCGATGTTGCAAATGGTCCCCGTTTGTGTTCCTCGGACATGTTTGGGCATTGGTCGAACATGTGTTGAGCATCGGTGAGTGGATGGCGCACTTTCCATGCGTGGAGGGATTGGTTGAACTGCGCGCACTTTTGGAACATGCGCGTGAAGCGGAGGACGGACGTGGGGGTCCAGGCGGTGATGTTGCCATTGAAAACGTAGCAGTGCGCAAACATCTGCTCCATGGCGACCGCGGCGGACACATTCCAGTTGTCCAGGGACTGGTTGAACTTCTTGCAGTGCGCAAACATGTGTGAAAAGTTCACCACGCGCGAAACGTCCCATGTATTCAGCGGCTGATTGAACGAGACGCACCACTCGAACATGTGGTCCGCGTCCTGCAGATTGAATGTGTTCCAGGCGTCCAGTGGTTGGTTAAAGTGCTTGCAACGGGCGAACATGTTGCTCGCGTGGCGCAAGTTTTGCACTTGCCATCTTTCCAGTGGTTGGTTGAAATAGATGCATTCGCGGAACATGCAATTGGCGTTTTTCACCATGTCAGTGGACCACATGTTCAGCGGCTGATTGAAGCGCGTGCATTCGTCGAACATGCTTTCCATGTTGGTGGCGCCTTCGAAGTTCCATTGGTCGAGCGGTTGATTGAAGATGCGGCAACCCGCGAACATGCCTTCGAATTTGCATCCTGGTCCGAAGGTCCATCCGTTCACGCAACTGTCGAACACCGTGCACAGAGAAAACATGCGCGATGCGTTCACGACCATGGACATGTTCCACGCATGCAGTGGTTGATTGAAACGGTTGCACCCCATGAACATGCACCTCGTGGTGCACACATTGGACATGTTCCAGTGCAAAAGGGGCTGGTTGAATTGCACACATTTCTCGAACATGTGGGACATGGTGAAGGCGCTGGAGGTGTTCCAAGCGTCCAGTGGTTGGTTAAATTGATCGCAATGGGCGAACATGTTGCTCATGTCCGTCACGCTGCCCATATGCCATGTGTGCAGAGGGTGGTTAAACTTCACGCAGTGAAAAAACATGCGCGTGGTGTTGCGCAAATTGGCGGTGTTCCAGGCGTCCAGTGGTTGGTTGAACTGCACGCACTCTTCGAACATCATCGACGCATTGACGACGCGGGCCACATTCCACTGCGCAAGCGGCTGATTGAAGCGTGTGCATCCCCGAAACATGCATTCCGTGGAGGTGACGTTGGACATGTCCCATCGATCAAGCGGCTGATTGAAGTGCACTTTGCCCGCGAAGAGTCCCCGCATGGACGTTACCGCACTCACGTCCCAATATTGCAAGTCTTCGTTGAAGTCGGCGCGGAGGTGCACCAAAAAGTTGTCCATGTTTGTGATACCAGAGGTGTCCATTTCGGCGATGGGTCCGAAATGATAGATGTCGCAACGACACGGAATGGGTCTTTGACCTTGTCGTTCTCGAAGCAAAAAGCGTGACGCGAGGTTTTCATGTCGCACAAAGTTCCATACAAGTGCGTGCATTTTCGGCAACCAGACCTGGTGGGAATGAAGGACATGCTCCACCAATCGGCGGCGCTGCAATTCGTTGGGGTGGCGCGACATTGGATCAGATTTTGTGTTTCTCGGGCAAATAACTGCACCCAAATAAACTTGTGATTTGTTGCGCCACCACCAATCTTGCGCCACCCTCCGCCATTTTGCGACGGAGGGCCGTTTTTTCTCGATAGACATGACGAAAATGCAAAAATACGAAAATACGAAAATGTGAAATGAGTTTGCGTTAATGAGTTACATGTTCAACACCTGACGAGCATTTACCCACCTACCAACCTCCGCCTCCTCCTCCTCCTCCTCCTGTTTGCGCAGTGTTGCGCTCTGCTTACATCCATCCCCTGCTGGAATCATCCATCGACTGACCTACAATGGGCCTTATAAACGTTTACATGGCTTGTTCTATGCCCCCCTCGGAAAAGGGAGGAAGAAGAATCAAATCGAAAATTATGCGAACCGTGAATGGAAAGACGCAGTCAAACGCAGAAAGATGCAGCAGAAAAAAACAAGAAACATGAACAATGAGAAGGTGATAGTTTGCCTTTGTGTGTGTGTGTGTGTTTAACGGTGTTACATCAAATCAATCAAATCAAATCAAATCAATCAAATCAAATCAAATCAATCAAATCAAATCAAATCAATCAAATCAAATCAATCAAATCAAATCAAATCAAATCAATCAATCAACCTTGTTA
>JACCDQ010205309.1_pt1 | contig 14915 bp, 16 predicted proteins | sample 7446031 | NCBI WGS metagenome assembly JACCDQ01 (sample SAMN15323442, study PRJNA562643) | freshwater metagenome | isolation source: river surface water | place: USA:Blue River Watershed | collected 2017-08-17
ATTGCAAGCGTCTGCTGTTGGCGCTGAAGCAGCAGTGGCGAGTCGATTTCCCTGTTGAACCTCAAATCCTTCGCGCCCTGACTCGTCTTGAGCGTTTCGTCCGGGAGACCGGGTATCACCTTGACCTCGTCCAGCCAAGCAACTGGATGCGTGACGCGCGCGGTCGCGTCGTACTCAGCGACCCCGTCGTCTGCGAGTGCTTCGAGTTCTGACGGCGCGGCGCCCGGTCAGCGATAGAGGGTGCGGCGTGCGGCCTGAAGGGCGCGAAGTTCCGAGGAACAGTTGACCTTCCCTTCCAGCCAACCGACGAGCGCCACTCGCAGATGGGCCTCAAGAAACTCTTCTCGACGATGGTCTGTCGTCAGCAGCGAGTAGGCAGCGTCGGTGGCGATGATGGCCGTGGCTTTGGCCAGCAAGGTCTCAACGATGTCGGACTTGCCCAGTCGGGCGAGCCGCTCGCCCTGCGGCTGCGCAAGCAGAGCGTCTGCAACCATGCGCTGGACGACGTGGATGGACGGCAGCGCGTTGACAAGCGTCGCTTGTGACAAGGCTTCCAGAGTTTCCTCCAGACGTGCAATCGAGATGAGCTGCGGCATGGTTGGTTTCTTGACGAAGATGTATTGCAGTGTCTAGCGGGGGCTATTTAGTCGCGCAACTAAACCGAGGTGGCTATTTGAGGTATCCAGGATTTCTCACAGGAGTTTGCACATGCCCGCGATACCCTCTTCTCCGCAGGACTCACCTCGGCATGCCAACTTGACGGCCTTGTTTCCTCAATGGGGACGCCATCTGAAGCAGAGCGCGCCTGAGCCCTTTTGCGACCTGGCTGTTCATGTCGCCTTGCAACACACTTCAGACCTCAAATCCATGTGGATGGAATCACCCTCCATCGCCACTTTGCGCCTTGCCCTGGGAGAGCAAGGCGTTTTTGCACCGGAGTGCCGCGTCGACCGCAAGGCGTTGTCCGTGGACCAGTGCGAAGAGGTCAACCCCGTCTGGCTCGAAGCCCACTTCAAGCCTGGCAAAGTGCCGCTGAGCTGGCAGGTGCGTTGGTTCACTCTCAAGGCAGGTCGCGTCATCAAGCTGTCCGCGAGTCTGGGTCTGGGGAAAGTACCTGCGGTGTATGGCGTGCGCCTTCAGTACGACAAAAGCGGCAAGCCCGTCCTGTACACGGGGTTCACACGCGCCCCCGGTGATGCCAAGACCTATCCGCAGCAGTGGACTCCGCTTGAAAGGGCCCGAGTGCTGCGATGCTGGTGGTCACGCCAAGCTGCCGAGGCGAATACGCCTTCCCGAGTCGGCTCGGCTGCTCGGTGAAGGTACGCAAGACCAAGCCCAAGGAGTTTAAAACCGACTGACTACAACTGGCAGTTCTTCTGTGAAGAACTCCTGTGCTGGCCAGGGTCGCCGGTTTAAGTTCTGAAAGGACTTGTCATGTCTCGTTCGCTTCTCACCCATCTCGCACAACTCATGCTGAAGGCTCAGCACGAGCTCAGCGACGCGCTCAACACCCACCCCGCCCTGAACCAGCCCCTCCAGATGGGCCTGACGTTGGGCAAGACCTCCGTGGCCACACGCTGGTCGGTTGGAACTGCCCCTGACAACGGTCTGCACATGACCGTCTCTGAAAACGGCAACACGTACCACCTGCATGTGCCTGGCCGCGCCGACGCCAAGTCGCCAATCAAGGTCACGGTCAAGCTGGAAGCCGCTGACGGCCGCGCTGCCGAACACGTTCTCGAAGGCTCCAAGCTCATGGGTGCTCAGTTCGAAGGCGCCTTCGCTGACCTGCACGCCAAGGTGATGGGGTACCTGAAGAAGACCTTTGGCTCGGACTTGCTGAAGGCGCTCAACCTCGGCAACACCGCCGAGTCCGCCGCGTCTGAGCCTGCGTCTGCGGCTGCCGAGGCGCAAACGCAGCCCGCAGTTTCCTCTGAAGATGGCTACAGCTGGTTCCGCGTGCAGCGCAGCGACCAACCGGACCTTCGTTTCAAGGGCAAGCTCACCGCCTACGCCCAGAGCCCTCTGCGTCAAGGACGCCAACACGTTTACAGCGTCTTCGTGACTCCTTCGGGCAAGGTCGTGGCCATCAAAGAGGGCCTGTCGGTCTGGCTCAACGAGCGCAATTTGGCTGAGGTCCAGGTGTTCGACAAGGCCGAGGACATCGTGGCCTTCTTCGGATACAGCTGGCTTGCGAAATCGCTGTATCAGCAACTCGCCCTGGCTCAGCATGCCGAAGAAACCCTCGAGTGACGCTTAGCTCAGCAAGGGGTTGGACGCCGGCTTTTGCCGGCGTTTTTGCTGCTCACGGGCGCAGGAGCACCGGAAGAACTCGGTCAACGCCCGCCCGCAGGAAGGAGTCGCTTTCAGCTCGCAATCGCAAGAGCGCTTGAGCTTGCAGGGCGTCGTGACGCTTACGCTGGGCGTCCGCATAGGACAGCGCAAGGCAGGCTTGTTCCTGACGAACGTCGGGAAGAGCGGCCAGGCGGCGCAACGCAAGCTGGCGGTAGTGCGCAGAAGGCGCCGTCGCCGGGGCGCTCAGCAGTCGTTCTGCGGCGTCCCGTAGAGAGGGTTCCGGCAGCGCCAGAGCTTCTGCTTGTGCCGTGCTCCAGGCCTCTTCCCAGGAGAACCCCGCTCCCAGCGAATGCTGTCGGTCCCTTGAGCGAAGCTGGTCGAATCGGGCCCGGCTGAGGTCCGCCGGCTCGGCCAAGAGCAGGAACGTCAGCAAGATGCGGTGCAGCTCGTCGACGTGCGATTGACGAGTGAACAAAGGCCCTGGCAGTCGGTAAAGCAGAAAGTGTGACAACCTTCCCAGCACAGAGCGGGGGCTCAGCACATCCTCCGTCGAGCTGAAGCAAACGAGGCTGCCGTCGGGTCCGGGGGCGTGATGAGACAACCGCAGGACAATTTCTGGGCCGTAGAGCTGGTCGCGGTCTGCAGAGACAGTCACCTTCAGTGGCATGGCGTCTTCCGGGCCCGCGCCGCTGGTATGCCGAAGCGCACTCAGGAGGATGTGCTGCCTGGCCAGACTTGGCATGTCGAAGCGCTCGAGCACTTCCCGGCCCAGGACAAAGCTCATGCGGGCGTGGAGAACGCTTTCTCCAGGGTGACCGAAGATTCGCTCCTCTGCCCAGCGCCCGTGGTCATGCAGCAAGGCCCCCAGCAAACCCACTCGTTGCCAGCCCTGCAACTTCTCAGATTCGATGTATTCCAAGGCGGTAGCCGGCACCTTGTACATCGCGTGCCGAGCGTCGTGGGCGGGCATGGCGTGGGCACTGAAAGCGTTCATCTGGTCCCACAGAGCAAAGAACACCTCGCGCAAGGTCTCTTGACCTTCGGAGCTTGCGTACCAGGCGTCCAGCTCGGCTTGCTGAGCGGTCTGCGGCTCGTGTGCCAGGTCGGGGTGGAGGTGAAGAAACGACTGCCCCTCAGCGCGAACGATGCGAGGCAGGGCTTCCACGAGGGCTGGCTGCACAGGGGCAGTCAGTAAAAGGTCGCGCCACGTGCGGGCGCCGTAAAGAGAGGGTGGACGAGAAGGGAGCATCGAGGCAGCAGACAGGTAAATCCTGTCTAGTGACCCCCTCCTTGCTCTAGCGCAGCTCCAGCAGCCGACGAACGGGCTGGAAGCTCTTGCGGTGTTCCGGGCAAGGCCCTAGCCGCTCAAGGGCATCCAGGTGAGCGGGCACGCCGTAGCCGCTATGACGAGCGAATCCGTAACCTGGCCATTGCGAATCCAGCGTGAGCATCATCCGGTCCCTGCTGACCTTGGCAAGCACAGAAGCCGCAGAGATTTCTGCCATCAGGGCGTCGCCTTTGACCAAGGTAGTCACTTGCGAGGGGCGTACGTTTTCGAAGGACGGCTTGCGATTGCCGTCGACCCACACCTGCAGCCGCGAAAGCGTCTGAGCGTCGCATGGCAGGGCCGCAACGGCTCGGCGCATGGCGAGGAATGTGGCTTGAAGAATGTTGACCGCGTCAATCTCCTGTGCGCTTGCCACGCCGACTCCCCACCAATGCGGGCCACTCGTCAGCTCCTCGTAGAGCGCCGAGCGGCGCTTCTCACTGAGCTTCTTGGAGTCAGCCAGGCCTTTGGGAGGTGCGCCTCGAAAGACCACGGCAGCGGCGACTACCGGGCCTGCCCAAGGCCCCCTGCCAGCCTCATCCACTCCGCAGAGAAGCGACATCACCGCGAGGCGCCGTACTTTTGAACCCAAGCCTGACGCAGGCCCTCCAGGTTGGTTCGGGCCGCGTCCTCCAGCGCGGCGAGCTCGCCGTGGTAGAGGGGCCCGCGGTTGGCTTGCGCCAGCAGGAATCGCAAGCGTCTCGTGTCGAAGTCCTTGCGGGCATCTGCCTGCTCGAGCAGGTGGCGGCTTTCCAGCCAGACGAGCTCATCGGCGGCACAGAAGTTCACCGGGTCGTCGCCAAGGCTGGCGATATCGAGGTCGAGCACCGGCTTGCTGGCGTCGCAGGACGGACTGTGGGCGATGGTGTCTTCGACAATGCGTGCCGCCAGCGCCCAGTCCAGGTCGGGTTGGCAGACCTGCGACTTGAAGGCTTGCATCAAGAGCACGGATTGACGCTCGTTCTGCCCCTCGGGCGCGCCTGGGATGTAGACCACGTCGTGGAACAGCACCGCAAGCGCCTGCTCGACGCTCAGGCTCATTTCCAGCTCACGCGCGCGGTCGAACATTTCCAAGACATGGCGGCGCGCATGGAAGTAGCGCCAAGGCTCGTCATAGCGGGCCAGGACCGTTTCCAGCGTTGCGTCGCTGATGACTTCACGGGGAAGGTAGTGCCGGACCGCGGCCGGGTCAGGGGTGCGCAGCTTGGAGAAGCGAGGCATCGCGCCGGTGCGCACGGAGCCCGCAAAATCGCTTAAGGGGCGCATCCACAGGTCCGCGCGAGCCTGCGGGTCCAAGGCCGAGTACAGCACCCCCTGCTCTTGCGTCGCCTCGATGGTGCACAGCGACTGGACGCGGTACAGCCCGCCCTTGTAGTGGCGATAGAGGTGACCAGGGGTGGGCAGGTCTTCGGACACGGCAGCCGGGGTGACGGCAGCCGGGTCGTCGATAGCACGCGGTGCGTGGCGGTCGGACAGGTCCAGCATCACTTGACTCCAGCGTTTTCTGAATTTTTCAAACACGGCTTCTCCGACCAGGCAGCTTTGCCCTCAAAGGGCTCGAAATCAGTTCGCCGGCTTGGCATGAGGTAACTCTTCGAAATGGGTAAAGGTTCTTCGGGCTCACGATATAGAAGCCACCAGGTTTAGCCTGGCAGAGGCTCACGCGCGCCGATGCCAGGTCCAGCCCCACCCAAGAAGCCAGACCCCCTGCGTCAGCTCGATTTCCATGAGCGCGAGCAGGCTCACTCCGCGCGAGGCAGGAAGCAGCTCCGTGTACCCTGAGCCCAGGGCCTGCTTCGCGTGGCGAGACACCTGAAGCCGGCCTTCGCTCAGCTCGGTCAAGGTTTTCTCATCCAGGCGCGCCCTCTCCTGCGAAGAGCTGGGTGTCGGGAGGTGCAGAGAGAGGGGGTTTTCATGGGAAAGCAGCGCAACGGGGTAGAAGCACACGTGGCCGCTGTCGTAGGTCAGTGCCTCACGCACGGTAAGCAGCTCCGACGGGTCGATGACGCCGCTGCTCTCCAAGCAGTCCCATGCATCGACGTCGCACTCCTCTAGAGAGGTCAGACAGGCATCGGATTCGAGGATGTCCTGAAAGTGCACCGTCTCTCGAACATGGGCTATTAGCCAGGGCATGGCCGCGGTATGCGCCAACTCTTCCTGGGACGGGCCGACGGTTGCCTTTGGCTGCTGAATGAAGCTGAGCATGAGCTTAAAATGCGACGATAGTTTAACTGTATCGCAAGTGGCTTTAAACCGCAAAGAAAAGCTGCCCGGGAGGGCAGCTTTAAATCATGCTTCGGCGAACTCCAGGGCGGTTTCAGCCACCGGAGCCGCGTTGCGCATCAGTTCCAGCGGAACGGGTCGGCCGTTGGCCTGCCGGATGCCGACTTTCAGCGTCTCCACTGCGTCTTCCCGGTCCAGGCCCTGCCCCATCAGTCCGTCGATGCAGGCGTTGTAGGTGTCCTTGTTCAGAAAGAGCGTCGACTGTCCTGCCGAAGCAGCAGTCTTTCGCGCCTTGCTCGTCTTCTTGGCCGCCTTCTTGGCTGGCTTGGCAGTGGAAGCCTTCTTCTCCGCCGGCACTTTCACCAGCTTGGCAGTCGGCGTAGCCGTGTCGGTGCTGGTCGAAGCCTTTTTCTTGGGAGTTGCCGCCTTCTTGGCGACGGGCTTCTTGGCGGCCGTCTTCTTGGCAGCCGGCTTGCGGGTGGCGGGGGTCTTCTTGGTCGCAGTCATGAGTGTCCTCGAGGAGTTAACTCAATGTCTAGCGACGTCCGAAGGGAAGCCCTTTTTTAGCCAGCAGGTCGGCATTTCGGTTATGTCGGCGGTCGATGTTCCGGACCTCTCGGACCCGGTGCCCCCGCAGAAGCCCCCAGATGGGGTCAAGCAAGGTGTATCGGGACGGGCCGCCTTCCTGGCACTTGCTCAAGTGTTCCATGGCCTGGTAGCTGTCGGTGTAGACCGCTCCCCCTTCCAGCATCCCAGGGGTCAGTGCGCCAAGCGCTGCTTCCAGGGCAAGAAGCTCAGCGAGGGTGGAGTCACTGGAAACAGCAGTGAACCGCCAGTGCATCTGGCGCGCAACCCCCTGCCCCTCGAAGTGCGCTCCGCCTGCGACAACTCCGCGCTTGGTGGCGCCGTCTGTCCATAGGCGAGCCGTGGAGGGCGCAACGCTCGCGTCAACAAGGAGAGTGTGGCCACCCGGAGGCAGGGGCAAATAGACAGACATCGCAGCAGGCAGAGCGAATAAGGTCGGACCTTGGATAGCTGAGCGATTTAGCCGTCCGTGGTTTAAAGCGCTGACCTAGACCCGCGCATGTGCGCCTGCTCATCCCCTCCGACTGTTGATTGCCTTGGAAACGTTCCGCTTTCCGCCGCGACACGGCACGAGCTTGCGTTCTATCGTGACGAGCCTCGTCGATGGGGCACGCCGACCCCGACGGCCAGTCTGAAAACGCATCTTTTAGAGCGGCCCGGAAAGGTTTGGCTCAGCGAATCCCGGGATTGGCTGCCGAGTGCTGCAGGCATGGTCGATGCGCTGGGGCTCGGCGCAGTCGTCCTGCGCCGCCCCACGTTGCTCAGCTGTCGAGAGGTGGCGCCGCACGTGGACCATGCTCCTGGTCAACAGAGACTGCTGTACTGGGTGCTGGAGAATGACGGGTACGCCTTCGAGTGCGCAGGAGAGCGTCACGTGTTTGGCGCCGGAGATGTGTTCAGCTTCGACCCCGGTCTCGTGCACAGCGTGCTGTGGCCGCAGCCATCGCAAGTTCCGCAGGGTCTTTGGTCGGGGTGGGCAGTTCCTGTGGATGCTCGGGCTTACGAGCACTGGAAAAGCCGCCTCTTGGCCTCGGCATAAGAAAGCCGCACCGTCTTTTCGAAGGTGCGGCTTAGAATTGAGCGAAGGTGCTTTCGTCAGTTGAAGCTGTATTCCAGCTTCCCGCGGCGATAGCGTCCCTTGTCCACGGCACTCAGCTGAAAGCCGTAACGTTGCACGAACGCTCGGCTGTAGTGGTGAAACATCTCCTCAGCCACGGTGCAGTGCGGCTTGTCGCACTCGAGTACTTCGAGCATGGCGTCTATGAGGCGGATGCCCAACCCCTTGTTCTCGTAGTCCGGCAGAACGCGCACACAGCGCAGCTTGGTCTCGTCTTGGTCGCGCTTACCCAAGGCGACTCCGACGATGCGGGGGCCTTCTCGCGCAACAAGAAGCTTGTCATTTCCGAGAACGACGCCGGGCACTACCGTGTTCACGTACCAATCCTGAAATCCAGGGTAAAGCGCGGTGAGGGAGTCGAGCACTTGCAAGGCTTGAAAAGCCTGTACAAACGATTGGCTCTGTTCGATTTGCATATGCGGCCTTGATGGTTGTCCTGCAAAGGTCTAGCGAGGCGACGCCTGAATGGAAATCGGCGGCCGAAGCCGCCGAGGTCTGTGGAGCAGTACGCGGTTGGCCCTGCCCTCCCCTTGTGCTCAATTCTGCATCTGGTTGACCAGCCGGTTCGACACTCCGGAGGACCCTGTGCCGGCAGGTGGCGGCGGCGCGGTAGTGCCCAGGTTGAGAGAAGCTCCGCAGCTGCGAGTCCGCACACTAATCCAACCCTCACCTCCACCGCCCACTAGCGTGCGCATGAAGATTTCATTGGTACCGGTCTTGAGGTAGGGTCGGATGTCGATGTCCGTGCCGATGTTCCAGCTGGTCCTGCGCTCAAGGGGCAAGCAGCCGGGACCGTAGCCAATGCCGGTGGTCATGTGCTGGACCATCCCGTCTGCACACCCCTGGGTGCAGGAATACGAGCCGCCGTCGCCGCCAGCGTCTCCGTTCCACCAGTAGCTCTGGCTGCAGTACTTGTAGTTCTTCGTGGTCACGGCGTAGCACCCGTCTCCGCTGCTTCCGGTCTTGTAAACCGTGCCGGCCGGGCACGCATACAGGTTGCCGTCGCCGTCACGCCAGTTCCAGGGCTGATAGGTTCCCTTTGTCACGAACGTATCAGACGGGGACGTGCAGGCGTAAACCCCGCCGGTGTATGAGCAGGACGCTTCCGTTGTGCCCTGCACCCACTCCAGCATGTTGCCGCCGCTGGCGCCGATGTAGACGATGGTCCCGTTGACCGCGACCAACATGTGGTCGTCAAAGCCGGCCCGGACAATGTTGAACATCTCCGTGCCTTGCGGGTTGGCGAGGTTGAAGCGGACGGTTCGGTCATAGGAGCCCGTTCCCCAGTAGTTGTCGCCGACGGTGCCGATGTAGTACTCGCGCTCCGTCTCCGAGCCTCCGACCAGTCGAACGGCCATGTCGCCCGAGAACGAAGCGTCCGTGATTTCGCCGTCGCCACCCTTGGCGACCACGGGGGCCACATAGATGACGTTCGACATCAGCTTGGTGTCGGTGCGCGGCCACAGCGTGTTGTCCCCCGGCATCGGGTTGATGATGACGGAGTCGGGATGACGGTCGGCCAAGGCTGCGACTGGAACCGTCTTCTCGTACGGCTCGGTCGGGGAGATGCCTTTGCCACCAAACTGCTGCACCAGGCGGAAGCGCACCAGCTCTGTCGACGGCTCGGCCACGTATTGGTCGGCCATGAGTGTCAATACAAAGCCGAAACTTCCCTTGTTGGTGTAGGAGGTGCAGTTGTAGGTTCGCTCGTCCACCGAGATGGCCGCCTGAGGCACTTGCTCATCCGTGCCGTCGCTGTTGTAGACAGGCTCGAGGCTGTGGACATAGCTGACCAGTGCAAACGATGCTCCGGTCCTGTCCATCAGTCCGCGGATATCGACCGGGCCTACGCACCCCGGGTGACGGAGGTCCATGAGGCACTTGACGCCTTGGTCGGAGGTTGAGTCCGCCTCAGGCTTGTCAAAGGCACCCCCCGTGTTCTCAGCCGTCCATCCGGTCAACGGCTCGTACTTCTTGTTCAGCAGGCGCCACTTCAGCTTGCCGGCGTCAGGAAACTTCCAGCCAGCAGGCAGGTCGCTGGAACTGGCCAAGGGGATGTACAGCGCCTCGACGATGGTCGGGTCAGGGTCGACAATCTTGGCGTTGCCGTAGGTGGGGCGCCCGTTCAGGTCAAACGTCGCGTTGAAGGCCACGGCCTTCTTCTTTGGCCCCAAAGGGGTTGTGACGGTGATTTCCTGGGTGTAGTTGAAAAAGCCGATGGACAGGCCCTTCTGCTTGAGCCAGGTGCCGTATCGCCCCCGGAAGGTCGGCAGGTCGTTCTTCACCCAGCGAGCGGCTTCCTCCAAGGCCACGGCTTGCGTGGTCGGGTTCGGAATCGACATGGTCGGCATAGCGCCAAAAGGTGTTCCGGGGAACTTGGTGGCCAGTCGGCTCAGGCCGAAACCGGAGCTGGAGGTCGTCAGCGGAGCGACTGTCACGGAGACATTGGTGCTGCCCTGCAGGAGCACCTCTTGGCTCACGTAGGCCACGTCTTTGGTGCTGGGTGCAGCCAAAGGCCGGGCATTGATGGATTGGGCGTTGACGGTGAGGGCCGAGAACGACAGGGCGAAGACGGTGAGAAGTTTGAACATTGGGCACCTTTGCCGGTAATGCAGCGTGTAGCACCCGTCTATATTCAGGGGAGCTATACGAAGCACAAACCCAACCTTTACCGGGGTTCCCAATGCTTCGCAATTTCTTCTCCCTTACTTTCAAGCGTGTCCTCAGCTCCGTGGTCAGCGTTTGCCTCGTCGCGACAAGCACCCTGCCTGCTGCTGCGCAGGCCCAGTCATTCCCGTGCAGCGCCTGGGCGGCGGACACGGGCACGGACGCGCGCTGTGCTTCGGTTCGGGTTGCTGGTGTTCCGGTGAGCTACCCGAAGCTGCAGTGGGAGCGCGTTTCAGACATGCCGACCGTCGTCACGCCTGGCTCGACCACCATCCAAGGAGGAAGCGAAGCAGTTGCCCTGGCAAATCGCTCGGCGCTGGCGTTGGGCATCACGGCAGCGGACGTGGCGAATGCCAACACGGTCTTTCCAGCCAACGTCCCCTACGTATTTGCGCGCTACAACCCCTTGGAGTCCACGCTTCGAATCGACATCTTCAAGCTGGAAAAGGGGCGTGCGGGAACCGCGGGAACCGCGGGGCTGTACCACGCAGTGTTCTCTCCCGCGCACGGCGACCATTGGAAAGCCAACCGAAGCTACATCCATCCCGATGCGTACAAGACAGGAATGTCCGTGGGTGTGAATCCGTTCTCCCGGTTCATGGACGCGGGTGACGACAATTTCCACCGCATCAGCATGTCTGCAGCTCAGGTGGCCATCGGGCACGCCATGCGACTGGCTGGCGCTCCCCTGGGCCTTGTTTCAGTGGCCGACACTCGGCTATCGCAGCGCACGAAGAAGTCTGGCAACGCCTTCAAGAAAAAGGTGGAAACGTGGGTCTACGCGCACTCGAAGTCCAAGTGGTTCATCGCCCAACCTACCGACGTGCTGGCTCGCTCGACCACGAACACCTACGCCGCATTCTGCGCCCCTGACCCTGACCGGGAAGACTGCCAGCGATTCGAAACGGCGGTCTCTGGGGTCTCCTTCGAGGAATTCGAAGGCGGCACCCTGAACAGTGATGAAGACAAGTGGGAAGTTGATTACCAGAAGAAGAGCGGCCTCGGGTTCTTGGGTGCGCTCGTGCTGGGAGTCATTGGCAGCTTTGCCCTGGCCGGCATCCTGGCCGCCGCGGGCATCGGTGCGGGCGCGGCTGCGGGTGCCACGGCAGGCGCAAGCGCAGGTGCGACCATGGGGAGCTTCGGCAGCTTCCTGGTGAACCAGGGCCTCATCACTGGATTCTCTTCTCTGTCCTCCGCCCTGGCCGTCGAAGCTGCTTACGTCGGTTTGAGCATGGCTCTCATTGGCGGCGCGAACCTCGGCTCTGTGATTTCGGCGAGCCCGGCCGTCTTGCTGGGGCACGTCAAGGTCTCGAAGGGGTTGTCGATTCCGGGTGCACTTGACAAGTACAACAAGCGAGCGAACGACTTGGTCAATCCTCGAGCGCTGTCTGACTTCCACACTGCGAACGCTCAGAATGCCGACAAGGTGCTGAAGAGCTTCAGCAAGACGGTTCTCGGAGACTGCGGGCCGGAATCGAAGCTCGCCTCCTGCGTTGCGGCCAACGGGATGATTCCGCGGGTGGACCAATTCCAGGAGCAAAATCGCGTGGAGTTCATCCGCGACAACGCGGGCAACTTGCTGCGAGACGCAACCCCCAAGGCTCCAGGTAGCGGAAATTGATAGGAGCCTTGGCCGGCGACATCTGCGGAGCCCCCTATGAAGGGGGCTCTTGTTCCAGAGAACGCTTCAAGTTCTTCGACCACGGCACTGGGTTCACCGACGATTCGGTATGCAGCGTGGCCGTGGCGGACGCCCTGCTCCACCATCGCCCGTTCGACGTGTCCCTGCGCGAGTGGGTGCGCCGCTACCCGGGCCGAGGCTACGGCGGCAGCTTCATCAACTGGGCCACTTCCTTGAAGGGCCCCTACGGCAGCTTTGGCAACGGAGGGGCGATGCGCGTAGCAGCGTGTGGATGGCTGGGACGCTCGGAAGACGAAGTGCTGCAGATGGCGCAGCGCTCGGCTGAGGTGACGCACAACCACCCAGAGGGCCTTCGCGGTGCGCAGGCCATCGCGGCGGCGATATGGTGGGCCCGGCAGGGGAACTCCCCAGCTGAAATACGGAGCCGCCTTGCCCCCTTTGGGTACGACCTGCATCGCTCTGTGGGGTCCCTGAAGGAGGTGTGGGGCTTCTCAACGCTGGCAGAGGAGACGGTTCCGGAAGCACTCATCTGCGCCTTGTCGGCAACGTCCTGGGAGGACGCCGTCCTCCATGCGGTGGAGGTCGGTGGCGACAGTGACACCCTGGCTTGCATGGCCGGAGCGGTGGCGGAGGCACGATTCGGCATCCCTTTGAAGCATGCTGTGTCCGCCTGGAGCCGCCTGCCCTCCGACATGCAAGACGTAGTACGCGCCCTGTATGAGAGAGCGGGTGCGCCCGCCCCCTGGCTTGTCGAGACTGACCGGGGCACGCCCTTGGTGGTCGAAAGCTGCCCGAAGCAGACGCGGAGGACCACCGACCTGTTCACGGCGTTGAAGGGCTGGCTCTCAAGCCTGCGCTGAGCACCCTGTTGCGCCCTCTCAGCGGGCCTAAGCTTCATACGAGAAGAAAAAGGCCCCGACATTTGCCGGGGCCTTTCAATCAAGAGCGGAGTTCAGTTGCGCAAGGCGCGGACTGCAGGCATGTCCTTCTTTCGAACCTTCCACTGGCCTCCCTGGTCCGCTTGCTGGAAGTAGACGGGAACGTCATCCCCGTCGCCGACCTCCTCGCCGGTCCAAATACGCGTTCGGACCATCGAGTCGGTGACATCGTCTGGCACTGTCTCGAGCAGCCGCACATGGCCCGTATCGAAGTAGACCAAAGCGGGGCAGGAGCCCCCGTCTTCGTCAGGGTAGACGTACTCGAAGACGACCGCGGCCGAACGTGCCGGAGCGAGACGAGCCCCCTCGTCGAGGCTGTCGAGGAAGCGCTCGACCCATTCTGCTTGCCTGCCTGCTTCAGTGTCGAAATTCCGGCCGTAATGCAAACCCACCCACTCTGCAACACCGTCGTAGAGTTGCGGGCTGGTGCGCAAAGTGTGCACGAGCAGCTTTCCCCAGATGTTGTCCGGCACCTGGACGGTAACCACCGCGGAGTCTCCGCTGTCGTCGCCCAGGTCCTCGTAGCTGCAGCTGTACTGCCCACTGAGGCTCAAGCCGTATGAGCGGAAAAAGCCTGAGGGGTCGTTGTAATAGTCCGGCAGGCCGTATCGCGAGACCTTGGGCACCTGAGCGCGCAACTCCAGCACCGTGCAGGTACCGGTAAACCCCTCGAAATCGGCGGGGACCGGCACATGCCCGGCGGGGTCAAGTGCCAAGATGCGCTCCATCCCGTCCTCGTCATCAACGAGATACAGGGTTCGCGTTTCCGCGGAGCGAGCCTCTTTCGAGGTCGGCTCCCCTCCTGGCACCAGCCCCGCTCGCTGCAGCCACTGCAACTTCTTCCCGTCGAAGTCGTAGCCCGGGTGGAAGTAGTGCGGGGCTTCAGCAATCAGTTCGCGCAGCGATGTCTCACTGGCTCGGCTCTTTGCCGCAAAAGCATGAGGATTCTCGCCTTGCGCCGCAAGGAGGCTTGCTCGAAGCGCAGCGTGAGGCACCTCGATGCCATGCTGCGACTTGAGCAGACGCTTCATGGACCGCACGAATGCAGTGACTTGCTTGTTGATATCTTGCATGGATTCTTCTCAGTTGAGGTAAAGCGCCGACGGGCGCCGAAGTCCCTCTGAAGAGACTTGATGTCCGCGTTGTCGTTCGGCGTCCCCTGCGGCGCAAGCCACAAAGAGTCGATGACCATGATTACTTTCGGCGGATGCCGAAGACCTGAGCTTCTCCTGCCGCTGTTAGCGGCACCCTTGGCAGGGTGCGGACGGATAGGTGTAGGTGACCTTGTCTTCATTATAGAGAGCATTCCGTTGCAGGGAAAGAGAAACCCCGACTGCCAGAGTCGGGGTTCAAATCAAAGGGGCACGCGGTAGCCCTTGAGGTCGGCAAGAGGAATGTGTTGACGCTTGAGCCGTCGAGCCGTGGCGTCTAGCCAGGCCTCCAACCGGTCAACCACTTCACGGCGTTCGAGGCGGTGGTAGTGCTCATTAAGCCGCTGTTCGCAGTGCTTGGCGCGTCCCTCATCTCCCTCTCCGGGGATGTGGTACCAGTCCGGCATGAATCGCATCAATCGGGCGCAGTACGGCATGAAGTGCTCATCCGACACCTTATGTCCGGCACACCGCAGCAGGTGCAACTGGTATGCGAAGGTTTCGAGTTCCCGCTCAGTGCCTTGCCCGGTTCGAGGTTCATCACAGTAGCGGTTGAAAATGAATTTGCGCGGCACTTTGAAGTGGAAGCCGTGCTCCGTCGCTCGAGTCCTGAACATTTGCACGCCAAACTGCGCAGCATGGCCCAGCTCGTGGAACAAAGACGTGACCGATACGGAAGGTCCCGCCCTCCCGCCGAACACGTAGCCCCGGTAGCCTTCGAGCCAAGGGTCGAAGCGTAAGGCGGGGTGGGCTGCCACAGGAAGCCGGCTCAGGCGTGCACGAAAGACGCTGACGACGCGACCGGATGTCGGATTGTCCAGAGTTCTCATGATGTCCTTAAAGTAGTCCTCAAGCGTATAGCTGCTCGATAGACACAACGCCAACGGTATGCTAAAATGCGCTAACTAAAAAGGAACCGAGATGAGAGACACCCTTGGACGCCTGGGCCTTGCGTTCAGCACTGCGCTAA
>JACCDQ010769053.1_pt1 | contig 14912 bp, 24 predicted proteins | sample 7446031 | NCBI WGS metagenome assembly JACCDQ01 (sample SAMN15323442, study PRJNA562643) | freshwater metagenome | isolation source: river surface water | place: USA:Blue River Watershed | collected 2017-08-17
TCATCGACAGCGAGAGGCGCTGCCAGTTGGCCGGCTTGCAGCGACGGTTGGTGACAACCGAGATGAGGGTCCGCAGGTTGATGGCCTTGACCTGCGGGTTGTTGATGTGTTGAGCGATGAAGTCGACGGCTTCCAGCTTGATGGGCATGTCGACATCAGCCATGAACGAGCCTTCACGGACGATCTGCTTCATGCGGTCGATGATTTCAGGCCGGGTCATCGACACGTCGGCCGGGGCCGAGCGGCTGATGATGGCTTGCGGAATCTTGACCATCGGCAGGTTGGAGATGAAGATGACACCGCCGGTGAACTCGAACGACTTCGGCAGGTCGGACTCGCCGAACGACTCGGCATTCCAAGTCACGATGCGACGGTCGTAGCTGTCGAGCGCCGCCTTCAGCAGGTTGGAGGCGACCTCGTCGCGCAGGATGCTGTCGCAGTCGTCGAACACCACCAGACGATTGCGGTTCTCGTAGAGCGTGCGGAACAGACCCTTGGGAGTGCTGTAGCCCTTGACGACGACGTAGGTCGAGCGGCTGTTGGCATCGTTCAGCATGGCACCGATTTCGAGGTCGGCGAGGTCCTTGAGACCGTTCTTGGCGAGCTGAGCCATGACGGTGTACGACTTGCCGAGACCACCTTCACCGACGACGATGGCGGACTTCATGTCGCGCTGAGCGACCATGTCCACGTAGTCGGCGAGGAACTCGAAGCGCTCGTTGATGTCGAACTCGATGAGCGGGGCGGTGTGGGCGGCCATCTTGGCGGTGGCGGCACCCAGCTCTTCCAGCTTGGTCACACCCATGGCGCGGGCCTTGCCGTTCAGACCCTTGGTGATGACGTCGATGATGTACTTCTTGTCAGGCGAAGAAGCGAGGACCTTACCAGCGAAGATGGCTTCCCACTTGTTGGAGGTAGCATTCAGGGCGAGGATAGCGGTCTTGGACATGTGTGGGTGTGGTCGTGATTGACGATAGATGAATCTTATCACGAATCTCGCCCACGGCACACGCCAGATTGTAACAATCTCGGCGACTTTGTAACGATCTCGAAGTCGTTACACTTTCAGATGAGGAATGCAAAAGTGGAAACCAGAAACGATTTTGCATCTTCGGGCGAGCGATGCACCGCCTTCCGATCGCGGCCGCCTTGAGTCCAGGTGATTTGAATGAAGCGGTCGCTGTAGATGCGAATGTTGCCGTCGAGGCTGGCGCGCTTGCAGAACAGCACCGACCAGTGGTTGCGCCCAGCCTTGTCAGTGTCGCGCTCGATGTTGCCGCCATGGTCATCGGTCAGACCCAGACACATGACGGTGTCTCGAATCTCGTGCGCCGCCTTTTGCCGCGGCGAAGCCGTGAAGTAGAACTGATTCTGCTTGCTCATCGCTCAGTACCAGTAGGTCAGCTTGAAGCCGTCTCCGTTGGGATTGCGTTCGACCGTTGCGCCACATGTGTGCGGCGGGCAGTTTGCCCACGCGAGCGCTTCGGACGGAAAGATGAAGGTGAAGTAGCGATACATGATTGCTCTCCTTGATTAGCGGCCGGTGCCGTAACCTTCCCAGGTCTTGTCACCACTGCTGAGGCTGAACTGGCCATTGTAGCCAATGCATTCGGCCCAGCACTTCAGGAACATCTTGACCAGCTTGCGACCGTAGTTCTCCTCGGCGCGAATCTTCGACCACGATACACCAGTCAGCTTCCACCGCATCAGGTCGTAGCCGATCACGGCACCGCGAATGATCTCGTACATCAGTCGTGCGATGACGATGACGATGATGGCGGCGAAGATGTAACCGAGGATTTCGAACATTTCAACTTCCGGTGTAGGTCAGTTCTTGCATTATTACTTACATCAACCGACTTGTAAATCGGAAGATTGTAACGAACTTTCCAACCTGTATCGATCAGCGACCTGCTTGCTGCGGCAAGTATTGCGGATGCGTTCGCCAGTAGAGGCGCATAGCAGCAGTCGGTCGATTGATCCAGCGGTCAAACTTGTGCTTGAACTTCTTGCGCGGGTCAGTATCCGGACGACTACCAGGAACCATCGGATGCCGGCGCATGCCAGGCAGCGGTCGGTCGGCTCGCGCCAGATTCAGGCGATGAATGTAGGAGAAGTAGGTCATAGGTCCCATCCGTATTCTTCGTGGTCATCGGAGCGCCACAGTTGAACTTCACGCACGACGCAGCTCTCGGCAGACAACAGCAGGTAGGAGATTTGCCACTCGTTCGCGTAGTTGATCAGAAGTTCGCCATACACCTCGACCAACGGCGCCACAGGCTTCTGGCGACCACCCATCGATGCGATGAACTCGTCTCGAACGTATTTACACAACAGGTCAGAGTCGATGATCAGACTGCCGATCGACTCGCCCTTGGAGTTGATCAGCTCGAGCTGAAAAACACGAGCCTCGGCATACACCGATACGTTGCCGTCGGCATCCGGCGTCGGATCGAAGTAGATGATGTCAGCGATCGACGGATTGGTCCAGACCTTGGTGCCTTTGTTGTATGCCAGCAGAACTTTGTTGCTCATTGTGTATCCTTTTGTGGCATCGCTTGCCACCTGACGAAGTCCTCAGGCAGGAAGCCAGCCCATGCCCGCTTTTGAAAGCTTTTGATCATTCGCAGCACCTCATTGACCATCGTTGCGTGCGTGGTCCGTGTGCCAACGTACAGCTTTCGACGCGAGCCGTCTGGCGATGTGGCGACCACCCAGCCGTCGAAGCCGTACAGCTCAGCCGCCGGATTCCATTCAGTGCGAATGTCGGGATGTGAGCCAATGACGACGATGTCAATCATCGGCTCAAAGAGAATGTCAGCAGCGTCCATCACTTCACCAGGTATTGAACTTCGCGAACCAGCGAGGCAGCGTGGTGCAGATTGCCCATGCGAACGAACCACGAGTCGTTGTACTGCGACGGCTCCATGTGGTCGAGGGTGCAGTAGCCGCGGAACGAGACTTCACAGCTCGAGCGGTCCGCCTCGAACACCAGGTAGATGGTGTCCTCAGGCGCGTTGGAGACTTCCCAGTTCGACACGGTCAGCGTCTTGGCATCCGGGCGAATGCTCTTCACGTCGAAGTGCAGCTTCTTCTTGCCGCGCTGAAGGATGAAGTCGTGGTCCTTCGAGGTGGCGGGCAGCACGTCGATGCCGGCACCCTCCAGACCTTCAGCAAGAATTGCCATGACCTTCTGCTCGAGTGCGATGCCGAAGTAGGCATCATCTCGAATCTGATGGGGCGTGCGGCGATTGTCCTTCTTGCGCAGCTGCTTCTCGGCGATTTCCTCGGCGACGGGAAGCGTCTTGTGAGCATAGCCGATGAGGTCGAAGGCCATCAGCGGATGAAAAGCGGTTTGGATGTTCATGATGTTGAGTCTTGAAGTTGATTACACCAGCGACCGACGAATGTTCAACAGAACACTTGCCTCGCGTTGAAGCTCGGCGATTGTGACAGCACGGTCTTCCATCTGACGCTCAAGCCAAGACTTTGTCAACGGCTTGATGTCCATGTACGTCGGCATCGCCACCACTGCTTCGTCGAAACAGAACTTGAACTGGGGCAGCGTCGTCGCTTTGCCATTCCGTTGAGCCTCGATCGTGCCAACGTACACAGCCGGCTGGAAGATGATTCGCTTGCTGTTGAACCTGCGCTTGACGAGGTACGTCTTGCCGATTTCCAGCTCAGACACGATCAGTTCTTGTTCCACGTTCAGTCCTCGGAAAGGGCTCTTTGAATCTTCTCGTTCATGCCGGGCTTGCCGATACGAATGCTGAAGTCGATGAATCCATGGTTGATTCAGGTGTTGTAGACCTTGATGACGACGTGTTCCAGCGACGAGTTGCCGGGAGCCCTGTAGGACGACATCGTCGGGCGCAGCGTCCAGGCGACGATGTCACCGTCAGCGTTGAGTTCGGGCTCGTCATCCAGGCGGAACTCGGCGACGTTGCCGGTCTTCGCGCTTTGCAGGATGAGACCGAGCTGACCCATCCCGACACCGCAGCGCTCGAGACCACCGAGAGCGTTCAGCGTCGACCGCTCGATGACGAAGGTTCCGCCGAGGCCGGAGTCGTGGTCAACGTAGGTGAAGTTCTTGGTCGAGAAGACGTTCAGCATGATGGTTCTCCTGTGTCGATGGTTGAACTATAACACGCCCACGAGGAAAGTGAGCGGTTAAAGTGTAACGCTTACGCCCAGCACAGAACGAAGTCGTCGTCCAGGACGCGAAGCGAGTCCGCGGCCCAGGTGTCACCAGCCACGACCTTCATCTTGAAGGAGCTGATGTGCTTGGGCAGGTTTTCACCTTCGAGGTCGTACAGGAACTGACCGTTGCCCAGCATGCCGAGGCAGGTCACCTTCGTGATGGTGTAGATGCCGCCGCCTGCCTTGATGACGGCTTCAACCTGCTCGGGCGAGAGGCTGAACATCTGGGTCAGAACGGACATCGGGATGGTCTTGGGAGTCTTTGCCATGGTGTGCTTTCAGTAGTCGATGGTTGAACTATAACACATCACCGAGGATTGAACATCGGAAAAGTGTAACGACTGTTCAACTTGTAACTGGATTCTTCAGAACTCGGATGCCAGCTTTTTCATACACTTCATCGTGATCATTACCACGTTTAGAGCGCTGCAGACGATTATCCTCTTCTACTAGGACCCAGACAATTTGCATCGAATCGAGAATTTGCTTGATAGCTTCAACTTCACCACTTGAGGCTTTGATCGCCGCCCAAATGTCTGAAACACAAGTTTTGTGCTCGAGCTTCAGAATTGTCCGCCGCTTGATGCTCGGATCAATCATTTTCTCGGCTTTGATTTGATCAGCGTATTGAAGTTCGTGTAAATTAACTTTGCCTTCGAAAAGCTTCATCGCAGCCTCCGATGCATCGTAAACTCTTCCATCAAGAGACATCCACCTGATGTTATAAGAAACCGATGTTTCGAAATTGCGAGTGTAGCGTCGTGGCACGCTCTTGTCGGCCTCCAACTTCCTCAATTCGGCAAGCCCAGTTGCCAGGAGTTTTGCGAAAGCAATTGTCGTGTGCATAACTGAGACTATAACACATCACCGAGGATTGAACATCAAGAAAGTGTAACGACTCGAGGCGTTCGTTACAGGTATTCGGCAGTCACTGCAGCGAACCGTTCAGGGGTGATGTCCGTATAGACGGGTTGAAAGTCAGCAGTCTGACGAACCGACCATGAGTTGGTCTGGGTGCGAACCACGATCGTGTAGCCATCGTCTTGAAGATCGGCGACGAGGGAGTCGAGCGTCCAGGAATCCTGCGACCAGATGCCACCGAAGCGGCTCTTCGGCTTCTCGACCAGAGTGCCGTTCTGGCGAATGTGGCGGAAGAGGGCTTCGAGCATGGTCAATGTCCTGGATGTTGATGTCATCATTATACCATCAACCTTCAACAAAATAAATGTAGAAACTGTAACAACCTCGATGAAGCGTAACGCATAAATACAGACTTCTACATCGGGATCCCTCTCAAAATGAAAAACCTTCAGGAAGCAAAGATTAGCGGCGCCAAGGTCGGCTCAGCTATGTCGAAAATCATCTCGTACCTCGAGCGCCAGATGTCGTTCAAGCTGCGCAAGCTCGGCGTCGAGAAGTTCAAGAACAGCACTGAATCTGGCTACGGCATTCGCTACGTTGAGGACGGTACCGTCAACTGCATCCGCTTCAACTGGGAAGGCACCAAGTCATCGGAAATCGTCTCCGTCGACCTTTGGAACGGTTCATCACGCGATCCAAACTTCCACATCGTCTTCAAGGACGTGTCGCTCGCCAAGTCGCTGCCAACGCTGGTTCAAGTCCTGCGCAAGCCGAAGGTCGGCACCGTGCCAGTCAAGGCTGAGCCAGCCCTCGCTGAAGCCATCTACGACCCGATGCGCAGCACTCGCAAGCACGCGGTGTTCCTTTGCCATGACCAAGGGACCATCGTCGTCGAGCGCATCGACCTTCCAGCGGACCATCCGAACAAGGTCCAGCGCATTCAAGAGGCGTACATCACCGAAGCCAAGAAGGGTGAGTACACGCCGGAGACCGCCATCGCTGACATGGTCGCGAAGCTTCAAGCTGGTCGCACCTTCAACCGGTCAGAGTTCGTGATGAGCTATCACCCAGAGAACGCCCATGCTTTCGACGAGTTCGTTGAGCAGCATCGCGACGAGCTGGTCATCGCTGGCAAGCGCATCGGTCTTGCGAAGGGACAGAAGCTTGGTCAGGGTTCATCAAGCGGTGATGGCGAGTTGGTCGTCTCACGCGGTGGTCGCGGTGAGGAGTACGATGAGCCAGAGCTCGAGCGCATCGAGCAAGATGACCGAGTTTCGTTCAGCGAATCGCTCGAGCACCTTGAAGGTCTTTGCACTGGCCTCATCAACGGCGCCTTCAACGCGCTGTTCGTAGCTGGACGTGGTGGTACTGGCAAGACGCAGACCATTGAGGACACGCTGTCAGAGCACGGACTGAGCGATGGCTCTGGCTACTTCAAGATCACTGGCTCGGCTTCGCCAATCGGCATCTACACGGCGCTCTACAAGAATCGTGATGGCATCGTGCTGTTCGATGACTGTGATGGCGCGCTGGATTCTCAAGATGGTCGCAACATCATCAAGGCCGCGACCGACACGAAGAAGAAGCGAAAGATTGCTTGGGGCAAGAAGTCGTCGAACCTGTACGATCCAGACAGCCGTCCAGACGCTGGCGACGATTCTGAAGATGGTGATGACGGCTTTGACGATGACAAGATTCCATCGTGGTTCGAGTTCACTGGTCGCGTCATCTTCATCTCGAACCTGCCAATCAACAAGCTGGATCCAGACGGTGCGCTTCGCACTCGCGCGTTTCTGATCTCGATTGATCCAACGCCAGAAGAAATCTTCGGTCGTATGGAGGAGATTCTGAACGACATCAAGCTCGAAGCTGGTTCATTGTCAGCTAAGGAACGACAGAAGGTTCTTGATGTGGTGAAGACCTCGAAGCGTGCTAAGGACGCTTCGCTTCGCACACTTGTTCGAGCGCTGAATCTGGCCTCGAGTGGTGCGCCAAACTGGGAAAAGCTGGTTCAGCTTTACTGCTGATGTCATAGCAAACTGGGACCGAAAGGTCCCAGTTTCGTATTCACTCAGTAGTTGTGATTCGAAAGAATCTTCGAGCCGCTGGCCATGATTTTATCGACCTCAGCAACGAACATCTTGTTGAACTTTTCTCGAATGTCCTTTTGACGCTGATTTTCAGCATCCATGTGAAGGGCAAGACATTCCAGCACAGACGAGTGCAGCGGCTCATCAGCCGGCTTCAAGTACGGTTTTTCAATCATGACCAGACCTTTGGTGGAATTGGTGGGATTACGGAAGTGGTGGTTGGGTTGATTGCGATTGCTCGCAGCGCTGCTCGATAGGCGACCCATTCAGCGTGATTGGTCAGCGAAACATCGGGCAGCATTGCCCAGTCTGATTGAATCAGAAAATACTTGGCTTGCGCTTCGATTCGGCGAAGCTGCTCGGCTTCTGCTTGCTCTGCAGTTTGCTCGGCAACTTGCTGCGGAGTTGGAGCCGCTTGAACCTGCCAAGCAGAATCAACGAAGACTGCCTGTTGTCCTTCTTCGAGCGGTGGCGGCGCATCCAGCGTTGAATGCGCTGGGATGATGAACTGACCAGGGTTTCGTGGATCCGGAGTTGCCTCCTCAGAACCAGCGTAGATTCCGGTTCGTGGGTCGTAGTTGTATGCAAGTGTCATTGGAAGTCCCAATTGGTGAATTCTCTATTTACACCTCAGTAGTTCTGAGAATAGACGCTGCACCAAGCGCTTTGGTCGCTCAGGTCGATTCCAAGCGAGGTTGCCATCGCGACCAGCTCAGCGCGAGCGGCTTCATACTTCTCGGTCGCCTTGGCCTTCGACGGAGCCCACACAGCTTGAACAACATCTTGGGTGTAGCAGTAGGCCTTCTGGCCAGCCGGCGCGCCTGTCACTTCGACATAGGTCAGATACGATTCCTTGCCGAGGACTTCCTGACCCTTGGTGTTCAGAATCTTCTTCACCACATCGTAGAACTTCAGTCGAAGCTGACTGCCATTCGGGAAGGTGACTTGATGAACGAACGGAACTCGACCAACCTGAAAGTTGCCGTTCAGCAGGGCGATTGCCTCAGGTTTGCGAAGAGCCTTTCGCAGCTCATCAGGGGAAGAAAGAGCCGCTTGAAGGTCGTCGATGGTCATGAGATTCCTTTGAAGTTGGTGTCTGATTATACACCAAAGAAGAACACGAGTTGTGAAAATAGCGTAAGAAAGGTTACGTGTTGGTCGGCAAACAACCAGACAAGCCAGAACAATCCTAGGTTGCCAAAGGTCGCAAGACAGACGCAGGCTGCTGACCTAAACACATGACCTTCTTGGTAGCACTTCATGGCTTGCCCACCGCACCAAATGGGCAAAAACGCCATCAACGTAGCAAACAGAATGTATGGTGCGAGAAGCATCAGCGCAGCTTGACGGCAATCCAGCGCAGAATGGCGCTTCGAATGATGTTCTTCATCTCGGAGTGCGTGAAGGTCACCTGCGTCAGGGAGAGAACCCGGTCCGCTGAAATGTCGCCGCCGCCAGCCTCCAACTCGATCATCAAGTCAGTTGCAGCTTCGTTCAGCGCTTCGTCGAACTCAACCGTCGTCAGATGCGAGACGGTGTCGTTCAGCAATTCAACGGAGCTGGCGAGCGACAGATTGTCATACGACATGGCGGCGACGGTGGTTGCCAGCTCTTGTCCTGCCATGTGAAGCGCATCAATGACCTTGTCAAGCTGCTCGATACAACCATCGACGGTATCTTCAGGTTCAACAACGGCATTTGCACCGAAGGAGACTTGACCAAGCGATGCCGAGTCAATCAACCCGTGCAGCTTTTCCAACAGCTCGGTATTAGATTCAGTGTCCCTTGTTTTGATTTTCGCCATCATCGCCCTCGTTTGTGATTGAAGATTGGTTTAGCAGCCAGCCACACAGATACCATACTCCGTATGTTGCCGCAACCCAAAGTGTGAGAATGAGCAGGTTCTTCATTGATTAGTCAATCGCAAAATAGTCCTGCTTGTCAATGATCAGACCAACCTTGGCTTTCGTTCCGGCAGGGCAGAGCGAAAGCAGCTGAACCAGTTCGGCTTCATCAACATCAGCGGGGTCAACTGGTTCGAACCGATTCAGAAAAGTTTCATCCTCGCATCGTCCAGCAAATTTGTTCCCGCCGTAGCTGATTTGACCTCGACTGGTGCCGGTGACAATCAGGTATTCGTTCAGGTCCTCATTGAGGTAGAGCTGGCCAACGGTGATGATTGTAGGTTGTGTCATATGGGTTTGAATTTGCGGATGGTCTTGTTGAAGAAGTTCTCATTATAGAACAAGACCATCCTGTTGTAAATGACTAAAATCAGGTCAGAGTGGATCCACAATGTCGCCAGCGGCATAAACCAATGGCTTTGGATAAACCTGAACTGCACCATTTAGCTCACCATCCGAGATAACCTTGAAGGTCACGGCGGTTGAACCGGCGAGAGCTGAACCAGCGTTGAGCGTCACGGTGATTGCCAGAATGTTCAATGCTGGACGAGACAGCAGGCAGCTCAGCGAAACGCCGCTGATGGTGACCGTCGTCGTTGGGACACCAGCAGAGTTGGCATTCAGCAGACCGACTGGCGTAGCAGCTTGCGTCATCGTCAGCGGCAGTGACTGTCCGAAGATGCGCGTCTTGTCGCCAGTGAAGCGCCAGTTGCCTGCGTTCGTCAGCAGCGCTCGTGTGTTCGTATCACCAGCATTCGCACCGCCAGTGTGCGTCAGCTCGACTTGAAGCGCGCCGCCAGATCCGACGAAGCGAAGCAGCTCATCCTGATTGGTGAAGCGGAAGCGGAAGGTCACGCTGCCAGAACCAGATGCCAGAACGGCGGAGAGACCAGTGGTTGGCGGCGCCGCTTGAGTAGTCGTCGTGATGGTTGCGCCAAACGATGGATTGGTGCCGAGTGCGCCGTTGATGCCACGAATGGAGAAGCGATTGACGATCGAGGTGCTGATGGCGTTCATCGTCTCAGCAAAGGCTTGGACCTGAGCGATGACGGCACCCTTGCGACTTGCGCGACGAGCGGCAGATGGGAAGCGCACGTCAGTGGAAGCCAGCGCCAGAAGGTCAGAACGCGCTTGACGACCATCAACAACGAATGGAATGGCGGCGATTGACTTGACGAAGCTGGCTGGAACCTCGAGACGGTTGATGGCGTACTTGGCAGCTGCCAGCAGCGCATCCCAGTCCTGCGAGTTCGGCTCAACCTTCAGATGTTCGTACTTGGCACGAGTCGATGAGAGCAGCGGAACAGCGTGCGCCCAGACCATTGCCGAGATGTCGCCTGGCAGAACACCTGAAACGCCAGTGCCAGTGTCGGCAACGCTCGAGATGTTGCCAATCACGTACTGCGTTGTGTTCGGCGTGAAGTTGGTCCATGCCGTGTTGTTGTCGTACTGCCACTGACCATCAACGTTGCGAATGACGAAGTAGCGAATGCCAGCACCAGCAGTTGAGGTGAGAACAGCCGATGGCGTGGTGGCGTCATACACGATGAAGCCGTCTTCAATCGCTTGCGAGTGATAGCAGGTGCCTGCTGGAAGAGCCAGCGTTGCGCCATCAAGCAGCGTAGAGCCAGCAGTGCCGACGGTTGGAACGCCAGAAGTTGCGCCACAGATGGAGCCTTCGCTTGGGTCTTGCGCGGTGCCAACCGTGTCGGCGATGTAGAATGCCGTCGTGCTTGGCGCCTGACGAGTGATGTCACGGTCCTGAGTGATGCCGCTGAACGACGATGACAGCACGTTCGAGTCGGCGGCGAGCGCCTTGTACTTCGTGCGAAGGTCGGTGTCAAGCGCTGCGAAGTTGGTCAGATTGGTGATGGCGCGAGTGATGGCACCAGAGCCGAATGCACCAACTGCTGAGCCAGCGAGACGCTCAACTTGCTCGCGCACGATGTCGTACTCCTCACGACCAGCGTACGTCTCGACCTGCGGCCAAATCTGATCCCAGCCGCCAATGGTCGTGGCTGTCGTTGGATAGCGACCGAGGCCGGTGTAGGTGTAGAGGAAGCCTGAGCCGCTGCCAGTTCGCTCGAACCAGAGGTCGCCAAGAAGTGGATTGGATGGTGCTGGTGCGCCAACGTTGGTGACTTGAAGACCGTTCAGCTCTTGCCAAATCTCAGTTGGTGTCTTTTGAACGAGAACCTTCAGCGTGCGCTCTGAATGGTCGTACCAGAGCTGACCAATGGTTGGATTGGTTGGTGCCGTTGTGTCGGCGAAGTTCTCGAGCAGGCGAATCAGATTCTCTTGCTGAATCTTGCCGTAGTTGGCGACGCCCTTGCCAGTGAAGACCAGCGATGTCGCAGTTGAGTTGGTTGTGCCAACTGCGACGGTGATGTCTGCCTTGCCGGTCGCATCAACGCCCGGCCCGTTTTTGTATTTTAGCGTGTACATTGTTTATAACTCCTCGTCGGCTGGGGAATGATGAAGTCGCTGTAGGCCGACTGTCTAAGTAAGCGCTTCGAAAGTATTTAGCGCAAAAAGGGGTCGCAATGCGACCCCTTAGGTTGAAAGCGCTGAAAGTTAGGCGCTTAGAATGGCTGAGCGACTTGGGCGACGATCAGCATTGCGAATGACTGTTTCACGCTCGTCTGGCGATTCAAGGAATCGAAGCAGCGTACGAACCACATCAGAACGGACCACGTCCTCGTTGGCGAACTCAATGACGTTGATGCCTTGAGCACGACCGCTCAGCTTGCGAACCGCCCACTCGAGACCATTCTCCGGCACGCCACGCAGGTCTGATTGCGACACGTCGCCGTTGACCGCGAACTGCGAGTAGAAGCCAATGCGAGTCAGAAACAGCTTCATCTGTCCAACGGTCGTGTTCTGAGCCTCGTCAAGAATGACGTAGCTGTTGTTGAACGTTCGACCGCGCATGTAAGCGAGCGGTGCGAATTCGACCTTCTTTTCGTCGAGCAGCTTCTTGGCCATCGTTGGACCAACGAGGTCTTGAAGAGCGTCGAGAAGTGGAAGCAGGTATGGAGCGATTTTCTCTTCGAAGGTGCCAGGCAGGAAGCCGAGCTTTTCATCTGCCTCGACGATTGGTCGTGTGATGACCACGCGTGAGACATCTCCATCGAGAAGTTTCTTGACAGCGACTGACATCGCTAGAAAGGATTTGCCTGAGCCGGCTGGACCGGTGCCGATTGTGACATCAGCTTCTTGCAGGCTTTCGAGATAGAATCGTTGCGATTCTGATTTTGGCGTTGGCATCGAGCGGAGTCGAATAGATTTGCCTTCGTGAAGTTGAGCAGACTTAGCGTCTTGTGGATACTTTTGCTTTTGAGCCAGTGCGAGTCGACGTCCCATTACTCCTCCTACGGAATTGGGATTTACAATGCCACACAAATTGTATGGCGCTCAACCGTGCGTTAGAGCTTCAGATGTAGATTTGAATCGCGATAGCGTTTCACGTGTGTAGGATTGCTCTAAGACGGCTTTCAGAGGTAGGACACCGCAGTGCCCTACGTGATTCTTTAGCGCTGCTTTCGCAGCACGTAACGCATCCAATCAACAACGGTGGACTTTTGGTCCTTCAGCGCGCACTCGCCAGCGCTGATGCAGTCCTTCAGATACTGAGCCAGCTGAACCTGATTTTCTGGCGTCATTGCCTTCAGGGTGCTGACAACTTCTGAGGATGTTGCTCGACTTTCGAAGTCGATTGGGTTTTCAAGTTGAAGAGCGGTTGACTTCAGACCGTTCTTGAAGAACTCTGACAGCCAGCCGAGAACGAAGATTTGGTAAGGGTTGGTGACCTTACCATCACGAATGATTTCGTCAAGCGTAAGGTTCAGCGGAACCGGACCTTGTCCTTCGCACATTGAGATTTGACGATGCAGCTTCATTGACCACTCACGGTGTTGTTGTGAATGTATTTATCGTCATCGAAGCGATTTTCGCCAGCATAAATACTTTCTTTCAAGAGGTGCAAATGTCAGAATACTTCGTTGACGTGTCGGAAAATCCAATCCCGCCTGCAGACACTTGGGACAACCTTTCAACTGACCAATTGATTGAAGTGAAGAATCGTTTGTCCGACAACCTTTGGAAATACTCGAAGGTGCCTGCTATGGCGCGGTCGCTGAAGGTTGGTATTGCTCGACTAGAGCATCTTATCCAGCAGCGACTGTCTCCTTGAACCAAATCGAGGTTGTCACCACAGCGCGGCGCGCTTCACGATGCGGAAGGTCAGGTAGAAGAACGACCCGATGATGAGCGCTGCCAGTGGCCATGAAGACGGCACCATCGCAGCGCTGAGGTCCTGCGACGATGGCACGAACGAAGCCCATGAGCAGGCAGCGAGGTAGCACCACCAGACCGGTGTCAGAAAGCTCTTCGTGGTCGCCGCTCGAACGATGCACAGCGCGGTGAAGGGCATCAGCATCAGCGGAGCGAGACTGACGGTAGCGGCGTTGTACCAGTTGTCGTACGAGGTGATGTGACCCATCGACTCCATTCGACCATTTGCGTTGAACGTCGGGATGATGCTGAACGTCTGCGGGTTGCCATCCAGGCAGAACGCCGCCAACCAGTGCGCCGCCTCGTGGAAGAACGTTCCGGGCAGGGTGACCGCCCAGTACAGCATCGTTGGACCTTGAATACGTGTGAGGTGCTGTCCGATGTAGCAGGTCAGCGCCAGGAACACGAAGAACTTGATGCGCGTCATCTCACTTCTTCATCATCTTGTCGGTCCATGCCAGAATCAGCACCGAGACCAGGAACACGAGATGGATTGAAATCTGCGACACCACCAACGTTGTGGATGTGTTCTCCACGTTGATGAAGGTCTTGAGCAGATGGACCGACGAGATGGTCACAAGACTTGCCGCCAGCTTGATTTTCAGCACACCCGCATCGACGTGGCTCAGCCAGTCAGGCTTGTCCGGATGCCCGTCGATTTCGAGGCGCGACACGAAAGTCTCGTAGCCGCCGATGACCACCATCACGATGAGGTTGGCGACCATCACAGCATCGACCAGACCCAGCATGATGAGCAGCACTTCTGTCTCAGACAGACCACCCACTCCGGTGATGAGGTGAAGCAGCTCGACGCCGAACTTGTAGACGTAGAACAGCTGCGCGATGATGAGACCGATGTACATCGGCGCTTGAAGCCATCGGCTTGCGAAGATGAGGTTCTCGGCTTTGGAGACCATTGGGTGTTGTGTGTTCATGTCAGTAGTTGTCCATTGAGCCAATCGGCCACCAGTCGTAATCACGTTGCCGTGCGTGAATGCCGTGCTTCGACCAGAAGATCAGCGAGCCATCGATGCCTTCAGCTGCACCAATGTTGCTCGGGAGGTCCTTCATGCGACGAATGCACTGGGATGCGATGCCATTTCGACGAAACGGCTTTCGCACGAAGGCTTGAAGCGAGTTGGACCCAGCCTCGTACAGCACGCAGCCGACGGTGACTGAGCCAGAACTTGCAAGAACCAGCTGACTGCGAGTGTCGTGCTCGTATGTCAGCTGATTGAGGATGCCTTGAAGCTGCCAACCGACCACGAACAGACGGTTGTCCAGGGCGAGCTTTGCACCGACGTGCAGCGTCTCGCCTTGGTAGTGCTTGAAGGTGAACATCAAGCATCATCTCCAACAACTTCCAGACCCCAGTCGGCGTCCAGATGGTTCTTCTCATACCACTCCATCCAGTTCACCTCTTGACCGCGGAAAACCCGCATGATTTGAGAGAACCGCGGATGCGACTTGTACTCCATCGCCATCGCCTTCGCATCGTTGCCAGACGCATGGCCGGTCGCCACGATGGCACGAACGACGGCTTCAGCCATCTCAACCTTCA
>JACCDQ011959531.1_pt1 | contig 14908 bp, 14 predicted proteins | sample 7446031 | NCBI WGS metagenome assembly JACCDQ01 (sample SAMN15323442, study PRJNA562643) | freshwater metagenome | isolation source: river surface water | place: USA:Blue River Watershed | collected 2017-08-17
AGAGGTGAGGGCCACCATCTTCACATGGCGCTGCGCGCGCACCACGCGCTGGCCCACATCACCGCAACCGATGATGAGCAAAAGCTCGCGTTTGAAGCGAGAAGGCAAGGCGCCGAGGGGGGAGTGATTGGAAGGAAAAATACACCATATAAAAGTACAAGGATACCCAAAGATGAGTTTCAACATCACGGTCCAACCCAGCGGCCGCGCATTCACCGCCACTTCTGACGAAACCTTGCTGGCCGCTGGCCTGCGCCAAGGCATTGGCCTGCCCTACGGCTGCAAAGACGGTGCATGCGGCTCCTGCAAATGCAAAAAGATTTCGGGCGACGTGACGCACGGCAAGCACCAAGAAAAAGCCCTCAGCCCAGAAGAAGCCGCCAACGGCTTTGTGCTCACCTGCTGCGCCACCGCGCACAGCGATGTGGTGCTGGAGTCGCGCCAAGTGGTGGAGGAAGGTGCATTCCCCATCAAGAAAATGCCCGTGCGCGTCATCTCTCTGGAAAAAGCCTCACACGATGTGATGCTCGTCAAGCTGCAACTGCCAGCCACCGATCCGATGAAATTCCATGCGGGTCAGTACGTCGACTTTTTGTTGCGTGATGGTGACCGCCGCAGCTACTCGATGGCCAACGCGCCACACACCTTGGCGGAAGGTGCACCTGCGATTGAACTGCACATCCGCCACATGCCCGGCGGCAAGTTCACCGACCACGTGTTTGGCGCGATGAAGGAAAAAGAAATCCAACGCATCGAAGGTCCACAAGGCAGCTTCTTCTTGCGCGAGGACTCTGACAAACCTTTGGTGTTCTTGGCGTCTGGCACTGGCTTTGCGCCCATCAAGGCGATTCTTGAGCACATGCAGCACAAAGGCATCACACGCCCCGTGACCCTCTACTGGGGTGGTCGCCGCCCTGCTGACCTCTACATGCACGACTGGGTGCAAGCCCAAGCTGCCGCCATGCCTAACCTCACCTATGTGCCCGTCGTGTCTGATGCCTTGCCTGAAGATCACTGGACGGGCCGCACAGGCTTTGTGCACGCTGCAGTGTTGCAAGACCATGCAGACCTCAGCGGTCATCAGGTGTATGCCTGCGGTGCGCCCATCGTGGTGGATTCGGCTCGCACAGCCTACACACAAGCAGGGCTGCCAGCGGACGAGTTCTATGCGGACTCATTCACCACTGCGGCTGACAAAGCCTAACTTTCCAGCTTAGACTGCGGCCATGCAAAACACCTCTCAGCACCCCCAGCTTGAAGTCATTGACATTGAGATGTTCAGACCCATGCATTGGCTCGCCTTGGCATGGAAGGACATGGAGCGCTGCCCCACAGCTGGCGTGACGCATGGCCTCATCTTGGCGTTGGTGTCGGGTGGTTTGTTTTGGTTTGCTCGCCACGATTTTTGGTGGATCGTTGCGATGCTGTCGGTGAGCATGATCATTGCACCACTGTTGGCTACCGGTTTGTACGACATCAGTCGACGTCTAGAGCGCGGGGAAGAAGCCACTCTGGCCGATGCCTTTCGGATTTGGACCAGTGGTGACAAACGCTTGATTCAATTCGGTTTGCTTTTGGCATTGTCGAGTGCTGGCTGGTTGGTGTGCTCTGCCGCTCTGATTCAATGGATGCTGCCAGCGAGCATTAACAACCCTGCTGACTTTGTGCGCTTGGTCGTGCTGCAACCCAACTTTGGTTTGTTTGAACTTTGGGTAATCATGGGGGCGTTGTTAGCAGCACCTATGTTTGCATCAACCCTGGTCACCATTCCATTGTTGATGGATCACCCCACACTCACTGTGCAACAAGCTGTTCTCACCAGTTGGCGCGTGGTGGCCATGAACCCATTTGCCATGGCGTGCTGGGCAGGCATTTTGTGTTTGTTCACCGCCCTCGGTATTGGCTCTGCATTTTTAGGGTTGCTGGGCGTGGTGCCCATGTTGGGTCATGCCAGTTGGCACGCTTACCGAGACTTGGTGGCGTATGACCCAACGGTCCACTGAATTTTTATGACAGAAGAACAATTCGCCCAATTCGGGTTGACCTTTGGCGTGGGCGGCTTCATGCTGTACATGCTGTTTATTATTTTTCAACTGGCCCGCGAATCCAAAGCAGGCAAGTTCGGCACCTTTGTGCTGTTTCTGGTACTGGCCTTCGGCATGTTGGGTTTTGTGGCCAAACAAGTGTTGATTTGGATGATGGAGGGCTAAGCCCTCCTTGACGCGATTGAGCGACCTAGCGCTTACTCGCCCAAATACGCTTCGCGCACTTTGGGGTCGTGCAGCATCTCATGCGCATCACCAGCCAAGGTGATCAACCCCGACTCCATCACATAACCACGGTCGGCAATTTGCAGTGCGCGGCTGGCATTTTGTTCGACCAACAAAATGGTGACGCCTTGGGCTGACACCTCTTGGATGACTTCAAAAATTTTGTCCACCATGATGGGTGACAAGCCCATCGAGGGCTCATCGAGCAACAACACCTTGGGGCGACTCATCAATGCTCGGCCCATGGCCAACATTTGCTGCTCACCGCCGGACATCGTGCCTGCCAATTGATCGCGGCGTTCTTTGAGGCGCGGAAAGGTGGTGAACACGCGTTCGATGTCATCTGAAATGGCTGCGTTGTCATCGCGAATATAGGCCCCCATTTGTAGGTTCTCCAAGATGGTCATGCGCGTGAACACCCCACGACCTTCTGGCACCATGGCCAAGCCTTGTTGCACCAAGTCCCAAGGGCCTTGACCGTCAATCGTTTTGCCAGCCAGCTGAATATGACCGCCCCCCAAAGACAACAGCCCTGTGATGGCCTTCATGGTGGTGGTTTTGCCTGCACCGTTCGAGCCAATGAGCGAGACCAACTCACCCTCGCGCACCTCTAAGCTCACACCCTTGACAGCTTGAATGCCGCCATAAGCCACTTTCACATCATTGACGCTCAAGAGCACGCTTGCGTTGTCGTGTTTCATCTCAATGCCCTCCCGTGCCGAGATAGGCTTCAATCACTTGCGGGTCGCGCTGCACGTCAGCAGGTGTGCCTTGGGCAATGACCTTGCCGTAGTCGAGTACCGTCACGCGGTCACACAGGCCCATGACCAACTTCACATCGTGCTCAATCAACAGCACGGTGCGGTGGTCGCGTCGGATTTTGTCGATCAACTCTCTCAGCTGAACCTTCTCAGTCGCATTCATGCCCGCCGCTGGTTCATCGAGCGCAATGAGTTGCGGGTCGGTGGCTAAAGCCCGCGCAATTTCTAAGCGCCGTTGGTCGCCATAACTGAGCGTGCGCGCTTTGTAGTCAGCCAAATTAGCAATGCCCACGTAGTCCAGCAGTTCACGTGCGCGTTGTTCAATCGCCAACTCTTCGGCTTTGAATTTAGCGGTTCTGAAAATCGCACCTAGTAAACCAGAACCCGTGCGCACATGGCGGCCCACCATCACATTCTCTAGGGCAGTCATCTCGGCAAACAAGCGGATGTTTTGAAACGTGCGCGCAATGCCCGCCTGCGCCACCAAATGCACCTCGGTCGGTTCATACGGCTTGCCCACCAGCTCAAAGCTGCCGCTGTCGGGCGTATACAAGCCTGTGATGACGTTGAAGAAGGTGGTCTTGCCAGCGCCATTAGGGCCAATCAAACCATAGACTTGGCCGCGCTCAATTTGCATGCGCACGTCTGTCAAAGCCTGCAAACCACCAAACCGTTTAGAGATGCCAGAGACATTCAACACGAGGTCGCTCATCGCGCACCTCCTTGTGGGTTCAGGTTTTTGCCATGTTCAGGCGTGGGCCACAAACCGCGTGGACGCCAAAGCATGATGGTGACCATGGCCAAAGCAATCAAGAGTTGGCGCAAGATGGCCGCATCCAAACGGCCATCGGTCATGGCCTGCAAAGGCCCTGCCACATAGCGCAACGCCTCGGGCAAAGCAGCCAGCAACACCGCCCCCAAAATGACGCCCGGCAGATGCCCCAAGCCACCCAGCACCACCATCGCCACAATCATCACCGACTCCATCAAACTGAAAGACTCGGGTGACACAAAACCTTGGAAGGCGGCAAACATCGCTCCCGAAATACCGCCAAACGTGGCCCCCATGCCAAAGGCCATGAGCTTCAAATTGCGCGTGTTCAAGCCCATGGCTTTGGCCGCTATTTCGTCTTCACGAATGGCCATCCATGCACGACCAATGCGCGAATACTCCAAGCGGTGACACACCACCACACTCACCACCACCAGGATCAGGAACAGGTAGTAATACAAGGTGACCGAGGGCAACTCCATGAATCCCAAATCCAAACGCTTGGACAAGGGGTAGCCGAACACACTCACCGCATCTATTTGCCCTAAGCCTTTGGGTCCGTTGGTGATGTTGACGGGGTGGTCAAGGTTATTCAAAAACACGCGGATGATTTCGCCAAAGCCCAAGGTAACGATGGCCAAGTAGTCGCCACGCAACTTCAACGTAGGGGCGCCCAAGAGCACACCAAACAAGCCTGCCAAACCAGCTGCCAGGGGCAACACCAGCCACAGGCTCAGATGTAAGCCCTCGGGGAACATGACAGCAATCCACGGGAACACATCGGTCAAATGTGGCGAAGCCAGTAGACCAAACAAATACGCGCCCACCGCAAAAAAAGCCACATAGCCCAAGTCCAGCAAGCCTGCGTAGCCCACCACAATGTTCAGGCCCAGCGCCAGCAACACGTACAGCAGCGACATATCGGCAATGCGCACCCACGCATTGCCAAAGCTTTGCAGCACCAGCGGCAAGGTCAACAGCACTGCGGCCATGAGCCAACGGTTAGAAAACATTTTGTGTGTCATGGTGGTTAGGCCCTGTCTGCCACACGCTCACCCAACAAGCCCGAGGGGCGCAGCGTGAGCGTGACGATCAACACAATGAACGCGAGGATGTCGGTGTAGTGACTACCCAGCACACCACCTGTTAGTTCACCCAAGTAGCCAGAGCCAATCGATTCAATCAATCCCAGCAACAAACCACCCACCACTGCACCACCCAAGTTACCGATGCCACCAAACACCGCAGCAGTGAAAGCTTTGAGACCAGGTAAAAAACCCATGGCGTGATGCGCCGTGCCGTAGTTCATGGCCCACATCACCCCCGCAATCGTGGCCAACACCGCGCCAATGATGAAGGTGGCCGAAATCACCACATCGGGCTTCACGCCCATGAGGCTGGCTACACGCGGGTTCTCTGCTGTGGCGCGCATGGCGCGACCTAGCTTGGTGCGATTCACTAACCAAGACAGCACCGCCAAGGCAACGACAGTGAGACCCAAAATCATCAACTGCGTGGGCGTGATCACCGCCTCACCAATTTCAAACGGCGTGGTGGGCAACAACGTGGGGAATGGTTTGTAGTTGGGTTTCCAAACGATCATCGCCAGCGTTTGCAGCAAAATCGACATGCCAATCGCGGTGATCAGCGGGGCCAATTTGGGAGCATTGCGCAACGGACGATAAGCGATTTTTTCTATGGCATAGTTCAGTGCCGCTGCTGCGATGGACGCCACCACCATCGAGATGATCAACAACACCCAGCCTGGGGTATCGGGCATGAGGGGCTGTAGCAGTCCGATGACCGACCAACTGCATAAGGCGCCAATCATCAATACCTCGCCATGCGCGAAATTGATGAGGTTGATGATGCCGTAGACCATGGTGTAACCCAAAGCCACCAGCGCGTACATGCTGCCGAGCACCAAGCCATTGATGACCTGTTGAAGCAAGACGTCCATTTGTTATTTACCTGCTTGTTTGTTTTTGTCGCGCAAGTGGCGCAATTTGTCAGCGATTTTGATCTCTAAACCGCGCTCGACAGGGCGGTAAAAGCCCGTATTCTCTAAGCCTTGTGGCATGTAATTTTCGCCAGCAGCAAAACCATCTTCTTCATCATGGGCATAGCGGTAGCCCTTACCCCAGTCCATGTCTTTCATCATTTGGGTGGGGGCATTGCGCAAGTGCATGGGGACGGGTCGTGTGCCGTCTTTCTTGATGAGCGCTTTGGCTTCGTTGTAGGCCTTGTACACCGCGTTCGACTTGGGCGCGACCGCCAAATACACCACGCACTCGGCCAAGGCCAACTCCCCCTCAGGCGAGCCCAAACGCTCGTACACCTCTGCCGCATCCAATGCCAAGCGCAAAGCACGCGGATCAGCCAAGCCAATGTCTTCGGCAGCCATGCGAATCAAACGACGCGCCATGTATTTAGGTTCAGCGCCGCCATCGAGCATGCGCACCAACCAATACAAAGCGGCATCTGGGTCTGAACCGCGCACCGATTTGTGCAAAGCACTGATGGTGTCGTAAAACTGTTCACCACCTTTGTCATAGCGGCGCATGCGCTCACCCAACACACGCATGAGCCATGCGTCGTTGATTTCTTCTAACTTCTCGCGGGTGGCTGCCACCGACAAAGTCTCAAGCGTGTTGAGCAAGCGGCGCGCATCGCCATCGGCATAGGCAATCAGTCGCTCTAGTGCCGCATCTTCTAAGGCGGGCACTGCACCGATGGCCTGCGCTTTGGCAATGATTTGCGTGAGGTCTTCCACACTGAGCGACTGCAGCACATACACCGCTGCCCGAGAGAGCAATGCCGAGTTCACCTCAAACGATGGGTTCTCGGTAGTCGCACCAATGAAGGTGAACAACCCAGATTCAACATGCGGCAAAAACGCGTCTTGTTGGCTTTTGTTAAAGCGGTGCACCTCGTCCACAAACATGATGGTGCGTTTGGGATCGAGCGAATCACGCGCAGCGATGGCTAACTCCACAGCTTCACGAATTTCTTTCACGCCGCCCAGCACTGCGCTGATCGACAAGAACTGTGCATCAAACGCATCGGCCATCAAACGCGCGATGGTGGTTTTGCCCACACCGGGTGGCCCCCACAAAATACAACTGTGCGGCTGCCCTGACTCAAACGCCACACGCAAAGCCATGCCTTCGCCCAGCAAATGCTGCTGGCCAATGACTTCGCCCAAAGTGCGTGGGCGCAGACGTTCAGCTAAGGGGATATGGGTGGCAATCAAAGGCAGGCTCGTCAATGTGTGCGGGAAGTGTAGCCACCCCAATCCACCCACCAGCATCGCCATAGATGGGGTATTTCATCGGAACCTATAATTAATTAGAATTAATTTATTAATTTTATGTAGAAAAAATGAAAACACCAGAGAGCTGGAGAGTCATTCACTTCGGCATCCGCTCCAAACTGATCGCACTCTTTGTTGCAATCAAAGTGCTGCCTCTCATCCTGCTGGCCTATTTTGCTTGGCAAGGTGTGGAGCGACTAGGCATGAACCTGTCACAAGAAACTGAGCAATTGGCGAATGAGGTCAAATCTACAGTGGCCGATATGAGCTCACGCTTTGCAAAGGAGTCCGTTCGCGCGCTCGACGATCGCGCGCGCGAAGAACTAGAACGCCTGACCACTGACACCGCTAGAGCTGTGGCTGATTTTTTGTATGACCGCGACCGAGATATTTTGTTAGTGGCCACACTGCCCACCAACGAACAGCAGTACCAAAAGTTTCTCGACACACACTCACGCAACACGGCGCCCATAGGCAAATGGAAATTAACAACCGATGGCCAAGCCTGGGAGACTGAAAACAAAACAGAACCTCAGTTTCAATTGGCCTCATCACTCAATGCGGAAAACTTGCAAGACTTTCATTCACGCCCGCCCGAGGCTGTGAACCGAACCACCTCTAGCCCGCTTTACTACGAATTAACTTATATCGACTTAAATGGGCATGAAGTCATCAAAGCATCCAGAGGTCAGGTGCTTCCCAACGGCTTACGCGATGTATCCCAAAAAGCCAACACGTGGAGCAAAGCTGAGACTTATTTTCAAGCGCTCAAATCTCTGAAACCAGGCGAAATTTATGTATCGGAAGTCATTGGACCTTACGTGCCCTCACGCATCATTGGCCCAGTCACACCAACTACTGCGCAACGTGCATCCTTGCCTTTTGAACCAGAAAAAGAAGCTTATGCAGGAAACGAAAATCCACGCGGCAAGCAATTTCAAGGCATTGTGCGTTGGGCGACACCTGTGGTCAAAGATGGCGTCATCACAGGCTATGTCACCTTGGCGTTGAACCACGCACACATCCGAAGCTTCACCGACCACGTCACGCCAACCCCTGAACGCTACACCGCCGTCCCCGATGCCAGCAGTGGTAACTATGCCTTTATGTGGGACCACAAAGACCGCAACATAGCGCATCCCCGCCATCACTCCATCATAGGTTTTGATCCAAACACAGGCGAATACGCCACACCTTGGCTCGAAGAGAGCATCTACCAAAAGTGGAAGGCAAGCAAACTGCCTCTCTCCGATTTCTTGCGCGGCGTGCGCACCTTTGACGATCAGAGTCGAGACAAAAAGCCATCCAAGGCGCTTACCCGAGCAGGCCAACTGGGTCTGGATTGTCGTTACTTGAACTTTGCACCGCAATGCCAAGGCTGGCACGACTTGACACAACAAGGTGGCTCAGGCTCATTCTTGATCTTGTGGTCTGGCGTATGGAAGCGCACCACAGCTGCCGCGATTCCCTACTTCACAGGTCAGTATGCCAACTCGCCACGCGGTTTTGGCTATGTGACCATTGGTGCCAACGTAGAAGACTTTCATGCCCCCGCAGTCGCCACAGCTGATTTGATGAATGAAAAAGTCACAGAATTTACAGATCGGCTGCGCAACAAACAAATGAGCATCCAAAGCATGATTGAGCAATCGGTCAATGAGACCGCATCCAATCTCTCTGGATCAACCGTTGTCATGCTAATTTTGGTGGTGGTGATTGCAGTTTGGCTGGCCTCGCTGCTCACGCGCCATGTGACTGACTTGGTGCAAGGTTTAGCACGCATTGAAAGTGGTGATTTGTCATTTCGGTTTGCGCGCGGAGCCAACGATGAGCTGGGCCACTTGAACAACTCACTCAATCACATGGCTGACAGTGTGCAGTCCTCGCTTGAGCAAAGTGAAGCGGCGCGCAAACAGGCTGAAGAAAATAGCCAAATGAAAAGCGACTTTGTAGCCAATGTTTCGCACGAGCTACGAACCCCCCTCAACGGGATCTTGGGCTTTTCAGAAATCATTCTGGAAGACGCCAAAGACGCAGACACGCGGGAATTTGCGCAAACCATCAATCAAAGTGGCAAGCACTTGTTATCGGTGGTCAACGACATGCTGGATGTTGCCAAAATTGAAGCTGGCCACATGACGCTTGAGCCTGCTGTCATCAACATTCGGGCTTTACTCAACGAAGTCGCCTTGCTTCACACCAACTCGGCCGAGCAAAAAGGACTCAAGCTCCACACCTTGCTGGAAAGCGATTTGCCTGAAAACATGTGCACAGATCCAACGCGTTTACGCCAAGTGATCAACAACTTGCTCAGCAATGCTGTGAAATTCACGCCAAAAGGTGAAGTCACTTTATCCGCGCGTTGGATCAACAACCAATTGGTTGTTGGCGTGCGCGACACAGGTGTTGGCATCGCTGCACATGTTCAAGAGGTGGTGTTTGAAAGATTTCGCCAAGCCACCTCGTTCGTGACGCGTGACCACGGCGGTACAGGCCTAGGGCTTGCCCTTGTGCGTGAATTCATCAAACTGATGGGCGGTGAACTCCGCCTCACTTCGCAACTGGGTTTGGGCTCTTATTTTGAGTTTTCAGTGCCCGAGCTCAATCAGGCAACACACGCAACAAATCTTGACCACTGATCGGCTTAAGCAATAAATCATCAAAGCCAGCGGACATGATGCTTTGACGCTCTGACTCCATGGCATGCGCGGTATAGGCAATCACGCGCAAAGCAACCAGTTCGGGATTGGCACGTATCAAGCGGCACACTTCTTTGCCATCCATCACTGGCATGCTGATGTCTAGCAAAACTGTGTCATATCCGTTTTGTTGCAACATTTCCAAAGCCAAACTACCGCTTTCCGCTTCTTGGACGTACATGCCGCGACGCTTCAGCAACGCGACTGCCAACTTGCGATTGACAGCGTTATCGTCGACGACCAAAACTTTTTTCATGGCTTTGTGTAACTCTCTACCTATCTTTAAGTACGAGTTTATAACTCATAAAAATAAGCATAACCTACAAATTTATTTATTTTGATCTATTTATAAAACCTAAGTGTTATTAATTAAGTTGATCACTTCTCTCCACGATTCGAGTTTTTGAGAAAACGACCAACTCGCGTGCGCTGGACTGGTCGATGGCAATCGAAAGACGGGCAACCCAAGCGTCTGCGTGCGCTTGGCGTGTTTGAAACTTTCACCGCCATTGTGCGCAATCACTGAAAGCTTTGGACATCGCGTCAACAAGCTTTGCAAATCGTTGCATTGCGGCTTTCGAATATGGCTATCTAAACTGCCTTCGCGCTCACAAGCCGCATACACATCCCACAAACCCACGCCATGGCTAAGCAACCATGGCGCACGTTTGGCATACGGCATGTCCAACACCTCTGAGGGATTGGATGCCAAGATCGCGGCCATGATTTTCCAAAATTGGTTTTGTGGATGGCCGTAGTACTGCTGCGCTTGCAGTGAGGCCACACCCGGAAAGCTACCCAACACCACCAAACGCGTATTGGCATCCAAGAGAGGGGGCAACCCTTGTAGATCAAGTTTGCCTTGTGTTGGCCCCACATTCAGACTCAAGGACGGATCACACTCACGCCTTTCGGCGGCACAAAATTGAACTGCGTTGCAATGAGGCTAGGAGGGTTGATTTCAAAACGATCAAAGCTCAACACCGAACGTTGCCCCATCGCATCAAAAATTTCAAGTTTGCCAAGGCTGACCTGCGTACCGTCTGTGCGCAATCCCATGCGCACCGATTGAATCGTGCTCTCACGGTTCTTCGGCGTGGCTTGCACCCATTGCAGCCCTTCTGCATCTGCTTGCGCCTCAAGAGTGAACTCTTTTTGCAAAGCACCTAAGTCTGCCGCCGTGGCCACCAAAGCAGCGGGCGTGCTGCCTAAGGCCTGCGCTTGTTTGCGGGCTGTCACTTGCTCAAGATCAGCGTCATACAGCCACAGCGTTTGGCCATCGGCCACGATGACCTGTGGGAAAGGTTTGAGGTAGTCGAAACGAAAACGCGTGGGACGCATGAACGAAAATTGGCCCGTCGAGGTTTTGCTGCGCACCGTGGTCTGCCCTGCTTTCGCAGGGGGTGTGACCACTTGCGTGAAATCAGCGCGGCCACTCTTGGTAGATTTCAAAAATGTTTCCAACGTGTCCAAACTGCTGGCACATGCAACACCTGCGCTCCATGCTGCAATGACCAGCCCCGCACAAACGCGGCCCATGGCGCGTTGCACAATCGCTGAAACATGGCACATCTTGTTCACGCCTGGCTGAGTGGTTTTATTCATCACGCTTAGGCACCAAGATTTCACGTTGCCCATTGCTACTCATGGCACTGACCATGCCCGCTTTTTCCATGTCTTCCACCAAACGTGCGGCACGGTTGTAGCCAATCTTCAAATGGCGCTGAACCAGCGAAATACTGGCCTTACGGTTTTTCAACACGACCTCAACCGCTTGGTCATACATCGGGTCTTTCTCGGCAGGCACATCGCCAAACAAATCTGGACCTGAAGCATTGCCATCGCCATCGACCGTACCACCTTCCAGCACGCCTTCGATGTAGTCGGGCTCGCCCTGGCTCTTCAAGTAGCTCACCACGCGGTGCACCTCTTCGTCACTCACAAACGCGCCGTGCACACGTACAGGAAAGCCCGTGCCGCTGGCCATGTAAAGCATGTCACCCATGCCCAACAGCGCCTCTGCGCCCATTTGGTCAAGAATGGTGCGACTGTCAATTTTGGAGCCCACTGAAAACGCGATACGCGAAGGGATGTTGGCTTTGATCAGACCTGTGATCACATCCACACTGGGCCGCTGCGTGGCCAAAATCAAATGGATGCCTGCGGCACGCGCCTTTTGCGCGAGGCGCGCAATGAGCTCTTCAATCTTCTTGCCCACCACCATCATCAAGTCGGCCAACTCATCGATCACCACCACGATGTGTGGCAAGCGTTGCAGCGGCTCGGGCTGTTCGGGCGTCAAGCTGAATGGGTTGTAGATGAACTCTTCACGCGACGCAGCTTCGTCAATCTTGGCGTTGTAGCCCGCGAGGTTTCGCACACCCAACTTACTCATGAGCTTGTAGCGTTTTTCCATTTCGCCCACACACCAGTTCAAGCCATGTGCCGCTTGACGCATGTCGGTCACCACAGGGGCCAACAAATGCGGGATGCCTTCATAAACCGACATTTCCAGCATCTTGGGGTCAATCATCAGCAAGCGCACATCGCGTGCTTCGGCCTTGTAAAGCAAGGACAAAATCATCGCATTGATACCCACCGATTTACCCGAACCCGTGGTACCCGCCACCAGCACGTGTGGCATCTTGGCAAGGTCAGCCACCACAGGGTTGCCCACAATGTCTTTACCCAAGCCCATGGTGAGCATGGACTTGGACTCGTTGTAAATGTCTGAGCCCAAAATTTCACTCAAACGGATGGACTGACGTTTGGCATTGGGCAACTCCAACGCCATGTAGTTTTTGCCAGGGATGGTTTCCACCACACGTATGGACACCAACGAAAGTGAACGTGCCAAGTCTTTGGCAAGGTTCAAGACTTGCGAGCCCTTCACGCCAGTGGCGGGCTCAATCTCGTAACGGGTAATCACAGGGCCTGGTGATGCAGCCACCACACGCACTTCCACGCCGAAGTCTTTGAGTTTTTTCTCAATCAATCGGCTGGTCATTTCCAGCGTCTCGGGCGATACCGTGTCTTGACGCACCAGTGGGTCGTCCAACAAATCGACCTGCGGCAATCGAGAGTCGGTATCGGCGTCTGTGAACAAGGTCTTTTGACGCTCTTTGGCCACGCGTGCGCTCTTTGGCACCTCCATCACTTCAGGCTCGATGTGCACGGTGATGGGTGGGTGTTCTTTGATTTCCACTCGCTCTTCCAACACCACTTCTTCACGCTCGCGCGCAGCCACCAAACCGTAGGCGAGGTCTTCTTCGCGTTCTCGACGTTCGCGCCATTTTTCATACAGGCCGTCAATGAAAGCACCAATGTTTTCAGCAGTTTGCCCCCATGAGAAACGAAACACCCATGAAGCGCCAACCACACCAAACACAATGAAAATCAAACCCGAGCCATTGAAGCCCAGCCAGTTCAGGCTAGACGGCCCCACCAAGTAGCCCAGCACACCACCGCTGCTGTGACCAGGCAAACGGTCTTCAAAGCGGTACATGCGTGTCCACTCAAGGCCCGCACTGGAAACCAACAACAAGGCCAAGCCGGCCCAAAACGCAAAGCGTGTGTAGCGCCAGCCCGTGTGCTCAGGGGCGGGTTCATCGTCATCCCGCAAACGGTTGGCCAAGGCAGACAGCCAAGCCACCAAAGCCGCCGCATAACACCACCACACCGAGTAACCCAGCAAGAAAAAGCTCAAGTCACCAAACAAAGCGCCCACGCGCCCCCCAAAGTTACGTACCGTGTTGCCTGCACCTGAGGTGGTCCATGCAGGGTCAAGCGGTGAATGGGTCAACAGTGCCAACAACCAAAAGGTCATGAACACAAAGCCAGCCGTCAGCGCAATTTCTTGCGCAAAGCGGCGAAAACCTGTGGGCTTGTGGTCCGCCTCGGCAGAGGATGCGCGCGGATCATTCTTTAATGTATTGAGCGAGTAAGTCATGTCTAGAGGCAGAGCTTACCCGAGAGGCAGCCCTGTGCCGTCAAGGGTAAAGCGAGGTTCTTACAATCTTGTCTTTATTGTCTCTTTGAATGCACCTCAGATGTCTACCCACCAACATGCCCAAGTTTTGATTCTCGGCTCTGGCCCTGCTGGCTACACCGCCGCTGTTTATGCTGCTCGCGCTAATTTGAAGCCCCTGTTGATCACAGGCATGGCCCAAGGCGGTCAATTGATGACCACCACCGAAGTCGACAACTGGCCTGCCGATGTGAATGGTGTGCAAGGCCCAGAGTTAATGCAACGCTTTCAGCAACATGCAGAGCGCTTCAACACCCAAATCGTGTTTGACCACATCAACCAAGTCGACTTCTCCAAACGCCCCTTCACCCTCACTGGCGACAGCGGCACCTACACCTGCGATGCCCTCATCATCTGCACAGGCGCATCGGCCAAGTACTTGGGTCTGCCTTCTGAGGAAGCCTTCATGGGCCGTGGCGTGTCGGGCTGCGCCACCTGCGACGGCTTCTTCTACCGCGACCAAGTGGTCAGCGTGGTCGGCGGCGGCAACACCGCTGTGGAAGAGGCCCTGTACCTCTCGAATATCGCGTCCAAGGTTCACTTGGTGCACCGCCGCGACACCTTCAAGGCCGAAGCCATCATGATCGATAAGCTCATGGAAAAGGTCGCTGCAGGCAAGATCGTGCTCGAAACCAACAGCACTTTGGACGAAGTGTTGGGCGACGCTTCAGGCGTCACGGGCATTCGTTTGAAGAGCACTGCCGACGGCAGCACACGCGATATTGCAACCCAAGGCTGCTTCATCGCCATCGGTCACTCACCCAACACTGGCATTTTTGAAGGCCAACTGGCCATGAAAAACGGCTATTTGCTGACCAAGAGCGGCTCTGAGGGCTTTGCCACCATGACCAGCGTGGCCGGCGTCTTTGCTGCGGGCGACGTGCAAGACAACATCTATCGCCAAGCCATCACCAGCGCTGGCACAGGCTGTATGGCCGCTTTGGATGCCCAGCGCTTCTTAGAGCAAGGTGCCCACTAAAAGGCGCTACAATCTCAGGCTTTGCTGAATTCAGCGAAGAGATGGGTTACCGCCACCCTTTTTGGCGAGGTGAGGCGCTCGTGGGAA
>JACCDQ010268432.1_pt1 | contig 14907 bp, 14 predicted proteins | sample 7446031 | NCBI WGS metagenome assembly JACCDQ01 (sample SAMN15323442, study PRJNA562643) | freshwater metagenome | isolation source: river surface water | place: USA:Blue River Watershed | collected 2017-08-17
GACAACACCTGACTCACCGCCACCAATCTTCTGAACGCAGACGCTACGAACGCATGTTTGGCCCATCGATCCGAACCCGATTTTCCGCCCTGGCCGCCCGCCACGCGCTGGTGATCGTGCTGGCCGTGTCGGTACTGAGTGGCTGCGCGATGTTCCAGGATGACACCGACCCGACCAAGGGCTGGTCGGCCAACAAGCTGTACACGACGGCCAAGGAATCGCTGAACGAAGGCAACTACGAGCAGGCGGTCAAGTACTACGAGAAGCTCGAAGCGCGTTACCCCTATGGTACCTACGCCCAGCAGGCGCAGATTGAAACCGCCTACGCCCATTACAAGGCAAACGAACCGGCCGAAGCCAATGCCGCGGCAGACCGCTTCGTCAAGCTGCACCCGAACCACCCGAATCTGGATTACGTGTACTACCTGAAGGGCATGATCGGCTTCAACGAAGATCTGGGTTATGGCGGCTATGTGATGCAGCAGGACCCAACCGAACGCGACCCCAAGAGTATGCGCGAATCCTTTCTCGCATTCCGCTACCTCTACGACAATTTTCCGAACAGCAAGTACCGCGACGATGCGGCCAAGCGGATGATCTATCTGGTCAACGCGCTGGCCTCACACGAACTGCATGTGGCCAACTTCTACGTGCGCCGCGGTGCCTGGCTGGCATCGGCCAACCGCGCCCAGAATGTAGTGCGTTTCTATCCGGATGCACCGGCCGTTGAAGAAGCGCTGGCCGTGATGGCTTACAGCTACGGGCAACTGGGGCTGGCCGATCTGCAATCGGACAGCGATCGCATTCTTCGCAAGAACTACCCCAACAGCCGTTTCCTCACCGAAGGCATCCAGCGTAGCAAGCCCTGGTACCAGCTCTATTAACGCGGCGCTAAAAGCTGGCCTTAAAGGTATCGCGCATCTGGCGCAAGCGGGTAAACACTTCAACAGGCGTTGCATCTGCCGGCAACATGGCCGCCTCGCGCAGCGCCGGTTGATCGCAGCGTAAAAAGGGATTGGTCGCACATTCCACCGCCAGGGTCAGTGGCACCGTAGATTCACCCGCCTGACGTTTGCGTCGTATCTCAGCGCCCCGGTTTTGCAATGCGGCGTTATCCGGATCGACGGCTTCGGCAAACGGAAGATTCATCAGCGTGTATTCATGCGCGCAGTAGATACGGGTATGGGGCGGCAAGGCACGGATCTGCGCGAGCGATGCCGCCATCTGCGCTGCGGTGCCTTCAAAAAGCCGTCCACAGCCCAGACCAAAGAGGACATCACCACAGAACAGCGCCGGGGCTTCGGTAGCGGCCGGCGCCTCGACCAGATACGCGATGTGTCCCCGGGTATGGCCGGGCACAGACAACACACGGACCTGCAGCCCGCAACCGATCGTCCATGCCTCACCCCCCTGCACCGCCCGCGTGACACCGGGGATCGATTCCGAAGTCGGGCCAATCACGCTGAGCATGCCGCCCTGTTGCGCGACCCATGCAGCGATATCTGCAACACCGCCCGTGTGATCCGCATGGTGATGCGTCAGCCAGATCTGATCTGGCAACACGCCTTGCCGACGACAGGCATCAATCACGGGCGCGGCATCGCCCGGATCGACAACGACCACACCCTGCCTCTGTGGCGCCCGGAGTAGCCAGATGTAGTTGTCATTGAAGGCGGGCAAGCCGATGACCTCGAAGAGGCCAGCGGCTGGGGAACATTGGGAAGGCATACCGGAGCAGGTAAAATGGACACAGAAGTCTCGGATTCTCCCCGAGCCAGTCATGTTGTCAAACCCGGGCTTACCCCATTAGGCCATCCCACGGATGTTTAATCCCCCCGCCTCTTCGCCTCCCCCAGCCTGGTTTCAGACACCGGCAGGCCGTTACATAGCCGACTGGTCACTCGAGACGGCCGATGCGCTGCTGCTCGATGTCTTCGGCTTACAGGCGGCCCAGGTGGGTTGTGAGGCGCTGGATTTTCTGGCGAATAACCGGGCACAGCACCGATTCCGCTGCGGTATCGCAGAACCCGATGCCCGCACACAACCGGGGAATACCCCCTTTGTCCTGAGTACCGATGCCGCTGCGCTTCCCTTTGATGGCGACAGCCTGGATCTTCTGGTGCTGCCCTATGTGCTCGAATTTCATCCGCACCCGCATCAGGTTTTGCGCGAAGCGCAACGGGTATTACGACCGGAGGGAAGGCTTCTGGTTCTGGGATTTAATCCGCTATCGCTATGGGGGCTACGTAATAGCCTGAGTCAGGCCCGGATGCCGGGCAAGGTGGCTTTCCCCTGGCCGGGGCATTATCTGGCCATCCACCGGTTGAAAGACTGGCTCAAGCTCCTCGATTTCGAGGTGGCCCGTGGCCGCTTTGGCTGCTATGCGCCGCCCTGCCGCAGCGAACGCACGCTGGCCAACATGAAGTGGCTGGAGTTTGCCGGTGATCGCTGGTGGGGATTCGCCGGTGCCTGTTACGCGGTGATGGCCGTCAAACGCATTGCAGGCATGACCCTCATTACCCCCAACTGGTTAGGCAAGGAGCAGAAACTCGCGCCCAAGGCCTCGCTGGTCACCGAACAACAAAGCCAGAAATCATGACCACACACCCTGAACCCATCCGCATCTATACCGATGGCGCCTGCCGTGGCAACCCGGGTCCCGGAGGCTGGGGCGCTCTGCTGCGCTACCGCGACCACGAAAAGACCCTATACGGCGGCGAGCCGGAGACAACGAATAACCGGATGGAGCTGATGGCTGTGATCGCCGCGCTGGGCGCACTCAAGAACGATACGGCCGCACCTGTCGAGATCCATACCGATTCCAAATATGTGCAACAGGGCATGCAATCGTGGATTCATGGCTGGAAGAGGAATGGCTGGAAGACATCGGACAAGAAGCCCGTCAAAAACGCTGATCTCTGGCAACAACTGGATCAGCTGGCACAACGGTTTACGATCTCCTGGCACTGGGTCAAGGGGCACGCCGGTCACCCGGAAAACGAGCAGGCAGACGCCCTGGCAAACCGTGGCATTGATGCGCTGCAAAGTCTGTAAAATTAGACTCTGATACGGCCACTACGAAAGCACCTCATGCGTCAGATCATTCTCGATACGGAAACCACCGGACTCGACCCACGCCAGGGGCACCGGATCATCGAGGTGGCCGGGGTTGAAGTGGTGAACCGCCGTCTGACCAACCGGCATTTTCATCAGTACATCAACCCGGACCGGGACATCGACGAAGGCGCCCAGGCTGTGCATGGCATTTCGCGCGAGTTTCTTGCCGACAAACCGCGTTTTGCCGATATCGTCGATGGCTTTCTCGACTTCATCGACGGCGCCGAACTGATCATTCACAACGCACCCTTCGATGTGGGGTTTCTGAATGCCGAACTCGAGCTGCTCGGCAAATCTTCAGTGACAGATTTCTGCACCTCGGTCACCGATACCCTCAAGATGGCCCGTGACAACTATCCGGGCAAACGCAATAGCCTGGATGCGCTGTGCGAGCGGCTGGAGATCGACAATTCGCACCGCAATCTGCACGGCGCCCTGCTCGATGCCGAGCTGCTGGCCGAGGTGTATCTGATGATGACCCGCGGTCAGGATGGCCTGGCCATGGTGTTCGAAGAATCCGCCCGGAGCCTCGAAGCCGGCAACGATGCGGCACGTCTTGGTCGGCTGGCCAAAATCACGGCTAGCGACGAAGACCTGCAGGCCCACCAGAACGTCCTGGAACAGATCCAGAAGGAGTCCGGTGGCAAATGTGTCTGGCTGAGCCAGAGCGCCCAGCAATAACGCCCGATTCAATAACAGTTCACCCTGTGCGGTGAACGATGTGATGTCTTATGCCCCTGATCATTGAAGAACAAATCGCCACCGAGCTGAACGTTAAAACAGCTCAGGTCCGCGCCGCTATCCAGCTACTCGACGAGGGCGCTACCGTGCCCTTTATCGCCCGTTACCGTAAAGAGGTGACTGGCGGCCTTGATGACACCCAGCTACGTACCCTCGAAGAACGGCTGACCTATCTGCGAGAACTGGAAGAGCGGCGTCAGAGCGTTCTGGCCAGCATTGAAGAACAGGGCAAACTGACGCCCGAACTCAAGGCCGACATTTATGCGGCCGAAACCAAGCAGCGGCTCGAAGATCTGTATCTGCCCTATAAGCAGAAACGGCGTACCAAGGCACAGATTGCACGTGAAGCCGGGATTGAACCGTTAGCCGATGCCCTACTGAATGATCCGGAACTCAACCCGGAAGCCGAAGCGGAAAAATATTTCAACGTTGATGCCGGCTTTGCTGATGCCAAGGCCGTGCTCGACGGTGCACGCCAGATCCTGATGGAACGTTTTGCCGAAGATCCGGAACTGGTAGGCCAGTTACGCGAATACCTTGCCGAGCATGGCATGGTGCGCTCGAAGGTGATCGAGGGTAAAGAGACCGAAGGCGCCAAGTTCCGTGACTGGTTCGACTTCCATGAACCGCTCAGCGCCATGCCGTCCCACCGCGCGCTGGCCCTGTTGCGCGGTCGCAACGAGGGGTTTCTGCAGGTGTCTCTGGTGCTCGATAGCGAGCTGGAACAGGAAACGCCCTCAACCACCCCCAACCCGTGCGAGCAGCGCATTGCCAATCGCTTCGGGATCAAGCAACTCAACCGTGCTGCGGATAAATGGTTGAATGACACGGTGAGATGGACCTGGCGCGTCAAGCTGGCCCTGCATCTGGAGCTGGATCTGGTCGGGCAATTGCGTGAGCGTGCAGAAGATGAAGCCATCCGCATCTTTGGGAAGAACCTCAAAGATCTGCTCCTCGCCGCCCCGGCCGGCCAGCACGTGACGATGGGCATCGACCCGGGTATCCGCACCGGTTGCAAACTGGCCATTGTGGATGCCACCGGCAAACTGCTGGATACCGAAACGATTTATCCGCACGAGCCACGTCGTGACTGGGCCGGCAGCATGACCACCCTTGCCGCGCTGGCCAAAAAGCATGGCGTCAGCCTGGTGGCCATTGGTAATGGCACGGCCAGTCGCGAGACCGACAAACTGGTCATCGATACGATGAAACAGTTCCCGGAACTCAAGCTGGCAAAGATTGTGGTGTCGGAGGCAGGCGCATCGATCTATTCGGCCTCGGAACTGGCGGCACGAGAATTCCCCGAACTCGATGTGTCGCTGCGCGGTGCCGTCTCGATTGCCCGCCGCCTTCAGGATCCGCTGGCCGAGCTCGTCAAGATCGAACCCAAGTCGATTGGCGTGGGCCAGTACCAGCACGATGTCTCCCAGCTCAAGCTGGCGCGTAACCTCGATGCGGTGGTCGAAGACTGCGTCAACGCGGTCGGCGTTGATGTCAACACGGCATCCGCCCCGCTGCTCACCCGTATCTCGGGGCTCAATGCCGGGCTGGCCAGCAATATCGTCAGCTACCGTGATACGCACGGGGCATTCAAGAGCCGTGCGGAATTGCTCAATGTGCCGCGTCTCGGGGACAAGACCTTCGAGCAGGCAGCCGGCTTTCTGCGTATACGCGGTGGCGATAATCCACTCGATGCCTCGTCGGTTCACCCCGAGGCCTACCCGGTGGTTGAAAAAATTCTCGCCGACATTAAACAGCCGATCAAAGAGGTTATGGGCAACAACAGCGTGTTGCGTTCCCTCAGCGCAGTCAAGTACACCGATGATCGTTTCGGCCTGCCGACCGTACAGGATATCTTCAGAGAGCTCGAGAAACCGGGCCGCGACCCACGTCCCGAATTTAAAACTGCCAGCTTTGCCGAGGGCGTGAACGAGGTCAAGGATCTGGTGCCCGGTATGCTGCTCGAAGGTGTGGTGACCAACGTGGCGGCCTTTGGCGCTTTTGTGGATATCGGCGTGCATCAGGACGGCCTCGTCCACATCTCCGCCCTCTCCAACACCTATGTCAAGGATCCGCACGATGTGGTGAAGGCCGGCCAGGTCGTTCGCGTCAAGGTGCTGGAAGTTGATCTGCCGCGCAAGCGGATTGCATTGACCATGCGTCTGACTGATGATGCGGCACCGCGCCGTGAGCGGCACGAAGCGCCATCGGTCAATCGCAGCCCGCAGCGTCAACCCGCTTCAACCAGACCGCAGCGACCCAGCGCACCGCCACCCAACGGCGCCATGGCCGCTGCCTTTGCTAGGCTCAAAAAATAAGGATGACCTGATGATCACCGTCTACGGCATCAAGAACTGCGACACCATGAAGAAGGCCTTTGCCTGGCTTGACGGACATGGCATCGAATACACCTTTGTCGATTACAAGAAGTCCGGTGTGGCAGAAAACCACCTACCCGACTGGTTCCACCGTGCTGGTTGGGAAACCCTGCTCAACACCCGCGGCCTGATGTGGAAAAAGCTGACCGATGCAGAACGTGCCGATGTGGATGAGGCTAAAGCGCACCGCCTGCTGATCCAATACCCCAGCATGATCAAACGCCCTGTACTTGATACCGGCAAAAAACTGCTTGTCGGATTTGATCCGGCACTGTACGCCAAGACCCTCCTCTAAAAGACGTATCAATCAAAGCCCAGCGCCCGGGCAATTTGATGTCGGGGCACGGTGGTTCGGGGAACCTGTTTTCTGGGCAAGGCCGGCGGCAGATCAAACCAGTCGCGCACATCAGCATCCAGGCCAACGCCGTGCATATAGTTGTAGATGGCTTTCTTGAGCCCCTGCCCTAATAGGTCATGATCGACACCCGTGGGGTCAATGAAGCCGACATCGTTTCGGGCAAAGGTGGTGGGCGGTAACGGCAGCAGCTCGACACCATAAGCCTGCGGGGTCATGCCCACGGGTGAATGCACCGTGCAGACAAAGCGGTGAAAGAAGCCACTCTGGATGCAGCCGTTCTCAAAGAGCTGGCGCACGTACTCCAACGCGTCCACTGTGTCCTGCAAGGTCTGGGTCGGAAAGCCGTACATCAGGTAGGCATGCACCAGAATGCCGGCCTGGGTAAACGCATGCGTTACCCGGGCCACCTGATCAACGGTCACGCCTTTCTGCATCAGGGCCAGCAATCGATCGGAAGCCACTTCCAGACCGCCCGATACGGCAATGCAGCCACTCTCGGCCAGGAGATCAACGACCTCCGGTGTAAATGATTTCTCAAAACGGATATTGCCCCACCAGGAAATCTGTACCTGACGGCGGATCAACGCTTCGGCCAGCGCCTTGAGCATCTTCGGCGGTGCGGCTTCATCAACAAAATGGAAACCCGTCTGCCCTGTCTCGGCGACGATCTGTTCGATGCGATCAACCAGAATCTCAGCAGAAACGGTTTCATAGTGCGCGATGTAGTCCAGACTGATGTCGCAGAAGCTGCATTTCTTCCAGTAGCAGCCCTGGGCGATTGTCAGCTTGTTCCAGCGACCGTCACTCCACAGCCTGTGCATCGGGTTCAGCATATCGAGCAACGACAGATACCGGTTCAGTGGCAGGCCGTCCCAGGTGGGCGTACCCAGATCCGCGAACGGGATATCGGGTTCGGGCCAGTTCATGAACTTGACCTGCCCTGAATCGTTCCGCACGAAAGTCCGCACCAGGCGATCAATGCCACGCTGGCCCTGCAGATGGTCAACAATGGCCAGCGTTGGTCGCTCACCCGCATCCAGGGTGACAAAATCGACCCAATCAAAAACGGCGGGTTCGGCCAGTTGTCGCAATTCGGTATTGGCGAAACCACCCCCCAGGGCAATCCGTACCTCGGGTGCCACACGCCGGATGGTTTGCGCCATGCGGAAGGCCGCGTAGACAGTCCCCGGAAACGGGACGGACAAGAGCACCAGGTCGGGTTTCTCACGTTCGACCGCTTCAACGGTGAGACGGTCAAGTAGCCTATCTACCAGCGTTGGTTCAGCTGCCAACGCATCGGCCAACGGGTTAAAACTTGGCTGGCTTGCAGCCAATGACTCGGCGTAGCGTACAAACTCGAATCGATCATCCACACAATCGCGGATCACATCAGCCAGATCATTCAGATACAACGTGGCATAGTGCCGTGCCCGGTCATGAGTCCCGAGCGCGCCAAAGGCCCAGCCCAGGGGGTCACCTGAATCATCGTCATAGGCATCCAGCGTTGCAAATCGTGGCCCTTCCGGCAAATAGCCACGCGCGGCGATACGATGCGCCAGGGTCGGGTCTGCACCTTGCAGAAACGCAATGACCCGATCTATGGTGATCTGATAGCGTTGGTAATGATCCAGATAGAAATTCACGCTGGCGTTGCGTGCTGCTTCGGGTTGCTTGAGAGCTTGGACCCGGATGTCTGCAAGCCCTTCTTGCGATAGCAACGCCAAGACCAGTTTCAGGGCCAGATCATCCTGAACGGCTGCGAGCTCCTGACTCCGTAGGAAACCCGTCAGATACGCCGTCGACGGGTACGGCGTATTCAGCTGCGTCATCGGCGGGATGAGGCTGAGGGTTCTGAAGGGGCGCGGCGAATTTGTCATGGCAAAGAAAAACCCGCCGAAGCGGGTTTATACGGTGTCAACCGGTCACTCCCACTCGATCGTGGCCGGCGGCTTGCCGGAGATGTCGTAGACCACGCGGTTGATGCCGCGCACCTCATTGATGATGCGGTTACTGACTTTGCCCAGCAGGCTGTGCGGCAGTTCGGCCCAATGCGCCGTCATGAAATCCTGGGTTTCGACAGCACGCAGCGCCACCACGTATTCATAGGTACGGCCATCGCCCATGACGCCAACGCTCTTGACGGGCAGAAAGACGGCAAAGGCTTGCGAGGTCTTTTCGTACCAACCGGCGGCACGCAACTCGTCGATGAAGATGGCATCGGCGCGGCGCAGCAGATCAGCGAATTCCTTTTTGACTTCGCCCAGGATACGCACACCCAGACCGGGGCCCGGGAACGGATGGCGATAGACCATATCATGCGGCAGACCTAGGGCCACGCCGAGTTCGCGAACTTCGTCCTTGAAGAGTTCGCGCAGAGGCTCCAGCAGCTTGAGCTTCATGTGTTCGGGCAAACCACCCACATTGTGGTGTGACTTGATGGTGTGCGCTTTGCCGGTTTTGGCGCCGGCGGATTCAATCACGTCCGGGTAAATCGTGCCTTGGGCCAGCCACTTGGCATTGACCAGTTTCTTGGATTCGGCGTCGAAGACTTCAACGAATTCACGACCGATGATCTTGCGCTTCTGTTCCGGATCGCTGACGCCCTTGAGGTGACCCAGGAACTGTTCCGAGGCATCCACATGTACGACCTTGACCCCCAGACCCCGGGCGAAGGTTTCCATGACCTGCTCGGCTTCATTCAAACGCAGCAGACCGTTATCCACGAACACGCAGGTCAGCTGATCGCCAATCGCACGGTGGATCAGCGCAGCGGCAACCGATGAATCCACACCGCCCGACAAGCCAAGAATGACTTCTTCTTTACCCACCTGGGCGCGGATCTTCTCGACAGCCTCATCCACGTAATTCGGCATGGTCCAGTCGCGACCACAACCGCAGATGTCGTGCACGAAGCGGGCAAACATCTCTTTGCCCTTGAGCGTGTGCGTCACTTCGGGGTGGAATTGAACCGCATAGAAACGACGATCTTCGTCGGCCATAGCGGCAACGGGCGTCGATGCGTTGTCACCAATGACTTTGAAGCCGGGCGGCAGCTGGGTGACCTTGTCACCGTGGCTCATCCAGACATCCAGCAAGCCATGACCCTGATCGTTGCCGCGGTCCTGCAGACCTTCGAAGAGTTTGGAGTGGCCGCGTGCACGCATCTCGGCGTAGCCGAATTCACGCTTGTTCGAGCTTTCAACCTTGCCGCCGAGCTGTTCGGCCATGGTCTGCATACCGTAGCAGATACCGAGCACGGGAACACCCAGCTCGAATACAGCCTGCGGGGCCTTCCAGTCGGTAGCTTCGTACACCGAATTCGGGCCGCCCGAAAGAATAATGCCCTGGGGTTTGAACGCGCGAACGAAGTCGTCACTCACATCAAACGGATGCAACTCACAGTAGACCTGCTGTTCACGGACACGACGCGCGATGAGCTGCGTCAGTTGCGAACCGAAATCAAGGATGAGGATCTTCTGGTGCGAGCGGGACATAGGCAATTCAGCGAAACATTAATCAACGTGGTAGTTCGGGGCTTCTTTGGTGATCTGCACATCGTGGACATGCGATTCGCGGACGCCGGCCGAGGTGATCTCGACGAATTGCGCCTGCTTGTGCATGTCGGCAATCGTGGCGCAGCCCAGATACCCCATGGAAGAACGCAGACCACCCATCAGCTGATGGATGACGGCGAGCACGGAGCCTTTGTACGGAACGCGGCCTTCGATGCCTTCCGGGACGAATTTATCCACGTTGGCCGTGTTGTCCTGGAAGTAGCGGTCACTGGAGCCAGCCTGCATCGCGCCAAGCGAGCCCATGCCGCGATAACTCTTGTACGAACGACCCTGGAACAGCTCCACCTCGCCCGGCGCTTCTTCGGTACCGGCAAAAAGCCCACCGAGCATGACGCAGTTGGCGCCGGCGGCGATGGCCTTGGCGATGTCACCCGAGAAGCGGATACCGCCATCGGCAACCAGGGGCACACCGCTCCCCTGCAGCGCTTTGGCGACATTGGCAATGGCTGTGATCTGCGGCACACCCACGCCGGCAACGATACGGGTGGTACAGATCGATCCCGGGCCAATACCGACCTTGACGCCATCAGCGCCATGATCGGCCAGTGCCCGGGCCGCATCGGCCGTGGCGATATTGCCGCCAATGACTTGCACTTGCGGGTAATTTTTCTTGACCCACTGCACGCGATCGAGCACACCTTGAGAGTGACCGTGCGCCGTATCGACGACGACCAGGTCCACGCCAGCCTCGACCAGCAATTCAACGCGCTCTTCGGTACCGGCACCGACGCCGACTGCAGCACCCGCCCGCAAGCGGCCCGCGGCATCCTTGGCGGCATTCGGGTGTTCGGTGGCTTTGAGAATATCCTTGACGGTAATGAGGCCGCAGAGCTCGAATTCGTCGTTGACGACAAGTACACGCTCGATGCGGTGCTGGTGCATCAGGGCTTTGGCGTCTTCGACGCTGCCGCCTTCGCGGACGGTGACCAGCTTCTTCTTGGGCGTCATGATCTGGCGCACGGCCTGATCCAGATTGGTTTCGAAGCGCAAATCGCGGTTCGTAACAATACCGACGACTTTGCCGCTCTTGTCGACCACCGGCAACCCGGAAATACGGTGACGCTGGGTCAGTTCGAGCACATCGCGGACCAGCATGCCCGGGTTGATCGTGATCGGATCCTTCAACACACCGGATTCGTAACGCTTGACCTTGGCGACTTCAGCCGCCTGTTGCGCCGGGGTGAGATTCTTGTGAATGATCCCGATGCCCCCTTCCTGCGCCAGCGCAATCGCGAGACGGCCTTCGGTCACCGTGTCCATGGCGGCCGATAGCAGTGGCATATTGAGGGTAATGTCGCGCGTCAGACGGGTTTGCAGGGAAACATCGCGCGGAAGAATTGCGGAGTGCGCCGGTACGAGCAGAACGTCGTCAAAGGTCAGCGCTTTCTGTATGAGCTGCATGGTCTCAAGCCCCAAGACACAAAACGATATTATACGGAACTATCCCCTTGCCGTCTTGCCTCTATGCCGATTTTCCTGCGAATTTGCCGACCAGCTTGCCCAACCGCATCCCGTGCGGGACATGGGCTGGCGACGGGCATTGGCTGCCTGATGCTGCTGTTTTTTTCAGCAGGGGCCATGGCCCAGATCCAGGCAGGCCGCGACAGCACCGGCACCCTATGGATCAGCGACCAGAGCTTGCCGGACGGCGTGACGCCGGCACCGCTTGAGCTTGATCAGGTGATGAGCCTGACACCGGAACCCCCTGCGCCCGGGCAGAACGCCCCTTCAAGGTCGCCCGTACCGGTTTCACCCGTGACGCACGAGCGGATGTCCCGGATGGATCAGGCCACCTGCCAGAGTATCGATCAGCGCTATGAAGAAACCCGGGTGAATCTGGCAACGATCGAGCGCGACAAAGCCAGCGGCAAACTGCTGATCCCGGACTCCGGGCTGGTCACGATCCGGCAGAACCTGGCCTCACTAGAGCGGCTCAAAGCGCTTTGTCCCAGAACACCCTGAGAATCGGTTTCAAGAACGAAGGCTTACTGGGCTTCGCCTGCCTCGCCGGCATTAAGCTCAGCGGCACCACGCTTCATGACTTTGCCCTCGGCCGCTTTCTGACGACGGACTTCCTTGGGGTCGGCAATGAGGGGCCGGTAGATTTCTACGCGATCGCGCTCACGCAGCACGGCTTCTGGCTTGACGAGCTTGGCGAAAACACCCAGTTTGTTCTTTCCGCCAGGCTCGATATCGGGATATTTGCTCAGTAAGCCGGAGGCCTCGACGGCCTGCTGAACAGTGCTGCCTTCGGGCAGATCCAGTGTCACCAGCTCCTGACGCTCTGGGAGGGCGTAGATAACTTCGATTTTCATGAACCGTAAACCTGTGCGGCCCGCTGTACGAAGGCCTCGATAAAGGTGTTGGCGATCCGGCTGAAAACCGGACCGATGATCTTTTCAAAGAGCTTACTCGAAAACTCGTAGCTCAAACGGAATTCGATCTTGCAGGCATTGTTCCCCAAGGCTTTGAAGTGCCAGGTGCCGTCAAAGCGACGGAAAGGCCCATCCACCAATTTCATCGTCATTTCGGTGGGAAACACCTTGCCGTTCTCGGTAGTGAAATGCGATTTGACGCTGAGGAAATCGATATGCAGGGTCGCGACTGTTTTGTGTTCGTCGCGGAACTTCAACTCGGCCTTGGCACACCAGGGTAAAAACTCGGTGTAACGCTCGACATCGTCGACCAGCGCATACATCTGTGCCGGCGTATGTTCGATCAGGACGGTTTTCTCGACGAGCGCCATAACTCCGTGAGCCAACGAAGGGTTGCTAGAATGCCGTATTCTAGCGAAAAGCACACTGACGCCCTAGCCCTACCCGAATGACCGCATGAGCATCGTTTCCAACAAGAAGGCCTTTCACGAATATTTCATCGAGGAACAGTTCGAGGCGGGGGTGTCTCTGCAGGGCTGGGAGTGCAAGGCCATCCGGGCCGGCCGGGTACAAATCAAGGAAGCTTATGTGGTGGTCCTGGACGGTGAGCTGTATCTGATCGGGATGCATATCACGCCGCTGATTTCGGCGTCGACCCATGTCAAACCCGATGCCACACGCACCCGCAAGCTGCTCCTACACCGGCGGCAGATCGATACCCTGATCGGCAAGGTTGAACGGGCCGGCTATGCGCTGGTGCCCATTGACCTGCATTACTGCAAGGGCCGTATCAAGGCAGAAATCGGCCTGGCCAAAGGCAAGAAGCTGCACGACAAACGCGACAGCGAAAAGGAAAAGGACTGGAAGCGTGAGCAGGGTCGCCTGCTCAAGACCCAGGTCCGGTAAATAGGCTGAGAATCCGCATGTCCATGCCGCCCCTGGAACATCTTGTCCAAGCGCACGATACCCTGATTTACGGATTGGGCTTGGCGGCTTCGGGAATTTGCGCCCTGACCGGTGTGCTGGTCGCACGTGACAAAGGCGTCGATCTTTTCGGCGCACTCCTGGCCGGCGTCGCCACCGCGCTGGGGGGCGGCACGGTGCGTGATCTGCTACTCGGGCGCAAAGTCTTCTGGCTGGCCGATGAAAGCTATCTTCAGGTCGCCGTAATCAGCGCCATCGTTACTTTCTTCGTGACACGGATCCGGCACCTTCCCCAGAATGTTTTTCTGATTCCGGATGCGATCGGTCTCGCGCTTTTCGCGATTGTCGGTACCCAGATTGCTCTGGACTGGCACATGCCCTGGCTGACGGCCAGCCTGATCGGCGTGATTACCGCGGTGGTTGGTGGCCTAATCCGTGACGTGATCATCAATGAGGTGCCTCTGGTTTTTTCCAGCGAACTCTATGCCACCGCCGCCTGGATCGGTTCGATGACACTGATCATACTGGTTGCCCTGGGTGTCGAATCCACATTGGCTGCATGGATCGCGATGCTTATCTGCATTGTCGTACGCCTGATCGCGATCCGCTGGAAACTGACGTTGCCACGGTTTCACCATCGGGCATAAAATAGGGGCACCCTTGCGGATGCCCCTCCAGAAAACAATGAATCGTACGAGTTAGTTAGCCACGCTTGGCGATCTGTTGCCAGGTATCGACAACGGTATCGGGGTTAAGCGAGAGTGACGTGATGCCCTTCTCGGTCAGCCACTCGGCCAGATCCGGGTGATCCGACGGGCCCTGACCACAGATGCCGATGTACTTGCCAGCCTTGTTACAGGATTCGATGGCACGCGCCAGCAGCATCTTCACGGCTGGATCGCGCTCGTCAAATAGCGAAGCGACCAGCCCCGAGTCACGATCCAGACCCAGCGTCAGCTGTGTCAGATCGTTTGAACCGATCGACATGCCGTCAAAGTACTCGAGGAACTGATCTGCCAACAGGGCGTTCGACGGAATCTCACACATCATGATGAGCTTGAGATCGTGCTCACCGCGACGCAGGCCATGGCTGGCCAGCAGCTTCTCGACATCAGCCGCTTCGCCCAGCGTACGTACGAAGGGCACCATCAGCTGCACATTGGTGTAGCCGAGGACTTCACGCACGGTGCGCATGGCCTTGCACTCCATCGCAAAACAATCCTGGAAGGTTTGCGCGATATAACGCGAGGCACCACGGAAGCCCAGCATCGGGTTTTCTTCTTCCGGCTCGTACAGATCACCACCCAACAGGTTGCGGTATTCGTTCGACTTGAAGTCCGACAGACGCACGATCACCGGCTTCGGCCAGAAAGCGGCGGCAATCGTCGCCACGCCTTCCACCAGTTTGTCGGTGAAAAAGCTCACCGGGTCGGCATAGC
>JACCDQ010243543.1_pt1 | contig 14897 bp, 16 predicted proteins | sample 7446031 | NCBI WGS metagenome assembly JACCDQ01 (sample SAMN15323442, study PRJNA562643) | freshwater metagenome | isolation source: river surface water | place: USA:Blue River Watershed | collected 2017-08-17
ATTGCTACCTCCTTTTTATTCTTTTCGTAGTTACGGCTCTTACACAGCCTTGGCGACAATATTTTTATTAGTGCGATAGCAATAAATATGTCTGTTGTTGAGAGTTAGTTAGGATTTCAACATTGTTGTCACTTTGTCTAATCATTTGTCCTCCTTAGAACAAAAACTTCCATTGCTGGAAGTCAAGTACAATTATACCAGTATTTGGAACGGTATGCAAGATTAATTATGCTATAATTGTTCCATGGCTACCACTAGAGGATCAGGCAGTTCTTATGCCGTTGGAAATGTGCCACCACAAGTTATTTGGACTATTGTGCGTGGAGATACAGCATCATTTAAAGTTTATGTGACTGATGATATCAAGGTACCACTTACTCTAGAAGACTGGTCAATCAATATGGACATCAAGCGTCCTAATCTATTGCAGAACTCTGGTGTAATTACAGACGACTCCACACTAGTTTTTTCACTACTACCAACACACGACCCTGACGACCTTGTTGGAGAATTCACAGTATTCCTTTCTGCTGCCCAGTCACAGACATTGCAAACTGGAGATATCTTCGATATCGAACTATCAACCTTGAATGATGCTCTTGTATGGACAGTATGCCAGGGTAAAATAGTAGTGATTGAAGACGTAACCGTATAATGGCAACTGCAACTATTGTAAAATCAAACAATGGTTCAGCAAAAAAGCTGAAGGCAGTAGATTATCCAATTATCAATATCTCATATGGTAAGCCAATTGTAAAAATAAATTATGATCTTCCATTCAGGGTTAGATTTTCTACAATCACAGTTCCAGGATATAGCTATCCAAACAATGTGCCACCAATTGGAATTCAGGTTATTGGATTCACTAACTGGATACTTTAACACTTAAATAATGCTATAATTCTAGTATGGCAAAAGTGTCTCTTAATAGTATAAAAACACGCTTTGAAACAGGCGATCGCCCTACAGGGTCTGATTACGTTGACCTAATTGACACACTTGCAGCTCAGTCAACAGATCTGGGCACAAATGGTAGCAATGAAGTAGTTGAAAACAATCTAGAGCACACAGTATATGGAATTGAAAATACAACTACGCTAGAGACCCTAAATGCATCTCAATGGAGACTTGTCAAATACATTGTCTCAATTTCAAAGACCGACGGTGCAAATAATAAGTTTTTTGCTACAGAATTATCTGTACTTATTGACGGACAAGACATTAGCGTCACAGAGTACGGAGTAATGGACAATGATGGGGATATTGGAACCGTTGATGTCTCAAGGACTGGAGATACTCTTACACTTAGAGTTACCCCAAATCCACTAGTTAAGCCAGTCACTGCACGATACGCTCGTATAGGACTTAAGGCATAAACCCCCAAGGAGATAACAAATGGCTACAGTTACCAAAGACTTTAAGGTCAAAAATGGTATTAAGGTCCAGGGAGATGCGAACATTGATGCTTCGCTCTACGTTGCTGGTCCAAATGCAACCGTAAACGGTTCAGAAATTATTACAGAGGACATCATTACTGGTGGTACTCAGACAAACATCGCAGTAACCTATAACCCAAGCACAAAGACACTTGACTTTGTTGCTGAGAATGGTGTTGCTGACTCAACAACCAATGATCTAGTTGAAGGCGAAAATAACCTTTACTTTACAGATGAACGTGCACAGGATGCAGTTGGCAATAGCGTAGGATCTGGTCTTACGTACGATCAGAGCAGTAACATCCTAGCAGTAAAGCTATGGCCAGGAAACGCAATTACAGCCGATGTGGACAACAATCTAATAGTTCGTACAGATGGCTCTAGCGTTGTAATTAACCAAGACGGAAAGCTTGCTGTTGACACAGGAACTGGTAGCCCAGTTGCTGCAAAGACATATGTAGAAGACTCTATCAATGCACTTACAACATCAGATATCGAAGAAGGTACAAACCTATACTTCACAGCACAACGTGCAATTGACGCAGTTGGTGGAAGTGCTTCATCAGAAAATATCCCAGGAACAGTTGTAAAGCGTGACTCTAATGGTAGTTTTGCAACAGAAGACATTACAGCAGCAGACATAACAGCCGATAGCTACACCTTTACAGGAGGATCGGCCTCAATTACAAATGGCAGCCTTGGTATGGCAATTTTTGCTGCACAGGGAGACATTACTTTTGGTGCACAGACTGGTGAAGTTCAAATTGGTGGTGCTCAGGTAACCACAGAATCAAACACTCAGACTCTTACCAACAAAACTATTGGAGATGAGCTAGTATTCAATGATGGTGGGCAGAATAGCTTAATTGATGTTAATGGCAACAACCTTACAGTTAGTGCATTTGGAGACCTAGACCTATGGTCATCAACTGGAAACATAGTGCTTCGTCCAGATATGCTAACAGAAATTGGCAAGGTATATATCGGTTCAAGCGGTGCTGGTAACGAAGTCGCTACCCACTCATATGTTGACAACGCAGTATCTGGCCTAACATGGAAAGAAGCTGTAAATCTTCTTGCTACAACAAATGTTGACCAATCTCTTGGAAATTCAGCATTCCCAATCGATGGCCACGCATTCCCAGGAGAGCCATATAGAATTCTTCTAACCGCACAGACAGACCCTACACAAAATGGTATCTGGGTGTATGAGGGTGTTAACGAGACTTGGTCACGCCCAGCAGATGCTGACACAGTAACAGAGCTTGTTGGTGCCGCAGTGTTCGTAATGGAGGGCACCCAGTACAACGCAACATCATGGGTTCAGAACAACCACTACGCAGACACATTTGATGATCTAACTTGGACACAGTTCTCAGGTACTGGAAACTACACAGCTGGATTTGGAATCAATCTGGTTGGTCGTGAATTCTCTGCAGATACTACAGAGATGGCCACTAGCGAGGCACTAAATGATGCAATCGCTAATGTTACTGACATTGTTGATGGATACCTAAATTCAAATGACGGTACCGTAATTGCTTACATCAATGATCAGGATGACGCTACACTTCTAGCAGCTAATAATTTCTCAACAAACCTAGTTGCTACTGGTGATGCTGCAGCTACTCCACAGTACCTTGCAATTAATGTGAATGACGTTGCTCGTCAAGTAGCTGCTACATCCTCTGCTTTTGCAACTTTGCCATCAGTGGCATATGCTTTCCCAAAGGCAGACTTCCGCTCAGCAAAGTTCTTGGTTAAGCTTGCTTACGGAACCCACACAGAGGTTTCAGAAGTATTGCTAACACTGGATACTTCAGACAACGTAGCAATTACAGAATATGCAATTGTTGGAACAAACGGATCGCTGTCAACCATATCAGCCGAGGTTGATGGACCAGTTGTTAACCTTCTAGTTACTCCAGTAAACGATTCAGCAATCACTGTTGTTGGAACACTACTAGTTTAAGGATAAGATTTGTCAAATACAGTAGTAAAAGATTTTAAGGTCAAGCATGGCCTGGTGGTAGCTGATGGCGGTATCTTTGGTGGTACCGTCACAGTTGCTACACCTACAGATCTTTATCACGCTGCGACAAAAGCTTATGTAGATGCACACGCTGGCGGTGGTGGAGGAAACTTTACTGTTTCCGACACCCCTCCTGCATCTCCAAATGTTGGTGATGCTTGGTTTGACTCTACTGCAGCCAGAATGTATATATACTTTGATTCATTTTGGGTTGAGGCTTCTGGATCAAACGGAGAGCAGGGAACTGTTGGACCACAAGGTCCTGCAGGGCCAGCAGGCGAAAGTGGCAAGCTACCATCAGTAGAAGTATCATCTGACCTAGCTCTTTTATCAGATAATAAATATTTTGTGGATACAACTGCCCCAAGAACACTAACTTTGCCAATAACGCCATTAGTTGGAGACGAGATTCAGATATTTGATGCTAGTGGTGCCGCAAACTTAAACAACGTAACAATTTTAAATAATGGTAATAAAATCAATGGAGTGCTAGATTCAGCAATTCTTGATGTAAATGCTTTTGCTGCAGTATTCGTATATACTGGATCAGCTTATGGATGGAGACTAGGATAATGCCTATTAGATACTCAGATACTTCTGGTGGAGGAATTCCATTTGGAAATAACTCGTCAAGACCTGCATCGCCAGGCATTGGCAAACTATATTCAAACGGAGAGGCACAGAGACTAGAGTTATATACAGTTACAGGATGGCAAAATATAGTTTCAGAAACACCAGGTGTGGTTTCAATTCTTGGCAACTATCTAGAATCAAATGCGTCAAACTCAATTGAAATAACTGGCACAAACTTTGTTACTGGTGCAATAGCATCGGCAATTGGAACAAATGGCGTAGAAGTTCAGGCAAATTCAACAACTGTAAACTCAATTGTATCAATAAGTGCAGTGTTTTCTGGATTGCTAACAGCACACGAACCATACGACATCAAGGTTACAAATACATCAAACTTGTTTGGAATTCTTCCAGATGCACTATATGTTAACCAGAGCCCAGTATGGCAAACTCCTTCGGGATCATTGGGGACATTCGATGAAGTAGTCTCTATATCAGTATCCGCAACAGCATTAGATGCAGATTCATCTGTAACGTATGAGATTGCTCAGGGATCATCATTGCCAACAGGACTAACCTTAAATCAATCATCTGGTCTAATATCTGGAACTTTACCAACAGTAAATACAGATACCACATATTCTTTTACTATAAATGCAACTGACGGATTTAACGTAATCCCAAGAACTTTTGGATTGACATCATTGAGAACGCTTACGCTAGAATATCTACTAGTAGCTGGTGGTGGTGCAGGTGGAGACTTCTTTACTGGCAGTGGATACAATGCAGCTGGTGGTGGTGGTGGAGCAGGAGGATACATCTATTCTGCACCTACCACACTTAAAGCTTCATCATTTTCATTTCCAATAACAGTTGGTTCTGCAGGAGTATCAACTGCAACATCTAATACAAGTGGTGGATTTGCTTCCAATGGTGGAAATACAATCTTTAATGGTCTAACAGCTGTTGGTGGTGGCCGAGGTGCAGCAGGTAACTCAAGCGTTGGTCCAAATGTTTATACAGCTGGTAACGGTGGATCTGGCGGTGGTGGATCAAGACCAGATGGTGGTGCTCAATTTGCTGTTGCAGGAACAGGTACATCTAATCAAGGATTTAGTGGTGGAGCCTGCAATAGCAGCAATAATGATGGCGACGGTGGTGGTGGTGGTGGTGCTACCTCTGCTGGAACTAATGGTGGCGTTGGCTCACAGGGTGGTGCAGGATACACATCTAGCATTACTGGAACTTCTGTAGTTTATGCTGCAGGTGGCGGTGGTGGAGATGGTCTAGTTGGTTCATGGGTTGGCACAGGTGGCTCTGGTGTTGGTGGTAATGGTGGAGTAAAGCAAAATAATTCCCCTGGTGGTAATGCATCATCATTTGGTTGTGGTGGTGGAGGTGCTGGATCGTCATTCAGCGATACTAGTGCATTCTCAAAGGGTGGAAATGGTAGTGGTGGAGTTGTAATACTTGCTTATCCAGACACAGAACCAGAACTAACAATTCCAGGAACACTTACATATGATCAACCAACTAGAGCTGGATACAGAGTATACAGATTTACCGCTGGTTCTGGAACAGTTACTCTATAAAAATTAAATAATATAGAGTCAAAATCCTGATATAATTAAATAGATTATGACTACTATAAATTTTCCAGATTCCCCAACTATTGGCCAGCAATTTACTTCTGGCGGAAAAACTTGGATCTGGACTGGGGTAGCATGGAATTCTGCAATATCATCTTCTGGCGGTGGCGGAGGTAGCTCAAACCTAATAGTATCTGACACAGCTCCAACAGGACAAGCAGAAGGATCTGCATGGTTTGATTCAACTACAAGTCAACTTTTTATTAGATACGATGACTTCTGGGTTGAAGTATCAGATGGAATTGTTGGTCCACAAGGTCCACAAGGTCCAACTGGAGAAGCAGGACCAGTAGGACCAGTTGGTCCAGCAGGACCATCAGGACCACGTGGACTAATTGGAGAAACAGGTCCAGCAGGACCAGCAGGCCCAAGAGGTTTGCCAGGTCCAGCAGGTCCAGCAGGTCCAGCAGGTGCCACAGGTCCAGCAGGGGCACAGGGACCAATCGGCGGTGTTGTTTACAACATAACCAACATTGGTATGAACTATGTTATTGACGGACTAAACAATCCATCACTTAGCTTTGTTAGAGGAGCAACATATTACCTAAATGTTTCTGCTACAGGACACCCATTCTGGATTCAAACAACTGGAAATGGCTATGTTTCAGGAAACGTTTATTCTTCTGGAGTAACTAATGCAGGAACTCAAAATGGACAGGTAGTATTTACAGTACCGCTTGATGCACCAACCATCCTATACTACCAGTGTCAGTATCACCCAATGATGTATGGTACAATTTTGATTAAGGACTTCGGTCAGTCTGGAAACGACGGAGCACCAGGCGAACCAAACTTTAGCTCATTCTTGTTGATGGGTGCATAGCACTAGATGCTATAATATAAATAGGAGATTTTTAAATGGCAGCTAGTTATAAGATTTTAGGACAGGTAGTCCCAGATGGAGTTTCAAGCTCTACCCTATATACAGTGCCAGCAGCAAAAAGCACTGTAATTTCAACACTATCAGTAACGAATCGTTCACAGGGAGAAATCAAGTTTAAGATTGCCCTGGTTCCGTCAGGACAGTTGCTAGCTCCAAAACACTATATTTCTTATAACGCACCATGCTCTGGCCAAGATTCAGTTTTTATAACTACTGGCTTTACTCTAGCTACAGGAGACACTATCGTTGTTTTCTCAGACAATAGCCAGCTATCGTTTGGGGCATTTGGAATGGAGATTGATTCTTAATGGCAGTTAGCAGAATACAGCCAGCCACTGGAGCCAATGATTTTACCCTAGACATTGGTTCAAGTGGAAATACGACATTTGAGCTAGCTAAAGAGTATAGCCCTGGAGCATACTCTATTCTTTCGCAGCTTTCAGACAGTACACTAGATGTCTATGCCATAAATACAGATGGAAGCATAGCTGGATACACTAATACAAAAGCTTTTACTGCAACAAAGGGCTTTAATAAGCTCGTAGTTCTAGGTGCTACAGAAAATGACCTACTTTCTTTTTCATACAAAACCACATATTCTCCAATATCCAAGGGGTCTGACCTACAGGTTGGAGCGTTTATTGACTCAATATCTCCGTCAGTTCTGGAAACAATAGATGATTCAGCAACTATTATTGGTGGAAATTTTTTGTCAAATGTTGAGGTTTTCTTTACTGGATCAAATGGAGTTGCCCTTCCTGCAAAGACGGTAAGTAGGGTATCATCAACAGAGTTGTCGATAATTAGACCAGACAACCTATTGGTAGCAAATAATCCATATACCGTTACAGTCTCAAATCCTGGATTACAGTCCCCAGTAGGATCATCAAGGCACATATTGCCAAACTCAATTAGTGCTGGATCTAGCCCAGTATGGTCTACTCCTGCCACATTGCCATCTTTTAGAAAAAACGTAGCATATTCAGTTACTATTGTTGCGTCAGATACTGAAAATACAGCAATGACATACTCTATAGTTTCTGGGGCACTACCTTCAGGACTAGCCCTTAACTCTAATACTGGAGTCATTAGTGGAACAACGTCTACAGATATAGTTTCTATTTTTACAATACGTGCAACTGATACAGGTGGCAACTATCTTGACCGTCAATTTACTTTGCCAAACGCTAGTCCAATCTGGTCTACATCTGCTGGTGCACTAACTCCAGCAGTAATCCTGACAGCATATTCGCTTCAGCTATCAGCCTCTGACGACTCTGCACCAAACGTAGTGTTTTCTATAGCTTCTGGTTCGTTGCCATCTGGACTATCTCTAAGCTCCAGTGGTTTAATTTCTGGAACTCCAACAGTTGCTGGAACATCAACATTTTCTATAAATGCAACAGATAATAACGGTGTATCGTCTGAGAGAGGATTCTCAATTTACACTGCAGCTTCGTATGTAGCAACATTCACATCAAGCTCATCATTTACCTTTCCATCTACAGCACTACCATCAGCAACAATTTTAGTTGTTGGTGGTGGCGGTTCTGGCGGTGATGGTAATGCTGCTGGTGGTGCTGGTGGTGCTGGAGAGCTAATCTACGGAACAGCAACAATGCAGCCAGGTGCAGTATACGGAATTACTATTGGTGCTGGAGGAACTGGTATTGGAAACAATGGTGGAAACTCAGCAATTGGAACACTAGCGGTAGCTATCGGTGGAGGAACTGGTGGGTTTAACCCAAGAAACGCAACTTCTGGTGGCTCTGGTGGTGGTGGAGGTGGTCCTAGCGGCGGCACAGCAGGTGCCGCAGCAGGTGCTGCAGGAACAGTTCCTGCTGGCTGTACAAGTTATAGAAATGCTGGAGGAAACTGGTCGCAACCTGCATATAACTGGGGTGTCGGTGGTGGCGGTGGTGGTGCTGGATCTGCTGGAGGTACTGGACTTGCACCAAATGGTGGTGCAGGACTTTCCTACAACATTACTGGGACCACTGTAACATATGCAGCTGGTGGTTCTGGCCTTAACACAAACTCCACTGGTGTGAACTCAGCAGCAAAGCCTAACAATACTGGCCACGGTGGCGACGGTACCTCTGATGGTACAGATGCACCAGGCGGTTCTGGAATTGTTGTTATTAAATATTACGCATAAGGACATAAAATGAAAATTGCTTTTATCAAAAATAATGTAATTGTGAATATAGCAGAGTTTGATTCAGAGCCAATCGATATGTCTATATTTTTACAAGACAACGATGCTGACTCATACATCTTGGAGGGCAGTGAAATCCTACCAGAAAAAAATCTAGGAATCGGATCTTACCTTGACACTGATCACGGAGTATATCTTAAAGCCAAGCCATTTGCGTCATGGGTTTTAGACGAAAGCTATTCATGGGTAGCCCCTACACCAAGACCAGATATTGGTTATTTTTGGGAAGAAGAGTCCCAATCTTGGAAGCTTGCAGAATAGTTTAGATAAGGTTATACATCTAAAACCTGCTATAATTAGATAGATATCATGGCAGCCATAGACTTTCCTAATTCCCCATCAGTTGGGCAATCATTTACATCAGGAGATAGAACCTGGATATACAATGGTGTATCTTGGAATGCTAGATCAACTTCTGGACTAACTAGTCAGGTAATTGTTTCTGAGACACAGCCTACTACTACAGTTGGCGGTACACAGTGGTTCAATACTATAAACGGAAAAACCTATATCTACTATGACGGATACTGGATTGAAGAGTCAAGTGGTCTACCAGGGCCAGAAGGTCAAATTGGGCTTACAGGCCCACGAGGGCTAACTGGAGCAGCAGGAGCTACAGGACCACAGGGGCCAGCAGGTCCAGCAAATACTCTGTCAGTTGGAACGGTATCTGCAAGTGCAGCAGGGTCATCTCCAGAAGTAACCATTACAGGAACTGCCCCAGATCAAACTATTAGTTTTGTTCTTCCAAGGGGAGAAAAGGGTAACACTGGAACCCAGGGAGAGGTTGGCCCAGCCAACAATCTTACTATTGGATTCGTGGTTGCTGGAGAAACTGCATCAGCTGAGATTGCAGGAACATCACCAAACCAACAGCTAAATCTTGTTCTCCCTAGAGGAGAAAAGGGTCTTGACGGACTTAATGGACTACCAGGTGCTCCAGGAGAAACAGGGGTAGTTGCAGCAACAGCACCAATTACATATAATGCTACTACGAAAACTATTGGACTGAATCAGGGTGATCTTTTTGCTTCACCAGCTTTTACAGGAATACCAACAGCTCCAACAGCTACCACAGGAACTAACACTACACAACTAGCAACTACAGCATTTGTTCGCAGCGAGATTGCAGGAATAATTGATTCAGCACCAACTACCCTTGACACCCTCAATGAGTTGGCTGCAGCACTTGGTGATGACCCAAATTTTGCAACTACTGTAGTAGATTCATTTGGATCTCTAAGCAATGCCATATACTCTGTAGCAGGTGATGTTACAACAATTGGAGCACAACTTGCTACAAAAGCACCACGAACACAGCCAGTTGCTGGTGTATCAGCAAGTTATACATTTGTGGCATCGGATGCAGGAAAGTTCTTTTATGCAGGCGGTCCACTAACTCTAACTATTCCTGGAAATGTCTTTGTGGCAGGAGACCAAATAGATGTAGTTAGCGACGCAGCTGGAGTAATAACTTTTTCTGGAAGTGGTCTATCAATCAGATCAAAAAGCTCTAAAGTAACAATTTCTACGCAGTATGGAGCCGCAACTATAAAGTTCCTTAGCCCAACTGTAGCTTATCTAATTGGAGATCTAGCATAAAATGCCACTTCCAATAGGTATGGTAGCTGCTTCTGGAAGTGCTAAGGCACCAGTTGCTATTATATCTGGATCATCCCCATCACCATCAGCACTTACTGGTGGCATTTCAACAACCTATGGTAATGGAACTACATCTGGAAACTATACTTTAAACGCAGACTCATTGAGACTTGCATGGCCAACATGGTCAGACTCAACATTTAGAACCAACAATACGTATAACCTAGTTGGTGCAAAAAGATACGTTGCAGATGTTTCTACTACTGGTATGAACAGCCAGTATGGATATTTCTCAATTGCATACCCGAATTCTGGCGGTGGGCATACAGGACCATATGGTTTTCCAAGAGCGACTGCAAGGCAGACATATACAGTCAATCTGACTGATGCCCCTGGAACTGGGCAAATTATCTTCAATGGAGCTAACTCATTTGGAGATATCTACATATACTCCTTAATATTTTATTTTGACTAGATTGACATAGCACACACCTTTTGATATAATCTTATGGAAAGGTGAATTATGAAGACAATAAAATTTGGGGTACAGTCAGAACACATTCAGGAAATTGTTCCAGCAAAGTCAAAGGTTCCAAACTGGTACAGAGAGACTCCGCTATATGCAAATGGGGCAAAAGAATTTTCTATCGCTAAAGGCAATATGAGCTTTAAGGGATGTTCTCCATTTATGGATAGCTTTACTACTGGATATATTGCTACCCTATGGCAGTCAGTAGAAGTAACCACTCGTGAAGACGGTACAAAGGATATGACTTGGCCACTAAGTGAGTACCCAGTAGCAAAGCTAAGAGAAGCAGGCGTAAACGAGCAGTTGCCAGTGCCAGCAGGACACACTAGCCAACACTTTGCCTGGAATACACCATTCTCAATTAAAACCCCACCAGGATACAGTGCAATAATTACACATCCGCTAAATCGATTTGATCTACCATTTACCACTCTATCTGGAGTGGTTGACCTAGATGGAGTAATAGGTCCAGGAAGTCTACCATTCTTCATCAGGGAAGACTTTGAGGGAATCATTCCAGCAGGAACTCCAATATTCCAACTAGTACCTTTTAAGAGGGACGAGTGGACAAGCGTAACCAATGCTGAGACACGTGAAGAGGGCGACAAGGCAAGACATCAGAGCATGGCCTTCGTTCCAGGTTTCTATAAGAAGAACAAGTGGATCAAAAAACGTTTTGACTAATCATCAATAACTAAATGGTGTATAATAGATTAATATGACCATTTTAAATTTTCCAGATAGCCCACAAGTAGGCGACATCTTCTCAGCAGAAGACAAGTCGTGGGTTTGGACTGGAACTGTCTGGGATAGCGTGGGAACTGCTGCATCAAGCGGAGGATCTACTAACCTAGCCTTATCATGGTGGTTAGGAGTTTAACATGGCAATTTTGAGACTAGCTGCGGTACAGCCAGCAGAAGCAACTTATGGATTTGGACATAATCTATACACAGCTACCCAGCCTATGATTGTATCAGTTATCGTATCTAACAAAAACGAGTCAACAAAGGGAACATACATTTATACTGTACCGCAGGGTGCAGAGTCTGTCCCAGAAGACTGGGGTATTATAGCCTATAATTTAAAAATTACTGGTTATAATACATATGAGACATTCCGTTTTGCCATGAACGCTAATGACACGCTATATGTAGCTGGATCTGCTGACCTAGCGTACTTTGTTCAGGGAACGGCACAGTAAGGATAGACGATGCCAGGATTTGCAAGTACCCAGGAAAGTCAAAATTACGCTGTTGGACCATCAACAGTGTTCAATTTTGAAGACCTTCCTCAGCAAATTTTCTATGGCTTCAGATACGACGTATTCTCTGGCAAGCTAACGGTTGAAAAAATCAACGATGGATCAGTGGTTAGCCTTCCATCAGAGTACTTTCAGAACGTAAATGATTACAGACAATGGGTCTGGACAAGACGTTCTCTTAATTTTTCTTGGAGTAATACTGGGAAACAAGACCGCCTACAGGTAAGGATAGACTAATGGCACAACTAATTGATCTGGGTAAGCTAAGATTCGTCTGGAATGGCGACTTCGACCCAAACACAACATATGAGCTAAACGACCTAGTGCGTTACGGTGCAAATGTTTACGTATACATTAACGTAAGTGCTTCTGCAGGACACACTCCTACAGATGTAGAGTTTTGGGATAGGGTTATTGAGGGTGCATTCCCAGATCAGACCAACAAGGCTAATGCACTTCTTCAGACAAACGGTACCACTACAGAGTGGACAGACACCCCAGTTCTTGACAGCATCGAAGTTCTTTCAGAGGCAATCATTCGTGGAGATATTCACGCAACATACCGTTCAGTAGATGTCGATACATATTCTCTATCAAACAGCGTACTTACAGTTGTAACCACAGAGCCACACCTATTTGACGTGGGAGACAAGGCTGTTATAGCTGGACTTTCTTCAATGGCAAATGGCTCAAAGATTATCACATCTGTACCATCACCTACAAGCTTTACATACATCACAAGTGGATCAGACATTCCAGAGACATCTCCAGCAGACGCTACCGCAACTGTTTATGGAAACATTTCTACTGGAGGAGACCTTTCGGTAACTGGAAATACATCACTTACTGGTACACTAAATGTTTCTGGTGCATCTAACTTTGCATCAACAGTTGACTTTGACAATGCTGTTACTCTAAATGCAGATGCAACCTTTAACACAGACGTTACAATTAAAGGTAATCTAAATATTGCTACTCACACTCACCAGGTACTGGCTAAGTCTATCCTAAATAACGTAGCAACACTAACACTAAGCACACCAGATACTGGGGCAGGCTTTGACGTTGGAGATAAGCTAGATGTTGTTGGTGTCGGAGTTCCATTTGATGGACACTACCTGCCAATTACAGCAGTTACATCAAACACAGTTTCTTATGCAGTTAACTCAGCAGACCTAGCTAATACCACTGCTTCAGGTACTGCTTCTGTAGAAGGACACCTTGTAGTAGACAATGAGATTACTGTTGGTGAAGGTGCTACTTTTGGAAATACCGTAACTATTGCTGGATCTCTTCTTGCAGAAGGCAAGGCATACATTGGCGATGGTGCAGAGGCATTTGATTTAACTACTGGAGAGCTAACTAATGCAGGACTTGTAGTGCAAATGGACGGTGGACCTTACGCACAGGTTGCAATCCACAATGCAGACCCACTAGCTTCTACAGACGTAATCGTTTACTCAGACAATGGTACCGACACATCTGGTTGGATGGATATGGGTATCACAGGTTCTGGATTTGAACAGGCAGAGTTTGGAATTACAGGTCCAAACGATGCATACATCTTCTATGAAGCAGCAGACGGAACAACTGGTAATGGTAATATCGTTATTGCTACTGGTGATAAGGGTGCAGAGAACAAGATCATTCTTGCAGCTGGTGGATTTGCTACTGGTGTAGAGCAGATGACAATCACTCCTAACCAAAACGTTCACGTAGAGATTCCTACAGAGTCTACCTCTCCAACTACTGGTGCACTTACCGTTGCAGGTGGTGTTGGTATTCAGGGTAACCTAAATATTCAGGGTAACGTAGATATCGAAGGTACTATCGTATTCGGTGGTGCTGGAACTACCGTGGAAACATCTAACCTTGCAGTTACTGACCCTATGGTTTACGTAGGAACAGACAACCAGGCAGATCTTGTAGACCTGGCATTTGTTGGAGAATATGCTCAGACAGTTACCCCACAGGTTGCTGTTACAATTACCAACAAGGCTCTAACATCAAATGTCGCAACGCTTACATATTCTCAGGGTGGAACCGCAGTTAAAGTTGGAGATTACGTAGCTGTTACTGGTGTAGACGCTAGCTTCAATGGTACACACAGGGTAACTGCAACAACTGCAACAACATTCTCTTTTGCTAAAACCAACGCCAACGTGCCTTCGGCATCTGCATCTGGTTCTGCAACCGTGGATAAGCGTCGTAGATTTAGCGGCATTGCTCGTGACGCATCTGATGGTGTAGTAAAGGCATTTGAAAATGCTACAACAAAGCCTACAACCACAGTAGACTTCTCTGAAGCTGGTATTGCTATGGCAGATACGATGGCTGGAACTGTAAATGCATCAGAAAAGGTTTCCACACCATATCTAGAGTCAACAAGTGCAGTTACTGCGTCTACATTTGCAGGACCAGTAACAGTAACTGGCCTATCCACTCTAAATGGTGGAATGACATCAACTGGAAACGTAACAATTTCTGGTCGTCTAGATGTTCAGGAAATCCGTGAAGATGTTATTGACGGTGCTATCGTTTCAAACGTATTTACAGCAAACTACTCAACTGGAAACATTTTCTACTTGACTGCTGCACCTACAGCTAACTTCACTGTAAACCTAACCAATGCACCAACAGATAACGGAAAGACAATTTCGCTTACTGTTGTTGTGACACAGGGTGCAACTGGATACATTCCAAATGCATTCCA
>JACCDQ010293043.1_pt1 | contig 14891 bp, 13 predicted proteins | sample 7446031 | NCBI WGS metagenome assembly JACCDQ01 (sample SAMN15323442, study PRJNA562643) | freshwater metagenome | isolation source: river surface water | place: USA:Blue River Watershed | collected 2017-08-17
GCGAAGTTCATCGCAATGCCGCCACCCATGGTGCCGGCACCGATCACGGCAGCCGACTTGATCTCGCGCAGCGGTGTATCGGCCGGCACATCCGGTATCTTGGAGGCGGCTCGCTCGCCGAAGAAGGCATGTCGCAGCGCCTTCGATTCCGGCGTCTGCACCAGTTCGAGGAAGCAATCGCGCTCGAACTTCAGACCATCCTCGAATTTCTTGCTGACGGCCGCAGCGACAGCCTCGACGCACTTCTGCGGCGCCGGATAATTCGCAGCGACTGCGCGTACCGTATTGCGCGCAAACTGCAGATAGCCATCGGCATTCTTGTAGTCGATCCGGATGTCGCGCACTTTGGGCAGCGGACGCTTGTCGGCGATGGATGTGGCAAAGGCGATCGCGCCCGCCTGCAATTCGCCATCGATCATCTGGTCGAAGAGCTTGGTGTCGGCCAGCTTCTCCGACATCACCGGCGTACCGGACACGATCATGTTCAGCGCCTGCTCGAGCGGCACCACGCGCGGCAGCCGCTGCGTGCCGCCGGCGCCGGGCAGGATGCCAAGCTTGACCTCGGGCAGCGCAATCTGCGCGCCGGCCGTCGCCACGCGGTAATGGCAGCCGAGCGCGAGCTCCAGCCCGCCGCCCATCGCCAGTCCCTGTATCGCAGCGACTACGGGCTTGTCGGCATCTTCGACCACACGGATCACGGTATGCAGCGACGGTTCCTGCAGCGCTTTCGGCGTATTGAATTCGCGGATATCCGCGCCACCCGAAAAGCCCTTGCCTGAACCGATCAGCACGATGGCCTTGATGGCCGCATCGTCCAGCGCGCGCTGCACGCCATCGACGATGCCGGTTCGCGTTGCATGGCCGAGGCCGTTGACTGGAGGGTTATCAAGGGTAATGACGGCGATATCGCCGTGCGCCTGATAGGTGGCGGTCATGCGAGGGTCTCCCGAGGTTCGGATGGTTCCGGTATTTGTTCTTGTTCGGTGCTTGTCGGCCAGCAGCCCCGCAGGAGCTCCAGCTGGTCAGCGAACAACTATACCCCAGAACCTCCGGCCGGTGACTCCATACCGTTCTGCTTATAGCCTCTGACAAAACGAGCATCGCATAGCGATGCGGCCGCTGGCAAGACGCCCCCAACGCCGCCAGCGGCGTTTTGTCAGAGGCTCTTAGCGCTGCTTGAAGCGTAGCAGTGCACTGCGTTGCTGGTCTTCGCGGTACGCATAGTCGACCCGCCCCTCGGTCACCCGCCCGATCAGCATCATGTTGGCCGTGATTGCCTCATGGTCGCGCACCGAAAATGGCTTGTCATAGCTGGTCACGGCACCCTGGTGACGCACCTGCAGGTCTTCCAGCGCGCGGCGCAGGTTGTCGCCGTCCAGCGTGCGTGCCTGCCGCATGGCCAGCGCCAGCAGGTGCATGCCGTCGTAGCTTTGCGCGGCACTCATCGGCGACGGGATATGCGCGCTGCGAAAGGTACGCGCATAGGCCAGCAGGAAGCTGTTCTTGGCCGCCGCCCCGGCTTCCTGGATGAAAGTCTGCGGCATCAATGCGCCCTCGCCAGCCGGCCCGGCCGCATCGATGAAGCTGCGCATCGATAGCGTCCAGCCGCCGTACAGCGGCACCTTCCAGCGGGCGGCCTGCAGGCCGCGCGCAATGGCCGCCAGTTCCGGCCCTATGCCCCAGGCAACCACGGCCTGCGCGCCCGCTAGCTGCGAGCGCCTGAGCGCTGCGCCCATGTCGGTATCGCCGATGCGAAAGCGCTGCACCGCGAGCAGTTCCAGCCCGCCGGCCTTCGCAGCCTCGCTGAACGCAGCCACGCCGCTGTCGCCATACGGCGTCAGGTCGGCCAGCAGGGCAACGCGCTGCAAGCGGCGGCGGCGCAGGTCTGCGGCGATCATGGCCGCTTCGATGTCCAATGTCGGCGAGACGCGGAAGATGTAGTTGGCCGGCGCCGCCGGCGGCGCATACGTGCGCGTCAACCCCGGGCCGGTCGAGACCGCGACCATCAAGGGAATCTTCGCCTGCTGGTAGTGTGCGATCGATGCGAGGCCGACGCCGGTGTTCACGATGCCGATGGTGGCCACCACGTTCATCGCGACCAGTTCTTGCGCGATGCGCGCGCCGGTTTCGTTGTCGGCCTTATCGTCGCGCTCGACCAGTTCGATGCTGCGGCCGCGTATGCCGCCGGTGGCATTGATTTCAGCCACGGCCAGCCGCACGCCATTGCGCAGGCTTTCGCCCATCGCCGCCGAGCCGCCGGTGAACGGACCGCTGAGCCCGATGCGCACCGGCGCTGCGGAGGCTGCCTGTGCTGCCGCAGCCGGCAGTGGGCCGAGGCCAAGCGCATCTGCAAGCACACATAAAAGCACCCATACCAGTGCAGATGCCAGTGCAGATGCCAGCGCACAGGCGAGCGTGCATCCAGACGTACGTGTCGGTGTGAAGGTGGGTGTGAAGGTAGGCGCGAATGCGAGCGCGGCAGTACTGGCCAGCTGCACACCGGCACGGTCGGGAATCTCACGCTGTTTCATCGCCGGCTCCTTGTTGTCAAGAAGCGGCGATGGTGTGGTCAGGACCTGCGCCTGTCCACCGAAATGTGCGCCGCTCTGCGGCGCACACAACAGATCACGACGGTCGCTTCATGTTGCACGAGGTCGGCTGCGCGGCGACGTAGCTGTCGATCTTTTGCTCGATCTTCCAGCCGTAGCCGGTGTTCTCCTGGTCGTATTTCACGTCCTTGCCATTCTGCTTGGCCCAGGAATTGATGTAGAGCGACTGTTGAAGCTGGTGATCGGTCTTGCGCATTTCAATATCGCCGTTCACCGATTTCATCTTCTGGCCTTCCATCGCGAAGGCTACCTTCACCGGGTCGGCGGTCTTGGCCTGATTGATGCCGGCGGCCAGCAACTGGATCGCCGAATAGGTGGTGATCGCATAGTAGTCATCGTTGTACTTCTTCTTGAAGCCGTCGACCAGGTCCTTGCCGGCCTTCGACTCTTCGTTCACGCTCCAGGTGCCGATGTATTTCACGTAATCGGCGCCAGACGCACCCATCGCGGTCGGCACCCCATTGGTGTACGCATAGTAGGTATAGAAGCGCGACTTCAGCCCCGTCTCGCGCGCCGCCTTGACCAGCAGCGACAGGTCGGTGCCCCAGTTGCCGGTGATGACCACGTCCGCGCCGCTGGCGCTGATCTTGGCGACATACGGCGAGAAGTCCTTCACGCTGCCGATCGGGTGCAGGTCGTCGCCGACGATCTCGATATCGGGACGCTTGCGCTTCAGGTATTCCTTCGCCGCGCGCGTGACCTGGTGGCCGTGCGCATAGTTCTGGCCGATGATGTAGACCTTCTTGATCGACTTGTCCTTCGCGAGGTAAGTCGTCAGGGCCTCCATCTTCATGTCGGAGTTGGCGTCGAGGCGGAAGTGCCAGAAGCTGCACTTGCTGTTGGTGAGGTCGGGATCGACCGCCGCATAGTTCAGGAACACGATCTCCTTGCCGGGGTTGCGCTCGTTGTGCTTGTTGATCGCATCGATCAGCGCGCCGGCCGCGCCCGAGCCATTGCCCTGCACGATGTAGCGGAAGCCCTGGTCGATGGCGGCCTTGAGCACCGTCAGCGATTCCTGCGGGCTGGCCTTGTTGTCGAAGCCGACCACTTCAAACGTGCGACCGGCCGACCATTTGTCGCGGTTGGCGACATCGGCGACCAGTTGAAAGCTCTTGAGCAGGTTCTGGCCGACCGGCGCAAACGGGCCCGACAGCGGATCGATGAAGGCAATGCGCACATTCTCGGCCTGGGCCAGCGGCGCAGCAAAAGCGGAAGCCAGCGCTGCAGCGACCAGCAGCGGACGGGTACGGAAAGTCATGTTGTCTCCTTGGTTTACAGTGAACGACAGACAGCTGTGCAAAATTTGTCGATGCTTGCGCCGGTGCGGCCAGTGCGGCCAGTTCGTCCGGAAATACCGGCGATGTTGGCAGAGGCCAGCGCGCCGCGATTGCGGTCACGGTCACACTTCCAGCCATTCCTTGCGAATCGCGGCGTTGCTGCGCAACTCGGCCGGCGTGCCCTCGAACACGATATTGCCGCGTCCCATGACCAGCACGCGCTGCGAGATGTCCAGCGCGATCGCCAGCTTCTGCTCGACCAGCAGCACCGAGATGCCGCGCGCCTTCAGCGCCTGCAGGTATTCGGCCACCAGTTCGACGATCTTCGGCGCCAGCCCTTCGGTCGGCTCGTCGATCATGATCAGGTCCGGGTCGCCCATCAGCGTGCGGCACAGGGTCAGCATCTGCTGTTCGCCACCGGACAGGACGCCTGCCGCGACATGGCGCCGTTCGCGCAGGCGCGGGAACATCTGGTACATGTCATCCATCCGCCAGCGCGCAGCCTTGCCGGCCGCGCCGCTCTTCTCGCCCAGCAGCAGGTTCTGCTCGACGCTCAGCGACGGGAAGATATCGCGGTTCTCCGGCACATAGCCGAGGCCGAGGTGGGCGATGCGGAATGCCGGCAAGCCAAGGATGGATTGCCCCTTGAAACGGATGCTGCCCGTGGCCTGCACCAGCCCCATCGCCGCCTTCACGGTCGTCGAGCGGCCGACACCATTGCGGCCCAGCAGGCTGACGATCTCGCCCTCGCCTACATCGAGGTTCACGCCATGCAGCACATGGCTCTTGCCGTAATAGGCGTGCAGGTCGCGGATCTCGAGCAGCGCGCTCATGCGTCCTCCGCCGGCGCGTGGCTGCCGAGATAGGCATCGCGCACCGCTTCATTGGCGCGGATCGCCGCCGGCGTATCGCAGGCCAGCACTTCGCCATAGACGACCACGGCAATGCGGTCGGCCAGCCCGAACACGACGCTCATGTCATGCTCAACCATCAGCAGCGTGCGCCCTTCGGTAATGCGCGCAATCAGTTCGACGGCAGCATCGGATTCCGAACGGCTCATGCCGGCCGTCGGCTCGTCCAGCAGGATGACCTCGGCGCCGCCGGCGACGGTGATGCCGATCTCCAGCGCGCGCTGCTCGGCATAGGTCAGCATGCCGGCCGGCACATTGCGGCGCCAGCCGAGGCCGATGGATTCCATCACTGCCTCGGCGCGGTCGCGCGCATCACGCAAGGCATTGAGCTTGTGCCAGAACGAATACCGATAGCCAAGCGACCACAGCACCGCGCAGCGCAGGTTCTCGTATACCGACAGCCGGTGGAAGATATTGGTGATCTGGAAGCTGCGCGACAGGCCGCGGCGATTGATCCGGAACGGCGGCAAGCCGGTGACGTCCTCGCCATTCAGCAGCACCTGCCCGCTCGTCGGGGCAAAGCGTCCCGAGATCAGATTGAACAGCGTCGACTTGCCGGCGCCATTGGGTCCGATCACGGCCAGCCGTTCACCCTGGGTGACCGTCAGGTCGATGCCGCGAATGATCTCGGTCTGGCCGAACTGCTTGCGCAGCTGGCGCAATTCGAGCGCAGGCGCGGCCTTCGGCGCACCGGCTTGCGCTGCCATGCGTGGCGTCGATGCCGGGTTCATGAATGCGCCCTCGCTGCCAGTTGTTCAATTTCGGCGTTCACCTCATGCCACACCGTCGCAAACGGCGTGCGCGTGAACACGAAGGACAAGCCGCCCGCAGCCAGCAAGGCCAGTCCCGCCACCCAGCCCGCCGGACGCAGCGTATCGATGCTGATCCCCAGCAGCGTCATCTGGCTGCCGTTGGCCAGTTCCAGCGACCAGTGGTAACCCATCTCGATCAGCACGATCGCGCCTGCCGTCGCCAGCAGCGCCGATGCGGCCACGGCCAGCCCGGCCGGCAATACACGCTTCAATTTGCCGTGCGTGACGATACGCAGGTTCATCATCACCAGGCTGGCGATGCCGCCCGGCGCATACATCACGACCAAAATGAAGAACAGCCCGAGGTAAAGCTGCCACGCCTTGGTGTACTCGGACAGCATCACCGTAAAGAAGATGCCGACCACCGCGCCGATCATGGGCCCGAAGAACACACCCACGCCCCCGATGAAGGTGAACAGCAGCACCACACCCGAGCGCAGCGTGCCGACATTTTCGGCCGTGACGATCTCGAAATTGATGGCCGACAGGCCGCCGCCGATGCCAGCAAAGAAGGCCGCCAGCATCATCATCAGGTAACGCACGCGCTGGGTGTCGTAGCCGATGAACTCGGCACGCTCGGGGTTGTCGCGCACCGCATTGGCAAGGCGTCCGAGCGGCGTCTGCGTCAGTGCGAACATGGCCGCGGCACTGATGAACAACCAGAACGCGATCAGGTAATAGACCTGGATCTGTGGCCCGAAGCTGATGCCGAATACCGGTGTGCCGTACACACGGTTGCCCGAGATACCCGCCTCGCCGCCGAAGAAGCCGGGGAACATCAGCGAGCAGGCAAATACCAGTTCGCCGATGCCTAGCGTGATCATCGCGAAGGTTGTACCCGAGCGCTTGGTCGTCACATAGCCGAACAGCGCGCCAAACAGGAAGCCGGCGATGCCGCCGACCAGCGGTATCAGCACCAGCGGCACCGACAGCGCACCCGGCCCGGCCAGGTTCATGGCATGAATTGCGATGAAGGCACCCAGGCCGGAGAATACCGCATGGCCAAATGACAGCATGCCTGTCTGCCCGAGCAGCATGTTGTAGGACAGTCCGAAGATCATTACCGTGCCCATCAGCGACAGCATCGACAGGCTGGCGCCGGAGCTGAACACCCGCGGCGCCAGCAACAGAGCGAGCGCAAAGCCGCTCCACACCAGCCAGCGAGCCAGGTTCAGCGGTTCGTAGCGCATCGGGCGTGCGCGGCGAAATTTCTGCAAGAGGATGTCCTGATGGTTCTGATTCATGCGGCCTCCGTCATCCGTCCCGTTGGCCGAGCAGCCCGCGCGGACGCAGGATCAGCACCAATACCAGCAGCAGGTAAGGCAGGATGGGCGCAACTTCGGAGAGCGTGATCGACAGCAGCCGGTATGCAAAGAAATCCGGAGGCACTTGCACCCCCAGTCGCGCGAGCGGCCCCAGCAGCGACCAGTCGAGCGCCACCGCGAAGGTCTGCAACATGCCGATCAGCAGGGACGCCAGCAAGGCGCCGGCCAGCGAGCCCATGCCGCCCACCACAACCACCACGAAGATAATGCTGCCGACGGTGGCGGCCATGGCCGGCTCGGTGACGAAGGCATTGCCGCCGATGACGCCGGCCAGCGCCGCCAGCGCGCAGCCGCCGCCGAATACGCCCATGAACACGCGCGGCACATTGTGGCCGAGCGCCTCAACCGCTTCCGGATGCGTGAGCGCGGCCTGAATCACGAGACCGATGCGGGTGCGCTTGAGCAGCAGCCAGATCGCGCCCAGCATCAGCAGCGCCACGGCCATCATGAAGCCGCGGTACATCGGGAAGGACATCGAATACAGCGTGAACAGCGGGCCATCGAGCACGGCCGGGATGCGGTAAGGGACGGCGGCCCGGCCCCAGATCATCTGCACCACTTCGACGATCACGTACGACAGCCCGAAAGTGAACAGGAGCTCCGACACATGGCCGTGCTTGTGCACGACACGCAAGCCGAAGCGCTCGATCGCCGCGCCGATCAGCCCGACCACCAGCGGCGCCACCAGCAGCGCCGCCCAGAAGCCCAGCGCCTCGCTGGTCGCATAGCCAACGTAGGCGCCCAGCATGTAGAAGCTGGCGTGCGCGAAGTTGAGCACGCCCATCATGCTGAAGATCAGCGTCAGGCCGGACGACAGCATGAACAACAGCAGTCCGTAGGACAGGCCGTTGAGCAGCGAGATCAGCGTGAATTCCAAAGGCGGTCCGTGGCGCTCAGGTCAGGTCACAGTGGGCATGGTCGGGCGGCTGCCCGGCTCAGGCCGTCGGCAACTTGTGATCGCGATAGGTTTCGCGGATCTTGTTCTTCAGGATCTTGCCGGTCGCTCCCAGGGGCAGCGCGTCAGCGAAGACCACATCGTCCGGCGTCCACCATTTGGCGATCTTGCCGTCGTAGAACCGGATCAGCTCTTCCTTGCTGACATCCATGCCGGCTTTTTTCACCACCACCAGCAAGGGGCGCTCGTCCCACTTCGGGTGATAGACGCCGATGCAGGCGGCCATCGCGACGGCCGGGTGCGCGACGGCGATGTTCTCGAGGTCGATCGAGCCGATCCATTCGCCGCCGGACTTGATCACATCCTTGCTGCGGTCGGTGATCTGCAAATAGCCATCCGGGTCGATCACGGCCACGTCGCCGGTCGGGAACCAGCCATCCTGCAGCACGTCGCCGCCTTCGCTCTTGAAGTAGCCGGATACCACCCACGGCCCCTTGACCAGCAGGTTGCCGTAGGTCTTGCCATCCCAGGGCAGTTCCTTGCCATCGTCATCGACGATCTTCATGTCCACACCGTAGATGGCGCGGCCCTGCTTCTCGAGGATGGCTTGCTGCTCATCGTCCGACAGCCCGAGGTGGCTGGCCAGCAGCGTGCAGGCGGTGCCGAGCGGCGACATTTCCGTCATGCCCCAGGCATGCACGACCTCGACGCCATAGGTGTGGCGCAGGGTCTTCATCATCGCCGGCGGGCAGGCGGAGCCGCCGATCACGGTACGGCGGAAGGTCGAGAATTTCAGATTGTTCTGGCCAACGTAGTTCAACAAGCCCAGCCACACGGTCGGCACGCCGGCCGAGAAGCTGACCTTTTCTTGTTCAAACAATTCATACAGCGACTTGCCATCCAGCGCGGGGCCGGGGAAGACCATCTTTGCGCCGGTCAGCATCACCGAATACGGCAAGCCCCAGGCATTGACGTGGAACATCGGCACCACCGGCAGCACGACGTCGCGTGCCGACACGTTCAGCGAATCGGGCAAGGCCGATGCGAACGAATGCAGGATGGTCGAGCGATGCGAATACAGCGCACCCTTGGGATTGCCCGTCGTGCCCGAGGTGTAGCACAGGCTGGAGGCCGAGTTTTCATCGAACAGGGGCCATTCCAGCTCGTCGGATTCGGCGGCCAGCAAGTCTTCGTAGCACAGCAGGTTCGGTATCTTCGCATCCTTCGGAAGATGGTCGCGGTCGCACATGGCCACGAAGCCCTTGATGGTCTTGGCCAGCGGGGCGACGGCCTCGATGATGGGCGTGAAGCTCAGGTCGAAGAACAGGTATTGGTCTTCGGCGTGATTGGCGATGTAGGCAATCTGCTCCGGATGCAGGCGCGGGTTAACCGTGTGCAGCACCGAGCCGATGCCGGACACCGCGTAATACGCCTCCAGGTGGCGGTAACCATTCCACGCCAGCGTAGCGATGCGGTCGCCCATGGTCGCGCCCAGCTTCTTGAGCGCATTGGCGAGCTGGCGCGAGCGGCGGTGGCAGTCGCGATAGGTATAACGGTGGATGTCGCCCTCGACCCGGCGCGAGACGATTTCGACATGCGGGTAATAGCGGTCGGCATGCTGGATCAGCGTGGAGATGAGCAGCGGCTGGCTCATCATGCGGCCCATCAAGGGGCTCTGCGGGTACTGCGACATGGTGTCTCCTGGGGGCGAATTTGTGTCTGCCGGGTAAGTCGGCTTATTCAGGGATTTTTGTGCGGCAATTGTCTTTCGGTCAACAGCTTTCTATCTTGCGTTGCAACAAGAAGCTGCCCGAACGGGTTTTTGCCGCCCGGCGTCAACTGCGATAGCCGGGATCAAGGCGCTCCAGCCTGCGCAACAGCGCCGGCCACGCGAGCGAGCCATATTGAGAGTTCGTTACCTGCTGCGCCTGCTTCATCGCATTGTCGATAATGCCTGTGCCGATCTGCGTCAGCGGCGTGCCACCTGCCATCGCTCGAACCTGTATCGTGCACGCGGCTTCGAAGATGTACATGTTGAGGAAGGCATCGGCCACGGTCTTGCCGACGGTCAGGAGCCCGTGGTTGCGTAGCATCAGGAAAGTCTTGTCCCCGAAATCGGCAACCAGCCGCGGCTTTTCGTCATCATTCAGTGCCAGTCCTTCATAGCCGTGGTACGCGAGGCTGTTCAGCACGAAAATCGATGGCTGCGAAATCGGCAGCACGCCCGCCTCCTGCGCGGCGACCGCGGCGCCGTTGAGACTATGGGTGTGCAGCACGCAGATCGCATCGTCGCGCGCTTCATGGATCGCCGAATGGATGGTGAAGCCGGCCGGATTGATCGGGAATGGCGAATCGTCGAGCTTGTTGCCGTGCAAGTCGATCTTCACCAGCGATGACGCGGTAATCTCATCGAACATCATCCCGTAGGGATTGATCAGGAAGGCGTGGCCATCGCCGGGGATGCGCGCAGTCAGGTGGGTAAAGACCAGGTCGCTCCAGCCGAAATCGGCCACCAGCCGGTAACAGGCAGCCAGATCGACGCGCATCTGCCACTCTTCCGGCGACACGCGTTGCTGCAGCGAGGGGATGTCCAGGCGTTCAGGGGCGTTCATGTGAAGTCACCTCTTCTCTGTCAAAATGGCTCCGTCTCCTGGCTGCCGATATTGAACGGGTTATTACCGCTGTGGTTTGTGGCGCGGTGGTTTTTAGCGCGGTGCTTCAGAGCGCTATGCTTTATCGCGCTGTGCTTTGTAACACGCTTTTGTCATGCAGTTTTGTACCGCTGTCGCCAGCCATCCTAGCAGAACGTTCCAATGAATTCTCCCAACGGCTTGCCTGCCACCCTGTTCCGCCTCCACGAACTGTCGCTCGCCAACAGCTTTGCGCGATTGCCGGCGGCTTTCTACACCCGGCTACAATCGACGCCGCTGCCCTCGCCTTATCTCGTCTGCGGCAGCGATGAAGCGGCCCGGCTCATCGGGCTGGACCCGGCCAGCTTCGATGACCCTCAGTTCGTCGAGGTCTTCAGCGGCAATGCACAATTGCCGGCCTCGCTGCCCCTGTCGGCGGTCTATTCCGGACATCAGTTCGGGGTCTGGGCCGGCCAGCTCGGCGATGGCCGAGCGATCCTGCTCGGTGAAGTGCCGATGGCCTCAATGACCGAGACTGCGACGACGGTCCCGGCAGCCGAGGTGCTGGGCGCACCCGGCGACCCGTCGGGCGTCATCGAGCTGCAGCTCAAGGGGGCCGGCAAGACGCCGTACTCGCGCATGGGGGACGGCCGAGCGGTGCTGCGCTCGTCGATCCGCGAATTCCTGTGTTCGGAAGCGATGGCCGGCCTCGGTATACCGACCACGCGTGCGTTGTGCGTGATCGGCTCGGACATGCGCGTGATGCGCGAGATGCCGGAATCGACGGCCGTCGTTACCCGCATGGCGCCCAGCTTCGTGCGCTTCGGCTCTTTCGAGCACTGGTTCTACAACGACCGCAAGACCGAGCTGACAACGCTGGCCGATTTTGTCCTTGCGCGTCATTACCCGTGGCTGCTGGATGAAGCCAACCCCTACCAGGCCCTGCTGCGCGAAGTCACGCGCCGCAGCGCGGAACTGGTCGCGCAATGGCAGGCCGTGGGCTTCATGCATGGGGTGCTCAATACGGACAACATGTCCATTCTCGGCCAGACGCTGGACTACGGCCCTTATGGCTTCATGGAAGCCTATGACCCGGCCCACATCTGCAACCATACCGATGCACAAGGGCGCTACTCGTACCGCATGCAGCCGCGCATCGTCGAGTGGAATTGCTATGCACTCGGACAGGCGCTATTGCCGCTGATCGGTGAAGTCGACGATGTGTATGAAGCGCTGGGCGTGTTCAAGACCGCGTATGCCGACAAGATGGATGGGCTGTGGCACGCCAAGCTCGGGCTGGCCAGCCGTCAGGAAGGCGATGCGGCGCTGATCGAGAAGCTGTTTGGCATACTCGCTGCCAGCCGCGTGGATTTCCCGATGTTCTTCCGCCAGCTGTCCGGGCTGACGACCGAGACCGCAACGCAGGCCCCGGCGGATGCAGCATCAGCTGGACAAACAGCTGCACAGGGCGCCGGATCAAACGCTTCGCGCCAGCATGCCGGCGACGAAGCCCTGCGCGACCTGTTCATCGACCGCGACGCCTTTGATGCGTGGTCAGTAGAATATCGGCAGCGGCTGCGTGCCGAAGGCAGCGTGGATGCCGAGCGGCGCGTGGCCATGAACCGGGTCAACCCGAAATACATACTGCGTAATTACCTGGCGCAAGTCGCCATTGCCAAAGCCGAGCAAAAGGATTTTTCCGAGGTGAAGAGGCTGCTGGACATCTTGCGCCGGCCTTACGACGAACAAGACGGCAACGACATCTACGCAGCCTTGCCGCCCGACTGGGCCGCCGGCATCGAAGTCAGCTGCTCATCCTGAGGGCAAGGAGTTATCAATGAATGACAAGAAAGTCGTGCGCACCGACGCCGAGTGGCGTGCGATGCTGGATCCGATGGCCTATGAAGTGACGCGTCATGCCGCGACCGAACGCGCGTTCACCGGCCATTTTTGGGATCACCACGAGGCCGGCATCTATACCTGCGTCTGCTGCGACACGCCGCTGTTCGAATCCGATGCCAAGTTCGACTCCGGCTGTGGCTGGCCGAGCTACTTCAAGGCGCTCGACCCGGCGCATGTGGCGGAGCGCATCGACCGCAGCCATGGCATGGTGCGCACCGAAATCCTGTGTAATATCTGCGACGCGCACCTGGGACATGTGTTCCCGGATGGTCCGCCGCCGACCGGGCTGCGCTATTGCATCAATTCGGCGGCACTGAAGTTCACGCCGCGCGGCTAAGCGCTCTGACAATCACGCTGAGAATCACGCTGAGAATCACGCTGACATTCACCCACCCACAAAGGAAACCGTTTGAAGAAGCTGTTGTTCGACCTGTTCCCGGTCATCCTGTTTTTCATCGTATTCAAGATCGCCGGCGCGCATCCCGAGGCGGCACAGGCGCTCGGCAGCCAGTACTTGTCGGCACTGGTATCGGGCGGCGAAGTCACACTCAAGCAAGCTCCCATCCTGCTGTCGACGGCGGTGGCGATCATCGCCACCTTTGCGCAAGTGCTGTGGCTGCTGCTGCGCCGCCATCCGGTCGACAAAATGCTGTGGGTATCACTGGCCATCATCGTCGTGTTCGGTGGCGCGACCATCTATTTCCACGATGAGCAATTCATCAAATGGAAACCCACGGTGCTCTACTGGTGCTTTGCTTCAACGCTGCTGCTCGCGCCGCTGCTGTTCGGTAAAAATTTGATGCGTTCTCTGATGGGTCAGCAACTTCAATTGCCCGATCCGGTATGGTCGCGCCTCAACCTCGCGTGGGGCTTGTTCTTCGCAGTGATGGGCGTGGTCAACCTGTATGTGGCGTTCAACTTCCCGCTCGACGTCTGGGTCAACTTCAAGCTCTTCGGCTTTCTCGGGCTGATGATCGCCTTCGTCATTGCCCAAAGCCTCTACCTGTCGCGTTACATGAAGGAAGCCGAATGAACCGCCCGCAACGTATCCGGGAACTGCTGGCCGCAGGCCTCGCCACCGAAGACATCGACATCATCGACGAATCCCACCTGCATGCAGGCCATGCCGGTGCGGCCTCCGGTGGCGGACACTACCGACTCCGTGTGATTTCCACCCGTTTCGAAGGTGTTAACAAAGTCGGCCGTCATCGGCTGGTGTATGATTGCCTGCGCGAGATGATGCAAAAAGACATACACGCTCTCGCAATGACGCTGCTGACTCCTTCCGAGGCCCAGGCTGCCTGACAACGCAATACCTAACCCGTAACCAACCCAGAACATGAAGAACCTGAATTCCGCGCGCCTCGTGCTGGCGCTCGTTGCTGCCGTTGCCCTTCCTGCCGTCGCCCAGAATGTCGCCGTCGTCAACGGCAAGGCCATCCCGACCTCGCGCGTTGATGCCATGGTCAAGCAGATGGTCCAGCAAGGCCAGAAAGATTCGCCGGAAATGCGCGCGATGATCAAGGATGAACTGATCAACCGCGAGGTCCTCGCACAGGAAGCCGACCGTCAGGGCGTCGCCAACCGTCCGGAAATCAAGAACCAGATCGACCTCGCCCGCCAGTCCATCGTGATCCGCGCGCTGGCGCAGGAGTTCGTCGCGAAGAACCCGGTCAAGGATGAAGAACTGAAGGCCGAGTACGACAAGTTCAAGGCCACCCAATCGGGCAAGGAATACCGCGCGCGCCATATCCTGGTCGAGAAGGAAGATGAAGCCAAGGCCATCATCACCAAGCTCAAGGGCGGCGCCAAGTTCGAAGAACTGGCCAAGACCTCGAAGGATCCGGCATCGGGCGCCCAGGGCGGCGACCTCGGCTGGGCACCGCAAGACGCTTTCGTGAAGCCGTTCTCGGACGCGATGGTCGGCCTGAAAGCCGGCGAAATCACCGAGACCCCGGTGCAAACCCAGTTCGGCTACCACGTGATCAAGCTGGAAGAAGTGCGTGACGCACAGCTGCCGTCCTTCGACGACGTCAAGGGCCAGATTGCCGAATCGCTGCAACAGCGCAAGCTGCAGGAATTCCAGCAGGGCCTGAAGAAGAAGGCCAAGATCCAGTAAGCTCGGATCCTGCAAAAGAAAAAGGCACCTTCGGGTGCCTTTTTCTTTGCGCAACCGCGCATCGCAAAAATCCGTGCGCGCACGGCACCATGCAGCGATTCCCGTGACACAGCAGCGTTTGCCCCAACCTGCCGTCGCGCGGCCCGACACCCATGTTGAGAACAGCGCTGCATCTTGCCCGTACCCGCGTGAACCGTCTGCGTAGCACAGGCATGGCGCTCACTCGTCCGTCGGCCCGTCCGCCCGCCCTCTCGCCTGTGAGCACGCGACCGCCAGCGACATCCTCGCCGGCCCCGGCACCGCTGGCGCAGCTTTCTCCCAGAATTGAACAGTTCAGGCGCGAGGCAATCGGCTTGCTCGGGGCGGAGCCACGATGGTCGTCCAGGGCCGCCGCCCGGCTGGCCTTGCGCC
>JACCDQ010382948.1_pt1 | contig 14884 bp, 17 predicted proteins | sample 7446031 | NCBI WGS metagenome assembly JACCDQ01 (sample SAMN15323442, study PRJNA562643) | freshwater metagenome | isolation source: river surface water | place: USA:Blue River Watershed | collected 2017-08-17
AGGAACAGGGGCGAGATGGGTTATCAGCGCAAGCGCAGGCTGTACCTGCTGGATTTCACCGGCACTCCGCTGGAGGGGCTGGAGATCAAGGTGCGGGGGGTGAGCCTGGGCAAGATGCTCTCCCTGGCCGGGCTCACCTCCCTTGCCGGCGTTACGACGGTGGGGCCGGAGGAGATGGAGCAGCTACGCGAGGTGTTCGATCTGTTCGTCTCGCGCATCGACTCATGGAATCTGGAAGACGAGAGCGGCCGGGTGATCCCGCCATCCGTGGACGAGATCATGGGGTGGGAGCCGGGTGAGGCACTGGCCGCCATTCAGGCGTGGCAGCGAGCGATCACGGACGTGCCTGACCCTTTAGAGCGGACATCGAGCGGTGGCAACGATTCGGAGGTGCCATCGATTCTGATGGAAGGGTCATCGGTAAGCCTGCCGAACTAGCTGACGCTGAGCTGATCATCGGGTTGTGCGACCGCTTCCACTGCCTGCCGTCACAGCTCATGAAGGAAGACGCAGAACTGCTGCGCATGCTGCGGCTGGTGAAGCTGGGAGGAGGTGGCGATGAGCAATGACGTGATCATCCGCGTGCGGGTGCGGCAGGACCAGCGGGACGGCTTCGCCGCGCTGGGCCGCGATGCGGAACAGGCGGGGCAGGCGAGCGCGGACAAGTTCCACGGTCGCTTCTCCGCCGCGTTCTCGCGCATGGGTCAACTGCTGGCCGAACCTGCGAAGAAGATCGGGACGTTCATCGGTCAGACGCTGGGCGAGACCAGTGGCAAGACGATGGTCACGCAGATCATCACCACCGCCAACGCCAGCAACGCGCAGCTTGCCAACACGGGCAAGGTGATGGGCCGCACCATCGGCCAGGGGATCTCTCAGGAGATCACGGACAGCGTGACGCGCACGGTGCGCGAGACGGTGAACACCACCGGGCGCTCCACCTCTGGCCGCTCATCGTCCAGCAGCAGCACGTCCAGCACCACGGACAGCAATGGGCGGGTGCGTGACTCGCGCGGCCGGTCCGTTGGCGGCGGCGCCGGGGGCGCGGGTGGTGATGGCGGCAACGCGCGCACGCGCGTCACGGTGGACGTGGATCGTCAGTCGATCCTGAGCAAGATGGGGGAAATCGGCAAGGATGCGGCAAACAAGCTGTGGGGCAGCTTCTCCGGACTGATCGGGAACTTCTTCTCCACGGACATCCTTTCCCTGATCGTCCGTAGCATCGCAGTGGGCAGCCTCGCGGTCGCTCTGTCCGTCCCGCTGGCTGCCGCCTTCAGCGCCGCCGTACTGCTGGCGCTGGGCGGTGGCGTGATCGGTGCTGGCGTGGTCGCGGCGTTCAAAGACCCGCGCATCCTGGCGGCGGGCAAGGAGCTGGGCGGCAAGCTCAACAAGGCATTCGAGGATTTCGGCAAGCCGTTCCGGGGACCGGTGGCTGAGTTCCTTGAGAAGTTCACTACGTACTTCATGCCGCAGCTTGCTGCGTTCGGCAAGCGGATCGGTGAGTCCTTCGCGCCGCTGGCGGGCAAGCTGGGCGATGGTCTGCTTGGCTTCCTCGAGAAGATGCTGCCGGGGCTGGAGAAAGGGCTGGAGGGGGCGAAGCCTCTCATCGAAGCCCTGGCGGAGCGCCTGCCTGAGATCGGCGCCACCATCGGGGAGTTTCTTGAGAAGATCGGCAAGACCGGTCCCGAAGCGGCGGCATTCTTCAACGACCTCGTTGACGTGTTCAACGTCATCATGGAGGCGCTGGGCAATCTCATCGCCAACCTGACGAATCTCTACTCTGCGGTCAAGGAACTGTTCAGCGACATCTGGAATGCCGTATCCGACTTCCTTGACAACGTGACCAGCATCTCCACGCGCGCGTGGTCGCGCCTGCGTTCCGGGGCGGCATCGGCGGGCGCCGCCATCATGGGCGCCATGCGCACCGCATGGGCGGCAGTGAGCGGGGCGGTGCGCTCCGCCATCAACACGGCGGCGGCTGTGCTCAACACGCTCATCGGCCGCGCCCGCGCGGTGGCGTCCGGTGTGCTGGGTGCGTTCCGCGCGGCGTGGGCGGCAATCAGCGGAGCGGCACGCGCTGCCGTGGCGGCGATCGGTGGTGCGCTGTCCGGCATCATCGGCCGTGCGCGCTCCGCAGCATCCGGTGTCATCGGAGCGTTCCGGGGCGCATGGAACTCGCTGGTAGGTGGAGCGCAGGCGGCAGTGAGCGGAGCGATTGCAGCGTTCGGGAGGCTGGTGGGCGCAGCGCAGGGAGCGGCCAGCAGAGCACGGGCGGTCATCGATGGCGTGAAGGCGTTCATCCCCGGTTTCGCCCACGGCGGTATCACTGGCTCCCTGGCCGGCATCGGTCAGGCGGCAACGGGCGGCATCCGCAACGGCTGGACGATGGTGGGCGAGCGCGGCCCGGAGATCGTCAACCTCGCGCCGGGCAGCCGAGTGCACAGCAACGAGGACACCCGGCGCATGCTGTCGAGCGGCCAGGGCGGGGATGGCGCGTGGTTGGAAGCGCGGTGGGTGGGCAGCGACTCGCCGATCGTGGACGAGATCATGCGCGGCATCCAGCTCCGGGTGATCCGGTCGTACAGCGGCAGTGTGCAGAACGCGATGGGACGTAGCTGATGGCCACCGACAACGTCACCACAGAGTTCTACATCGATGGCGCGTGGGTCTCCTCGTATAGCGGCACGAACCTTGACGAGCGGGTGCGCAAGACGCCGGGGGTGTCCATCTCGCGGGGGATGGGTGACCTGCAAGGCAGCCCCACGCCTGCGTCCAGTGAGTTCGACGTCAACAACCGCGATGGCGTGTTCAGCAACCGGAACACCAGCAGCGTGCTCTACGGCAAGTTCCCGCGCTACACCAAGGTGCGGCACAGCATCCCCACGGCGGGCGGCACGCTGGACAGCTACGTGCGCTTCTTTCAGGCGAACAACACGGGGACGCTGAGCACCACAGACAAAGCGGTGCTGGAGATCACCGGGGATCTGGATGTCCGGCTGGAGATGACGCCGGACACGTGGGCGCCCGTGGAGGGGTTTGCCCTGGCCGGGCGGTACCGCATCTCCGGGAACAATCGCGTGTGGCTGCTGTGGCTGGACTACCTCAACCGCATCAACTTCCGGTGGAGCAACGATGGCACCACCCTGCTGGACATGCAGTTCGACCCCTGGCCTGCTGCGCGCGGCTACGGGCGGCAGGCGTTGCGCTTCACCATGGACGTCAACAACGGCGCGGGCGGGCGCACGGGCACGCTGTACTACGCGGACTCCATCAGCGGTAGCTGGACACAGATTCAGCAGGTGACACAGGCGGGCACCACATCGTTCTACGGCAGCAGCACGGCGCCGCTGGAGATCGGCAACGTGGACAGCGGCAGCCCGCTGGTCAACACCACACAGTTCTACGGCAAGGTGCATGCGCTGGAGCTGCGCAACGGCATCGGTGGGACGCTGGTGGCGAACATGAGCGCGGCGGCGCGGGCGGTGGGTGACACGTCATGGAGTGACGGGCTGGGCACCCCGAACACGTGGACGATCACGGGCACGGCCAGGGTGGGAACGGACCGCATCCGCCACACGGGTGAGATCGACGCCATTGATCATCGGTGGGACGAGACGCGCCGGGACGTGTGGATGCCCATGAAGTCGCTGGGACCGTTGAACCGGCTGCTGGAGACAGACGCGCCGGAACAGTCGCCCATCTATCGCAACCTCATCCAGTACGCGCAGCCCGCTGGCTACTGGCCGATGGAAGACGGCAGCGGCAGCACGCGGGCCAGCGGCGCGGCGGGCACCACGAACAGCACTCTGTCCGGGTGCAGCTTCACCGGCAGCCGACCCACCGGGCTGAACGGCAGCGCGGGCAGCATCAAGCTGGACAGCGCCACCAGCATCTTCACGCTGGAGGCGGCGGGGCGCACCAGCACGGGTGAGAACACGGTGCTGTGGTACTTCAAGCTGCCGTCATCGTCTCTGCCCGCCGCCAACCGAGTGCTGGTGTTCACGCACAGCACGGGCACGGTGCGGCGATGGGAGGTGAGTATCGGCCCCACCGGCTATCAGTTCGTGGGATACAGCGCCACCGGCAGCACGGTGGTCTCCGACTCTCTGCTGTTCGGTACGGGGGGTAGTCCAGCCGGGCAGTGGGTGGGCATGCAGCTCACGCTCTCGCAGGAGGGGGCGAACGTCCGCTACACGTGGCGGTGGTGGGGTGTGGTCGATGGCACGTTCTGGGTGAGCGCGGTGGGCGGCGCCACGTACGCGGGCAGCATCGGGCGGATGCTGTACTTCAACGCCACGGCGGCCAATGATGCATCGTTCGTGGGCGCGGAGTTCGCGCACGTCATCATGACGATGGACGTGTTCAGCGCCACCGGCACCACGTTCCGGGACAGCAGCAACGGCTACAACGGGGAGGCGGCGGGCACCCGCGCGGCGCGCATCGCCGGCGAGGCGGGGATCACGCTGGAGATGTACGGAGATCCGGCCGCCACACAGTTGATGGGCGTGCAAGACGTGGCGGCGCCCATCGAGTTGCTGAAGGAATGCGTGGCGGTGGACAACGCCATGCTGTTCGATCTGCGGGACAGGTTCGCGTTGGGCTTCCGCACGCGGGTGGACATCGAGAACAGGCTGTGGGACTGGACGCTGCCGTACGCCAGCAGCTACCTGGCAGCGGTCCCCGCCTTCACCGAGGATGGCGACCAGACAAAGAACGACTTCACGGTGTCGCGGCCGGGTGGCGGCTCTGGCCGCTCGGTGCTGACCACGGGTGCGCTGAGTACGCAGGAACCGCCGAACGGCATCGGGCGGCGGCCGGGATCGGCCAGCATGAACGCCTACACCGATGACCAGACCACCCGCCTGGCGGAGTATCAGGTGTGGTTGCGCACCCGCGATGAGCTGCGCACCCCATCGCTGGAGTTCGAACTGCACCGCAGACAGCTTGAAGCTTCAACCGTGATGACGGAGCGGGTGATCGCCGCGAACATGGGCGACTGGGTGAAGCTCACCGGGCTGCCCACCTTCCTCGATGGCAACGACCGCAACCTGCTGGTGCTGGGCTACCGCGAGCGGATGAACGGTCAGCAGTGGACCGTTGACTTCAACGTCACCACGGCGGACGGATACCGTGCGCCGCTGCTGAACGTGGCGGTGCTGGCGGACAACGGCGTCACCACCCTGAACGCCGGGATCACCAGCACCGCCACCAGCATGGTTATCAAGACGCCCACCACGTCACAGCCATGGGTGGACAGTGTGAGCTTCGCGTCCGACCTCACGGGCGGACTGGCGGTGCTGGTGGCCGGCGAGTTGATGACCATCACCGCGCTGACCGCGCCGTCCGTGGTGGGCAGCGACTATCAGCAGACCGCGACGGTGACCCGTAGCGTCAATGGTGTGGTGAAGGCACAGAGCGCGGGCGCCGTGGTGGAAACCCGGGACGCTCACTACCTGGGGCTGTGAGGAGAGAAGATGTCGAAGTATCCGGCGCTGCGCGTGGGGCAGCGCTTCACCGCCGACCTGGCATCCAGCATGCTGCCGGACTACGCCTACAAGACGGGCACCACGGCGCGCGCCAGCACAACCACGCTGGCGTCCGATCCTGATCTTCAGCTCCCCGTGGCGGCAGACGCGCTGTACGAGATGAAGTTGTCTGTGCAGTTCACGGGGCCGGACACCGCCGACGTCAATATCGGCTGGACCGGCCCGGCCGGGTGCGGCATGCAGTGGGACATCCAGACCTTGGGCACCGGGGCGGCGGGTTACGCTACGGACATCAGTGGCGCTTATGCGCTGGGTAGCACGCTGGTGTGTGGCCTGCTCAACAGCACGGCGGCGCCGATCGTGTGCACGGGATTCGTGGACACTGCGGGCACGGCGGGGACGCTGGCGTTCCGGTGGGCGCAGGGGGTGAGCAACGCCAGCGCGGTGACCGCCCTGGCCGCTTCCTTCCTGCGGCTGCGGCGCGTGGCGTAATCAAGATCCAAAAAACTCGAGGGTCAAGATCAACAGGGGCGAGAGGAGCGGGCATGGCACAGTCACCGGAGTATCCCGATCTGCGGTGGATGCAGCCGCGTAGCTGGACGGACGACAACCGCACGGCGGGGCAGGCGCGGGTCATCGTCATCCACACCACGGAGGGCAGCGCCCACGGGCAGAGCGCCATGGACGGCGCCAAGTACGACCAGCGGCGCACGGACGGCACCAGCGCGCACTACTACGTAGACAGCAGCGGAGTAGTCCAGTGCGTGCGCACCAGCGACCGGGCGCACACCGCCATGCCCAGCGGCAACCGCATCGGCATCCACTACGAACTGTGCGGCCGGGCGAAGTGGGGCAATGCCGAATGGACGTCCGAGTACGCGGACGCGATGCTGCGGCACGCCGCACGTCAAGCGGCCAGGGATGCCCGCAAGTACGGCATCCCTGTGCGGTGGCTGTCCGCCAACGAGGTGCGGCAGGGGTTGCGCGGCTTCTGCGGGCACGCACAGATCAGTGACGCTTTCAGGGAGAGCACCCACACCGATCCCGGTGGGGGCTTCCCCTGGCCGCGCTTCCTGGCGATGGTGAGCGCGGAACTCAATCCGATCGAACCGAAGGAGAATGACATGACGGCAGCGGAGTTGGTCGCGGAACTGAAGAAAGGTGAGGAGTCGGAACTGTTCCGGCTGCTGCGCGGCATCACCTGGCGCTACCCGGCAGTGGACAAGGTGGGCACCGCCAACGATCAGAGTGCGCTGTTCGTGTTCGGCCGGATCAACGACAACGCGCAGACCGCCGCCGATGCGGTGGTGGAGCTGGAGCGCAAGCTCATCGAGGTAACGGGACGACTGTCCGCCCTGGCTGAGCAAGTGGGGCAGATCCTGGAGGCGGTTCAGGAGCTCCAGTCCACTGCGCCCCCGGCGCAGAGCAGCGCCACCGCGCAGGACTGAAAGGTCAGGTATGAGTGAGCGCCACGGAGCGGGAGCGTACCCCTGGCGGGCGCCGTCCATCGCGGCTGACGCGCGTGGGAGACATCGTCACGTTCATCCTCGGGTGGGGGCTGATCTGGCATCAGGCGTTGCTGGTCAAACCCAGCGAGGTAAACGAGGGGTTTCTCATCCTGGCAGCCGGGCTGCTGGGCGCTCCGTTCGGCGCCGAAGCGGTGGGGCGAATCCGTGGCGGTGGTACTACCGGGCGCGGATCGTCCTCTTCCTCGCCGGACTCGCCACCATCGCCTACCTTGCCATCGTGCACTGGGGGTGAGCCATGAGCATGGGGCGCGAGTACCGCTCGAAGCAGCGGCGCCACGAACGCCATTCCGGGTGGCTGCTGCTGCTGGCCGCTCTCACGGTGGTGGTGACGATGGCGTTTACCATCATCTATACGCGGCATGTGGTGGCGAACAGCGAGCGTCGCGACTGTGACAGCATCGCGGCGGACATCCGGGTGTATCAGGAGACTCCGCCTGCCACGCCTACAGGGCTCAATCAGTGGGCCAGCAAGGCGAGACGATACGCGGAAATGGGGTGCGCGCCCGCGCTCCCTGGGCCTAGCAGGAGTGTGGCATGACCGATCTCGAAATCCCCCCGGCCAGCAAGAAGACGGAATGGAAGGTGAAGGCGGCGTCGTACGCCACTTTCTTCGCCTCCCTGGCCGGGCTGACGCTGCTTCAGTCCACCGTGACGGACATGGTTCCGGCGCTGCCTGACTGGCTGGAGACGCCCGCTTACAGCCTGCTGCTCACGGCGGTGACGTGGGTGACCGGCTTCAACGCCCGCAGCAAGCCGGACAACCTGAGCCCTTCCACGGTGGAGGCCATCCAGAACTGGATGCGCAACCGCGCACCGCGCTTCCCCCGCCCATAACACCCATCGCACATAGCAGCGCCCGCGCTCTCTTCTCCTGAGCGCGGGCGCTGTTGTCGTCTAGGTCAGTTCAGTGTGGCTGCCTCTACCCTGGCCGCTTTCGCGCGGTGCTCTGCTTCCCAATCCGCCCGCGCGGTGACGATCATCTCCTCCGTGATGTCCGGGTGAGCTTCGCGGTACGCCGCAACCATCTCCCCGATGAACACGACGGCCTTGATGAGGTCACCGCCCGTGGTGATGTCCTCCGCCACCATCTCCGCCATTTGGGTGACGAACTCTTTGATGGGCAGCGAGACCATCGGCATGACGCTCCGGTCACCGGCCTGCATCGCGTGGTCGTACTGCTCCTGGCTCATGAGGCCGTTGGTGACGCAATCCTGACACATGACTACTTGTCTCCCTTGATGAAGCGCTTGACCTGTCCACCGGTGTAGAGCCTGGCGGGCTGACCCTTGATCTGGACCTTGCGCGTCCCCTTGCTGTCGATCGGGTCACTCATGACACCGGGGCGCCCGTCGTTCAGCGTGATCCTGTTCTTCATCGGCTGGTCGAACGGCATTGTGCTCTCCTCTCTCGGCTGCCTGCTCAGCGTAACACAAGCCAACAAGAAGTCAACTACTCTCAGCCTACCGGCCAGGACAGCCGGGGCAGTGGAAGCCAGGACATGCGGCGCTGTGCCCGGCCAGGGTCTTACCACCGAGCCACACCAGCAGCAGTGCCGTCAGCGTGGTGCCCGCCGCCGCCAGAATGACGTAGCGGCTCACCCACAGCAGCACCAGCGCCGCCACCGTCAACAGCGCCCACGCGCACGCCAGGCGCACCCTCCTGGCCGCTCGATTCACGGGCGGCCGGGCGCGCACGAAATCGACCATGTAGATACCGTCCACCGTGCGCGCGTTGAACGCTTCCCCGTTGAGCAGTTCGCCCCGGTCGCGCATGGCGCGCAGCTCCGCGCCCACGTGGTGTTTCAGCACAGCGGGCGCCTTGATGGTGCTCACCCCCTGGCCGCTCACCACCCACGCCAGACTGCCCCGCTGCCTCGTCACCAGATCGGTCATCGCCGCCTCGCCTTCAGCGCAGCGTCCGCCCGGCGCTGCTTCTCCTTGACTCGATCGGCAGCACTCATGCCGCCGTACACCCCGCCCCAATCACCCGGCATGCGTTCACCGGAGAGCGCCCAATCCCCGCATTTCTTGACCACGGGACAGACGGAGCACAGCCGCTTCATCTCCCACACGCCGTTACTGCCGCCGCGCTCCTTGCCGTACATCTTGTTGCCGATCGACCGCCCCAGCTCACCAGCGCACACGGCGCCGCGCAGATCGGGCGTGTTGTCCGTCAGCACGTTGGCGAGATACAGAGCGGTGCGCACCGCCCGCTGCTGCACCTGCTCGGTACCCGCCGCCCTGATAGCAGCGATCTTGCGCAAGCGGTAGTCACGCTGATTCTGCGCCCGCCGATCCTGCTCCGCCCGGCGCAGCGCTTGCCCCTGCGGGCAGATGCACCGCACGCGAGGATCGGCGCGCCGCGCCGCTTTCGCTGAGTTGTGCCGCACAGCCGGGCAGTCCGGCAGCACCAGCCACGGGCCGCACCCCACTTGCCACAGCGGGTACTTGCGCTTCCACGCCTCGCCCGCGGCGAGACCCGCCTTACGCACCCTTTCGCTCACCGGCATCACCATGTCACCCACACTCCATATCCCACAGCGCCCAGTAGCAGCAGTCCGAAGCACACCCTCGTGACCACCACCGTTGCCATCATCAGCCACCCCTCGAATGAGCGGCGCGCCGCCTCTCTCGCCTTGCGCTGCCGCAGTGCGGTCGCTGGCTTGATGCGGCGAGGATTCTTGCCGTTGCCTTGCACGTTGTAGATGGGCAGCAGCAGCACGATCCACAGCCCTTCCGTGAACTCCCGCCCCCACTTGCTGCCGGGGAAGAAGCACGGCAGCGCATACACGCGCGGCTCCAGATCACTCCACGGCTTGCCCATGGCGCCGTAGCGCTGATCTCCGTAGAGGTGCTGCTGGTCGCGGAAGTGCCGTGAGCCTGTCTGGCCGACGTACGCGGTGTGCCGCCCGCTGAACATGAGCAGCACGGGCGACAGCCACCACGGTCCGTCCAGAGCGGCCAGGAGGCATGCCACCCCCACCGCCATCGGCACCCAGAAACGCAGCCCGAAACCCAGCAGCGAATGCGGCTTGCGGGTGCGCCAGACGTAGCACCCCCTCGTCTTCCAACTCACCACGCCCGCCTGCGCGTGATGTCCCGCCCGCGCCGCCTCAGCATGGCGTCCGCGGGACCGTCCTTGGTCAGCACTACGTAACGCCACCCGTGCGTACTCCTCACGCCGCGCACCACGTAGCGCACCCCCTTGTTTCTGCGCATCCTGTTCCGCGCCTCGCACATCGCCTGCTGCCACTGCTTCACCGTTTCACTTCCTTTCGAGCTACGCGCGTGGCCAATTTCGCCTTGACGTAATCGGTCACTTCCTGCGCGTCGTAGAGGAAGCCCGAATTGGCGGTGCCGCCCCTGATCTGCGGGAAGTTCCGGTCCCTGTCTCGCCATTGCCTGAGCATTTTCTCAGTCACCCCAAGGTACTCCAGAGTGAGTGACAAGTCAACAAGCTTGCGGAGAAGTACCGGCGCTGGCCGGTCGGCAAGCGCGCTGCCCCTGGCTGCCCCGTTGCCCCACTGATCATCCAGCATAGTTGCCGCCTCAACCGTTGCCCCATCAACCTCTGCCCGGTAGCTGCTGGAGAACGGAGTCAACGGGTTGTCAACACCCCCGGACGCGAACTCACGTGCTTCCGCATCAGAGATGAGAATGCCCTGAACGGTGGTTACCTCATCATTCGCCCACACCACCCATCGCCCCAATTCCTTGGGTTTCCTAATGGGTTTCATTTCCGGGATGAGCATGCGCCACGTCTGCACCGAATAGCGCGCCATGAGCCGGATCATGAAGTTCTCGCGCAAGTCGGCATTGCCGTTGAACACGCGGCTACTCATACGCTGGGCGATGAGGAAGCAGAACAATCCGAACTGCCGCCCCGCGAACGTCAGGCTGCCGAAACCACGCAGCGCCGGGGAGCGAAGCGGCATGGTGCGCCGTTCCTCCTGGTCAGCCATGCTGCGGCGGGCGCTCCAGTACTCGGACAGCAGCGCCGCTGTCATGTTCCATTCCTCGCACACCACCAGCACGTTGGCGCGCCCCGCCATGCCCTCCGTCTTGCGGATGTCCACCTCTTCGCCGATGCGCTCCAGCGCGTCATGGATGGCTTCCTCCGTCACGCAGTACTTCACGCCCGGCAGGCCTTTCGCCCAACTGTGGGACTCCGCCTTCCAGTCGAGGATGATCGCTCCCCATCCCCACCGGAGCGCCTGCATGATCACGGCTTTCGCCATCATGCTCTTGCCCGCTCCGCTGCCAGCGGAGAGAGCGAGATGAGGAGAGTCGCTCACCATCTCCGCGGAGAGCAGTTCGCTCAGTGGCGCTCCATCGCTCATGCGGGTGGTCACTCCCAGGAAGGGAGAGAACTCCATCGTGCGCTCCAACATCTCCCGGTAGTCGCGGAAGTGAGCAACGGCAGGAGGGGTGGGAGGAGCGCTCACCAGCACGCGCGGAGTGCGGCCAGCAAGCTGCCAGTCGAACACGGGATCTTGCAACCCCAGCTTGTTGGCCACCGCCTTCTGGAGCACCACCGTCTTCGCGTTCATGCTCCCGGAGAATCCGGAAGGGAGCATGATCTCCACCTTGCCGCCGCCCGGCGTGGCGTAGTTGCGCGGCACGTGAATCCAGTCCGTATCTCCCTGGCGGAAGATGTTGTCCAGACTCTCCGACAACGCCATGGCCAGAGGCTCCACCACATCGCGGCGCCACTGCCGCCGCCCCTCCACCAGCGTGCGCATGGTGAGCTTGCGGCGCTCCACCCACCGCGCTCCCCGCTCCTCCTCGCTCTCCTCCTGTTCCACTTTCTCCAGCCAGGGCAGGCGCACCCCGTGCTCCCTGGCCGCTCTCACTTCCAATCCGATGAGCACGGGAGCGGCGATGAGCAGGTGAGTGTGAGCGATGGAGAGGAGCAGGGAGAGCGCGGACGCTCCAAGCTCACCACCCTGTACCGCCATGATGATGAGCACGGTGAGCGGGAGAACGATGAGCGCCGCCCACAGGAGCGCCAGGCGGATGAGCAACCGCTGATACCCGGCGAGACGCAGCCACCATGACGCTTCTCCCCGGCTGCCGGGGCTCCAGAACGTGGCGTTGCTCCAGCGCACCCCATCCATGGGGCGCCCCAGCAGGAAGCGATACCACCACCGCAGGCGATGGCGCCGCGTGATAAACGAGGGCTCCGGGTAGTGGTGGTACTCCACCACTTTCTCCGCGCGGTCGCGTGCGAAGAAACCCATCAGCGACCCTCTCTCTTCTGAGCGCGCAGCCAGCAGGAGAGTCCGCGCGCGGTGAGCACGTAGGCGTACAGCCGTCCGCCCCGGTGATCCGGCCCGAGCCAGTTGCCGCCGGCCAGGAGGGGGGGTTGCCGCTCCATGAGGCGGCGCGCCGCCAGGCGCTCAGCGTTGCCCTCCCGCCCATGGGTGAGCACCAGCGTGCCGGTGGAGGAGGAACGGGCGCGGAGCATCAGCTCCAGTTCTCGCTCTCCCACTGTCTCGATGAGCGCGGCAATCCCCTCCTCTCCCTGCGGGAGCAGGTGCTCCCTCACGGAGTTCTGCCGGAACGGCGCCCAGTAGCGCCAGGTCTTGCTGCTCATGCCGCCGCTCCCATGATCAGTGCGGGAACGAACACCCCGAAGAACAGGTGCCAGGACTGGTCAAGCGCCCACGCTCCCGTGGCCAACTGCGGGTTGTCCGTGAGAACCACGATCTCCTTACCGATCCCCTGGCAATCCCAGCACGGACCGGAGCGGTCATGGGAGGAGCACACGCTCCCCTCGTCCACCACGGCGGAAGCATGAGAGCGCGGAACGCCCAGCGTCAGGAAGGCGGACTTGCCGGGAATGAGGCGGGCAAGCCTGAACATCAGTCCGTGCTCGCGCCGATCCGCCATGTAGTGCGTAACGCCGCTCACGGCGTACGCCGCGACAAGCGCCCAACTCTGAGCAGTGCCGCCCTCCGGCAGCAAGAAGGAGGCGAGTGCAAACACCACGTTCTGCGTGGCCACATAGCTGAGTACGTGTGCCAGGCAGTGGAGGCGGCCAGCAGGCCCCGCCTCACCCTTGCGCCGCGCCTGCGTGTCCGTCTGCACCCAGTAGTCCCCCACGTGGTGACCCACGTAGAAGGCGATGAACGTAATGGCGAACATCTCCACTGCCGTGCTCATCGCACACGCTCCCGGTTCATGCGGTCACGGATGATGGCGATGAGGTCGGAGTGCACCTTGCCGGTGGCGCTACCGAACTCATCAGCCTGCGGATTGTTGCGCAGCACCCGCATCACCGTGCGGTACCGGCCGATGGTGCTCTTACCGATCCCCGTGGCAGCGTGCACGTCTTCCACGCTGGCGCCGTCCAGCAGCATGCGCACCGCGCTCTCCTGCTCACTGCGGCCTGCGCGGGGAGCGCGCACCTTCCGCTCTCTCTCCTGGCCGCTCTCCTCCGGAGCACTCTCGGGAGTGCCCATGGGAGCGGGAGAGATCGGAGCGGCCGTGCTCTCCTGGCCGCTCACTCCCCACCTCTCCAGCACGCTCTCCAGCTCCTCGTCGGTGAGCGCGGGTTCCTCGTCCGGGAGCGCGGGAGGGAGGGTGGTGGTCGTGCGCCGGGTGAGCACCAGCGTGATGGTGCAGCCGATCATCATCACGTCCACGGCGCCAGGGCCGATGGCGGCGATGAACGGGCGCTCGCCCATGGCGGTGAGCACGGCGTGCATGTGCTCGTAGCTGGTGATGGCGGCAGGAGCGGCGGGCACCAGGATGAGCAGCCGCGCCAGGGAGGCGAGGCGGCGGCGCCCGATGATGGCGTCCCACGCCACCCGCACAATGATCTCCACCCCGAAGAAGACCAGCAGCGGCCAGGCCACCGCCCCCACCATGCGGAAGCCGACCGGTACCGTACTGACCGCCAGTACGGTGTGGCCGATGTTGGCGGCCATGCTCAGCATCAGCGTGAACAGCAGCACGCCGCGCACCAGTTTGCGCCCGCTCATGCCGCGACCTCCACGCTGTTGGTCAGCGCGATGGTGGTGCCGAGACGCGGGGCGCCGCCCGCGCATGCGGCGTCGTACGCCTGCTTACGCGCCGCTTCGATGCGGGCCAGCGTCAGCGGTCCCTCTGCGCGATTGATGATCTCGATAGCCCCCACGCCGGACCCCCAGAGCACGGAGAACGTGAGCAGATACGTACGCATGGTGATCACTCCTGATGTCTCGGATTCGCCCCGATAGAAGACGCGCGCCGGGGCGGCGGCTATTTGAGCCCCACCGCCCCGGCGGTCATGAAGCAACCGTACCCGACGCCCAACTCACAAGTCAACTACTTTCTTTGTCCTGAGCTGCGAGGATTGCCCACCTGAATCTGCAACTTGCACATTTGAGCTACCGCTCAGTTGACGGGGTTGCCCAGTCAACTCCACGCCGGACACAGAGAAGCGGCGGAAGCCGTAGCTCTCCGCCGCCTGCTGTGCGCGCAACTAGTTCTTAGAAGGACTCCCGGCACTTGCGACCCATGGCCGCCTCGATGCTGGTCTCGTCAGTAAGCACCGCCCCGCAACGCACGCACACCCCGTAGAGCTGACCGAACTTCACTGCCTCCTCCAACGCCATCTTGTGCTCCGCCCGCAGCTTGCGCACCACGCCGCTCGCGAACTCGAAAGTGGCACGCTCGCCAGGGGCGGCGGGGGCAACGAACCGCTTGGCGTACTGGTTGCCACTGCCGTGCACCGCGTGCACCACCTTGAAGATCACACCGTCCAGCACGTACATACCGTCTTCAAGTTCCGGCGCCGCTGCGCGTGCCGCACGCTGCGCTTCCCGAGCGGCCAGACGAGCAGCCTTCACCTTGCTGATCAGGCGGTCAATCCACGTCGAGAGGG
>JACCDQ010732450.1_pt1 | contig 14884 bp, 14 predicted proteins | sample 7446031 | NCBI WGS metagenome assembly JACCDQ01 (sample SAMN15323442, study PRJNA562643) | freshwater metagenome | isolation source: river surface water | place: USA:Blue River Watershed | collected 2017-08-17
CACCGCTTCGTCAACGCTCAGACACGGAATGCCGCGCGGCACCGTGACGCCGTATTTCCTCAGGATCTCTTTTCCCTGGTACTCATGGATTTTCATGCAGTCTTCCCCTTAAAGGCGCAATGGTTCATGGATTCGTTGATCAGGTGCCGCTGGTTGACGAGCATTGGCGTCAGGACGGCTGCCACAGGTTGGCCTGATGGCCTCTCGCTGGCGGGTGGCGATACTGGTTTCCTGCAGCCGGTGCTGGCACGCCATCCCCGGCTGGGTTGGATCTGAGGTGGAATATCGTCCGACGCGTCACACCGTCTTGACTCAAGGGGTGTGGGGCAGTCGGTTCACTGCGGGAGATCGGCTTCCGCAAACATCGACTGTGTGGCTTCGTTTGCGATGTCCAATGAGCGCAGGCGCAAATCTGGATCGTAGATATCCGATACAAGAATGAACTCATCCGCTGCCGTGAGTTCAGCTAGCTGCGCGAAACCGGCACGTACAGTATCCGGACCACCGATGACGGCCGCGCCGAGGAAGTCATTGATTCCTTCGCGGGCTCGCGGGCTGACTTGCGCCATGAAATTTGCCACCGGCGGTTGCAGGGGGCGGCGGCTGGCAGTCAGGATGCCCAGCACTCGTTGCTGCGCTGTACTGGCGAGCAATTCGGCTTCTTCGTCACTGGGCGCCGCAATCACGGGAACACCGATGGCTACGTACGGCTCCTTCAGCGCATCCGACGGTTTGAATTCATTTCGGTACACCGCAATCGCTTGCAGCATCAGTCGCGGAGCGAAGTGCGAGGCGAATGCATACGGCAATCCTCGCGCCGCTGCCAGGCGCGCAGCGAACAGGCTCGAGCCCAGCAACCAGATCGGTACGCGAGTGCCAGTGCCCGGCATCGCAATCACTCGCTGTCCCGGTTGTACCGGCCCCAGGTAGCGCTGCAGCTCCTCAACTTCGCGGGGAAAGTCATCTTCTGCTTCTGCACGATCGCGACGCAGCGCGCGCATGGTCAGGCCGTCTGTTCCGGGAGCACGTCCGAGGCCAAGGTCGATCCGGCCGGGATACATTTCTGCCAACGTGCCAAAGGCTTCGGCCACCACCAGCGGTGCATGATTGGGCAGCATGATGCCGCCGGATCCCACGCGAATGCGTGACGTTCCGCCTGCGATATAGCCGACCAGAACGGCCGTCGCCGAGCTGGCGACATCGGCCATGTTGTGATGTTCAGCCAGCCAATACCGCGTAAATCCCAGTGCCTCGGCATGGCGTGCGGTCCGCAATGCGATGGCGATGCCGTCGCCGACGCTGATGCCCTCCCGGTTGGCGACGAGGTCGAGCATCGAGAGACGGGGTATTTTCTGAGAAGTCATGATGAATGGTTGACGATTAAACAAATGGACTTGCTATTGAGCGGCGTGTGTCGTTGCACTGCGCAGCCAGCGCTTGCTATTCCAGAGAAGGCCAGCCGTCGAGCCTAGTACGATCCAGAAGATGCCACTGGTCAGTAGTGCGGCACTGCGAAAGCTCGTCAGAAGCTCGACGGGCACCACGCTCGGGCTGGCAGGCGCCGCCGGCGCGCCAATCAGCCAGGGAAGCAAAAAGAACGCGATCGCCGCTACGGCGTAAGGAGCACGCCGGCGCTGCCAGCCGCGATACAGGGAGTACAGCGCCAGTGCAGTGCAGGCGGAGCTGAACAGCCACCAGAGCTGCCGGCCGGCGATGTCGGATTGCGGGACACCCGGAGGAAGCAGCGGCAAGCCGAGCGATGGCGCGATTTGAAACACCAGGTAGCCGGCGAGTCCGAGCATCAGGCCCTGCCGGGTGCCCATCGCCGGCATCAGTGAACCCAAGGCGCACAGCAACAGCGCGTAGCCGAATGCCGCAAGCGTCGTCGTCAGTCCGGTATATACCGTTCGCTCGCTGCCATCCTGTGGCTGCCAGTCGGTGGTGTGCGCGTCATGAGCGTCTGAGCGATCATGCACATGGTCATGGCCGTGGCCACTGTGCGTATCGCCTTCTGCGGGATGGCTGGCCAGCATAGTCGCGTTTTCATAGGTTTCTGCCTCGAGGATCAGCGGCACCGTTGAAAGCAACTGCAGCGGCGTCACCACGATCCCGGTAATGAGTGCCACGACGAGCGCGGTCCAAACGATTCGGCGGAACATTGCGCAAGCTCCTCAGTGGCAGGGGAAGCCCATGCCATGACGCGTGTCATGCGCGGCACTGTGGAGCGCGCCGGATCCGAAGCCGACGCCGAGCAAGATCGTCACACCCAGCACAACCGCCAGCAATGCGGGCCAGCGTCTGTTGCTTGTTGTCGGGCTTAGCGCATCGATGTGGGGCGCGCTGTGAGTCGCGCTGTAATTCAGGGAAGCATGGGAATGTGCTTGATCGACGGACTTAATCGACATGGTGATGCTCCGGTACTGATGTTGTTGAGTCTGCATGACCATGATCGAGATCCTGTGGCAGCAGTACGATCGGCTCGCCGTGCGGCGTTCGGTGGGCAGCGCGATGCCAGCCTTCCTGATACCGCGTGAGCGCGAGCTGGTCCGCTATCCCTTTGTCCTGCACCAGCTTTTCGATCGCAGCGAGCCAATGCAGGTAATAGGTCGAGCCCAGGTCCGGATCGCCATTCGACTGCGCCAGTTTGATTTGGCCTCCGAGTGTTTCGGCCCATTCATTCCAGCTGAAGAGCCCGCGCCGGTGCATCGCGACAGTGATGGCAAAGGCTTGCGCTTCCCACGGTTCGTGGAAGGTCGGATCCTGTTGATTGAATGGGATGCCTGTCAGTGCTTCCGGCATCGGCACGTTTGCACTTGCTTGCTGTGTCATCTCAGACCGCCTCCAGATAAGGTTCAAATGCCTCGACCGAAATCACCAGTGACGGGTCGGCCTCGTGGCCCCAGAGTTCGCGGCCGCTGAACTCGACGGAATAGAGCCATTGCGGGTCATCACCGTTGCCAGTGGCAACCGCATCGGGATAGGCGTGGAAGCCGCGAATGGCAACGACCGTACCGATTTTGTCCCGCGCGTAACGGGGAAGCCGCGTATGTCCTGCAGGATGATCATTGATCGTGCGTACCTTGTCCCCCGGCTTGAAACGCGCGTCACGGGTGACCGAACGGCCGAACGGCGCGCGGATAAACCCGGCTGAAGCTTCATTCTTTCCCATCACCCGTGCAACGGTCGGCCCGGGCCGCAGTGAATGTCCGGCCGCCAGCTCGTCGGCGGAGACCAGGCCTTTCTCGAGCGCGCTGTGCGTCAAGCCCAGCAGCCATCGTTCGTAATACGACGCACCCAGATACACACCCGCTGGCAGCTGTTCCTGTGAATAACGGAACATGTCGATGTTCCATGCGCGGGTGTAGAGCAGCGAGCGCTGCAGGCCGACCACGCGGCCTTCCCAGTCGCCGTGGAAAACGGGTTCATCGTCTTCTGGCTCGACCTTGCCGAAGCCATGCATGCCGCCCATGTCATGAATCCCGTTCACGATTGGGTCTCCGCCGGAGAGAGCGCGAGACCGGTGCCGATCATGCTGTCGCGTGTCACCAGAGCGGCCAGCTGGTCTTCTGACCAGCCTTCCGTTCCGGCTGGCCGCGCCGGCACCACCAGGTAGCGGGTTTCGGCGGTCGAGTCCCAGACACGAATCGTGGTCGATGCCGGCAGCGTGACGCCAAAGTCGCCCAGCACACTGCGAGGCTCGCGTACCACGCGCGAACGATACGGAGCAGACTTGTACCAGACGGGCGGCAGCCCGAGCAGATCCCATGGATAGCAAGAGCACAGTGTACAAACCACCATGTTGTGCCGCTCTGAGGTGTTTTCGACGGCGATCAGGTGGTCGCCAATCTTGTCGATGATGCCGCTGTCGGTAATGGCGCGGGTCGCATCGTCCAGCAGACTGGCCCTGAACGCGTCATCCAGCCACGCTCGCGCAACGACACGGGCGCCGATATGCGGGCCGACCTTGGTCTCGAAATGTTCGACGATCTGATCGACCGCCGCCGGATCGAGATAGCCTTTTTCAGTGAGAACGGTTTCCAGCGCACGTACACGGCGCTGAACTTCGCTCAGGTGCGAACCATGGTCGTGATCATGGTCGTGATCGTCATCATGCGGGTGGTCATGCATGGTGTCTCCCGATGTATTGAAAAAATAGTGAAATCGATTCTACGGGAACCACCGTAGGAGTAACCGTGGGATTGCACTGTCCATCAGAATTGGATACCGATCTTTCCGAAGTGCTTTCCGCTCTTCATGAAATCGAATGCTTCCGAAATGTCGCTAATATCGAATATCCGGTCGACGACAGGGTGTAGCCGATGGCTACTGATGGCGCGGTTCATCGCTTCGAAGCCCGTGCGCGAACCGGTGGTCATGCCCTGGATACGGTTGAGCGGCCCGACCAGCTGGCGAATCGGCACCGTCGCTTCATATCCGGCCACGAAACCCACCAGGCCGATGAAGCCGCCAAAGGCCAGCGCCGACAAGGATTCGCTCAGGGTCGCACCTGCCGTTTCAATGATCAGATCAGCGCCCCGTCCCTGGGTCATCTCGCGGACCGGTCGGTGCCAGTCAGGATGGCTGTGGTAGTTGATGCCGGCATCGGCTCCCAGCGCTTTCACGCGCTGCAACTTGTCGTCGCTGGAGGACAGCACGATCACCGTTGCGCCCATCATCTTCGCGAACTGCACGCCGAACAACGCGACACCGCCAGTACCCTGCACGACAATGACGTCGCCCGGTTTGACGCGGCCTTCCAGTAGCACCGACCACGCGGTCAGGGCGGCCACGGGAAGGGTTGCTGCCTCGACGTCAGTCAAATGGGCTGGCGCGGCAACGGCATCTTCGGCCGGAACCAACATATATTCCTGCAGCACCCCGGGAAGCGGCGCGCCGAGCGTGCGCTTTGCTCGTTGCTCAGGGGTCGGCCGGCCATCGTGCCAGCCTTGCGTGTAGAGGGGCAGTACGCGGTCTCCCGGACGAAATCGCTCGACACCCTCGCCAACTTGTATGACTTCGCCGCAGCCGTCCGATAAAGGCACGTAGGGCAGTGGCAGGTTTGGGAAATAATTCTCTGTCAGGACGGCCAGATCGCGATAATTCAGCGTTGCCGCCTTCATCTTCAACAAGATCTCACCGCGGCCTGCCTGGGGCACCGGGCGCTCAACGATACCCAGACCTTCAATGGAGAAGGAACGTGCTTCCACGACTTTCATTCTGGAGCGCAGTTCGGTGGGCATCGTGTCAAGTCAGGGTTAAAAGATTCTTTTCAGCGCAGCATCGTTAACATCGAGGCGTGCCGCATTCACGTCCCGTCTCACCTGTGGATGACTACTTGTCCGATGCATGATGGGACGTGGCGAGCGCATGTCTGGCTTGAATCTTAAGTGCCACTGCAAGGTGTCAGGAAATAGAGGATTTGTCTGCCGACATAAGACGGTCTTATGTGCGCGTCATCGCTGGCATTTTTTCGGCGATCGATGCACTTGAAGCGGATCCTGTGCCGCCGGGAAGGCAGCAGGGCTGCTATCCCGGCGGAGGCGCTATAGCGACGCGCTGTGCGTTACCAGACGCGATAGTTCTGACCAGTCTGGCGACCTTCAACGCTCTTGCGGAATGCGAGGGCCACTTTGGCACCCGGGACCGGATCGAAGCCGGCGAAGAATGGGCCGTAGGCTTCCCACGACTCTTGCAGCACCGACGGGCTGACCGAGTTGATGCGAATGCCGCGTTCCAGTTCGATCGCTGCACCGACGGCATAGGCGTCAACCGCTGCGTTCACCACCGTCACGTTCGAGCCATACGGAATCGGATCGTGGCTGACAATCCCACTGGTCAGCGTGATCGAACCACCGTCGTTCAGGAAGTGCTGACCGATCAGTGCAAGGTTGATCTGACCGAGCAGCTTGTCCTGCAGGCCAATGTTGAACTGAGCTGCCGTCATTTCCTTGACCAGACCAAAGTGCACATTGCCGGCCACCGAGATGATGGCGTCAACTTTGCCCACCTGGGAAAACAAGTCGCGAATGCTCTGCTCATTGGTAATGTCGACCTTGAACTTGCCGTTGGTCTTGCTAGCTTCAATGACCTCGTGACGCGGAGCGAGCTCTTTGACGACGAGTTTGCCGATGGTGCCCGTTGCGCCGACGACTAAGACTTTCATGTTTTCCTCCAGTGGGGTGGTTGTGACGTGGAGGCCATTCTGCTTGGTTTCCTGTAAAGAAAAAATGCAATAGTATTCAAAACATCTTCAATTACAGGTTAAAGATATGGATCGGCTGCTCGGAATGGAAGTCTTCGTCGCTGTGGTTGAACTGGGTGGTCTGACGGCAGCTGGCAATGCATTCAAGATTTCACCAGCGATGGTGAGCAAGCATCTGGTTGCGCTGGAAATGCGCCTTGGCGCGACCCTACTAAGCCGAACGACGCGGCGCCAGCACCTCACCGAGATCGGCGAGAAGTATTACCAGAACTGCAAGGAAATCCTGCAGCAGATCGCCGAGGCCGATGCGGGCGCCGAGGCGATGGGCAGCACGCCGCGCGGCTTGTTACGGGTGAACGCTTCGATCTGGTTTGGCGCGCTGACACTCGCCCCCGTCATCGGCGACTATCTGAAGCATTATCCAGAGGTGAATGTGCAGCTGTCGTTGACGGACCGCTTCGTCGATATCGTCGAAGAGGGCTTCGATGTGGCCATACGCATTGGCGAGCTGGAAGATTCGTCGCTGGTGGCACGCAAACTTGCGATGTTCGAGTTGGCGGTATGCGCATCGCCAGATTACATTGCTGCCGCCGGGCGGCCGAAGACGCCGGACGACCTCGCCAGCCATCAGTGTCTCGGTTTCACCAACTGGGGCAGCCACAGCGGCTGGCGCTCGATGCAAAAGTCGATAGCGTCGCGAGCGCCGCAGGTTCCGCGCTTTGAATCTGACAACGCCCAGGCTTTACTGGCGGCGGCAGTAAAAGGCATCGGCATCATCATGATGCCGAAGGAACTCCTGCGGCCGGAAATCGAGTCAGGGCGATTGATCGAATTGCTGAAAGGGCATATCCCCCCGGCACGCCCGATTCATGCGGTGTATCCGAAGAATCGTAAATCGATACCGAAGCTGACCTCGTTCGTCGAGTTCCTGGTGCAGGAATTGCGCGCGCAGCGCGGCCGCTGATCAGGCTGCAGTCAGCGCAGTGGCTTTACCCCGATGATGCGATGCGCCACGCTATTTCGCCATGTCGGACGCGGGTGTGGCAAGGGTCGCGCCAGGCCAGCGATCACCTTTGACCAGTTCTTCGACCAGCTCGACAATGATCTGGCGAACCGCGGCAGCCGCATTGGTCTGCGGTAGTGCTCCTGACCATGCCAGCCCGACGGAGCGGTGCATACTGGGTTCGACGAGCTTCCTGCGTGGCACCGCTTTCCCTTCGTCCAGCGGGACGAGTGACGATAAGGGCAAAATCGCGCAAGCTGCGCCACGTCGTGCGATCGCGACCACCGTACCGATGGAATCGACATCAGCGATGACGTTCAGCTCCAGCCCGCTTTGCGCAAAGCTGCGCTCGACGAACATCCGGATGGCTTGCGCACTGAGTGGGAGCACCATGGGTACGCCATCCAGCTCTTTCAGAGAACACTCATCGGCACTATCGTTGCCACCAGTGTAGCCCAGCACATACAGGTCTTCGTTCACCAGTGGGATGACGTTGAGCCCCCGGGTATCGGCGCTGATGAACTGCACGGCCATGTCCAGGCGACCATGCCCGAGCAGCTCGCCAAGGTAGCCGCTCATGGCCTCAAACAGGTGCAGGCGAATGCCTGGATGTCTCGCGCGCACGCGCTCAAAAAGTGGCAGGCCCAGCACATTGCTGACGGTGTTGGGCAATCCCACGCCCACCGGGCCGATTTCGCCGGTGCCGGGCAGGGTCACTTCCTGCTTCACTTGCTCGACTTGCCGCAGCAATGACCGCGCATGGCGATACAACACTTTGCCCGCCTCGGTCGGCACGACACCCTGTCGGCTGCGCAGCATCAGCTGTGTACCGAGTTCGCTCTCAAGAATGGCGAGTTGCTGGCTCAGTGCGGGCTGTGCGACGAAGACGCGCTCAGCGGCTTTTGACAGGCTGCCGCAATCAACGATCACAACAAAATTTTTCAGGTGACGCAGGTCCATGTATCGCGCTTGGGCAGAGGGTTATCCGGCGCATTCTAGCCCAGATGTGATCGATCAGAAGCATGCCTGCCGATGGTGCGTCGCATGCACCGCTGAATGGCAATGATGCGCTGTGAATGGGCGGTCGCATCAATGTATACCGCGGCGTGTCACACGAGTCGACGTGCAGTCGCAGCATCAGATTTACGCGCCATTCTCAAAGGAGAGCTCAGCAATTCGGACAAACCACTTCGTCGACCCGCAGCGTCCGTAAGGTCGTCATGCACATAAGCTGCACTTATGTCGACAGATAAATCCCCTATTTCCTGATGCAGCGCAGCGGCACTTAAGATTCAGCTCACACAAGCCCCCACCGGTATGCCGGGGGTATGAGAAACGGAGTGATCCAAGGTGTGCGAAAAAATTGAAAGGGCTGCGGGATGGTGATGGTCAATTCCAATGGAGTGCGTCTGTACGCAGAAGAGACGGGATCCGGTACCCCGATCGTATTCGTTCATGAGTTTGCCGGCGACCATCGGAGCTGGGAGCCGCAAGTCCGGTCCCTGTCGCGTCGCTATCGATGCATCACGTTCAATGCGCGCGGCTATCCGCCGTCGGATGTGCCACAAGATTCCGAGCAATACAGCGCGACGCATGCCGTTGATGATATTGCGGCCGTGCTGCGCCATTTTGGCATTGATAAGGCGCACATCGTTGGCCTGTCGATGGGCGGCTATGCGGCATTGAATTTCGGTCTGCGGTATCCGCACATGGCGCGCTCACTCGTGGTCGCAGGCGCAGCCAGCGGTTCAGGTCCGTCGACTGGGAAAAAATTTCTCGACGAGTGCGCGGCACTTGCCAACCTTTTGCTTGAGAAGGGCATGGAGGCGGGCAGCCAGCATTACGCAAGCCATGCAACGCGCCGCCATTACAAAGCGAAGGATCCGCGAGGATTTGATGAATTCTGCCGGCAGTTCGCTGAACATTCGGCACTCGGCTCGGCGCTGACGATGCGCGGTTATCAGATGCGGCGTCCCAGCGTCATGGAACTTGCACCACAACTTCAGAAGATGGAGGTGCCGACCCTGATCGTCGCTGGTGACGATGATGCTCCTTGCCTCGAGCCGGCACTTTTCCTGAAGCAGACGATTCCGTCGGCCATGTTGTGGATCGTGCCGCGCACGACACACCAAATCAACCTTGAGGAACCCGATGCGTTCAATCGCTCGGTACTCGATTTCATCTCTAGCATCGATCAGAAAGGCTAACCATTATGGATTTGCGAATCGCAGGAAAAACAGCAGTGATTACCGGCGCCTCGGCAGGCATCGGTCTGGCGACGGCACGCCTGCTTGCGGAAGAGGGCTGCAATGTCACGCTGGTGTCGCGCTCGCAGGAGTCGCTTCAGCAGGCGGCTTCCGCCATTCGTGCGGATTTCGGTGTCGACGTAAAAACTCATGCGCTCGATCTCAGCCAGAATCCTGCCGTGGCCGAGCTGGCCGGTCATGCACAGTCAGCCGACATCCTCGTCAATAACGCCGGAGCCATTCCCGGCGGTGGTCTGGACAAGATCGACGATGCGACCTGGCGTGCGAGCTGGGAGCTGAAGCTGTATGGCTACATCGATCTTTGCCGTCGTGTGCTGCCTTCGATGGTTGCGCGCCGCAAAGGCGCGATCGTCAATGTGATCGGCTTTGCCGGTGCTGCGCCGCGCTACGACTATCTGTGCGGATCGGTTGCCAATGCGGCCCTGATCGCCTTCACGCGAGCGGTTGGTTCGTACAGCGCAAAGAATGGCGTGCGTGTGCTCGGTCTCAATCCCGGACCGACCAAAACGGATCGCCTGGTCAAGCTCTATCGACAGATGGCGGAGGCGCGCTTTGGAGATCCGGAGCGCTGGGTCGATCTGGTAGCGCATTTGCCGTTTGGCCGTCCGTCGACAGCCGACGAAATGGCCGACCTCGCGGTGTACCTGGCATCCGAGCGCGCGTCATACCTGAGCGGCGTCGTGGTGGATGCCGACGGCGGCGCAATGTACGGCTAAGCCAGACGACATCATGTTCACTACCCTTTCTCTGAACGACCAGCTGCGACAGCTGTCGGTCGTGCTGGATCCAACGGACGCAGACCGTGAAGGCGATCTCCGGATTGTGAAGGCCAGGCTTGGCGGCGTCACGTTTCTGGTCATCGGCTTCGACTATGCGCGGCAAATGGGATCGATCGGAGGAAGGGAAGCGGACCAAATCGTTGCCGCGCTTGGACGCGCCAGGCGCAACCAGCTTCCCGTCGTGCTGTTGATGAATTCGAGCGGCGTGCGAGTGACCGAAGGAAACGAGGGCGTGGCCGCATTGCGCCGCAGTTTGCGTGCGGCGCTCGATGCCCGGCTTGACGGCGTTCGAATGCTAGCCCTGGGCGGGCGCGGATGCTTCGGTGGTGCCAGCGTGCTGGCTGCGACTTGTGAGTACGTTGTCGTGAACCCGGAGACGCTGTTCTCGATGTCGGGACCGAAGCTGATCGAACGCCTGTCGGGCAAGCATGACCTGGATGCCACCGATCCGGCGGCAGTCCGGGCGTTGCTGGGTGGCGCAGCGCGTGCTGCGGCCTCCGATGCATTCATTCTCGCAGCTAATGACGTTGCCAGCTACGCAGAAGAGTTGTCTGGCTGGCTGGCGGCAGTGGGTACAACGCAGCCCACGCCCCTGCCATCGGATTCGCGGCTCAACATGCTTCAAGCACGCCGCGCCGCACTGGAGATGCTGCCTCCCGGCGAAGAGCCGGTGCTTTGGAAGGATGTCACAACCCATACGCTGGCGCAGCAACTGCTCGGCCACGACGCAAGCTTTCTGCGGCGAGGCGCCTTTGTCGAATCCATCGGTACAGGCAACCGCGACATTCGCTTGTACGGGCTGATCGGCGGAGGATTTGCCGGCGCAGGTGATGCCTTGCGACTCGCGAAGGCGATCGCAGCGGTGCCCGATACGGTCAAGCACATCGCCATTTTCCTCGATGCTGAAAGTCATTCTCCGGCGGCCGCCGATGAGCGGCTCGTGCTGTCGGAATACATGGGCCATCTCGCATTTCAAATTCGACGTCGACACCGCCGCGGTGTCGATGTTCACCTGATCGTCACCGGTGTGGCGGGCGGGGGCATTTTTGCCGCACTGGCCGGATCGGTCAGCAGGGTAAGCATGCTGCCAGCGGCAAGGCTCAAAGTCTTGCCAGATGCCGCGATGGCAGCGATCAATAAGACCGAAGACGAGGAAAGCACACTTCCAGTGCGCGCACTGGCCACCGGTGCTGCGGACGACGTCCTCCAGACCTTTATGAGGGATATGCCTATGCAACCCAATGCAAATTTCTACGCTGTTCTGCAAAGCGCGCGCCTGAACGATCGTGACGCGATCTGTATCGAGACCGAATCGGGCGAATCGTACAGTTTTGCGGAGATCGATCGCATGGCCGCGCGCTACGCGAACGCCCTGGTTGCGCTTGGCTGCGAGAAGGATGACCGTGTCGCCGCGCAGCTCGAAAAGTCGCCGCAGGCGCTGGCCCTGTTTTTGGCCTGTTTGCGTGCAGGGCTGATTTATCTGCCGTTGAACACGGCTTATCAGGCGTCCGAGCTGACGCACTTCCTGACGGACGCGCAGCCGCGCGTATTCGTCTGTGCCGAATCTCAGCTGGCTGCCATGCGTGAGTTTGCGACGTCGCAGGGCGTAGCGCATGTCGAAGGAATGGATACGGACGGAACGGGTTCGTTCACAACCTTGGCAGCGACCTATGCGGAAGAATTCACGACCGTGCATCGGGATCCGGAAGATATTGCAACCATCATGTACACGTCGGGTACGACGGGACGCTCGAAAGGTGCAATGCTGAATCACCGGGCTGTGAATTTTTGCGCCCAGGGATTGGCGGATTATTGGGAATTTACGTCGAACGACGTATTGCTGCATGCGCTGCCGATCTTCCATGTTCATGGTTTGTTCGTATCGACGTGTGTCGCCTTGCTGTCCGGAGCCCGAATTCTTTTCCATCGAAAGTTTGACGTGGACGCAGTGATCCGTGAGCTGCCCCGTTCGACGGTGATGATGGCTGTGCCGACTTTCTATCATCGTCTGCTGGCCGATGCGCGATTCAATCCGCAGATCACCGCGAAGATGCGGCTGTTCACCTCGGGTTCGGCACCGCTCACCACGCAGGTTCATGAAGAATTCTTCCAGCGATGCGGCCATAAGATCCTCGAACGCTACGGTGCAACCGAGACCATGATCCTCACTTCGAATCCGGTTCATGGTGATCGCCGTGCCGGCTCGGTCGGCCTGCCGTTACCGGGTGTCGAGCTGCGGATTGCCGACGAGAGCGACCAGCCTCTGCCAACCGGGTCCATCGGCATGATTCAGGTACGCGGAGCCGGCCTGTTCTCCGGCTACTGGCGGATGCCGGGGAAGATGGATGAGGACATGACGGCCGATGGCTTCTTCCGTACCGGCGATCTTGGGTCGCAATCCGCCGATGGCTACGTGACGATCACTGGTCGCGAGAAGGACATGATCATCAGTGGCGGCTACAACGTCTATCCGGTCGAGATTGAGAGCGTGCTCGATAACCACGCTGCTGTGGCCGAATCCGCCGTCATCGGTATCCCGCATCCGGATTTCGGTGAAGCGGTCACGGCCGTGGTGATACCGCGCCATAACGGCACTGAGGTCTCCGGTGCAGAACTGATCGCATGGGTCAAATCGCATCTGGCCAATTACAAAGTTCCGAAGCATGTGGTGCTGGTCGAACAGCTGCCGCGGAATGCGCTTGGCAAGATTCAGAAAAACGTGCTGCGTGCGACCTACGCGCATCTGGGGAAAGCGGCCTGAAACAAGCTGCCTGAAACAAGGCCGGGCGCGCATGAGCGCGCTTGGCAGCAAAAGAATATATACGGAGGAAACATGGAAGCAGTGATCGCCTCGCCGCAGCGAGAGAGAATGACGGCTGAGGAATTCAAAGTGATCCTCGCCTCCAGTGTCGGCACGGTGTTTGAGTGGTACGAGTTTTTTCTGGTCGGCGCACTGGCTTCCGAAATCAGCAAGACCTATTTCTCGGGGGTGAATCCGTCCGTAGCGTTCATCTTTACGCTGCTGAGCTTCGCCGCCGGCTTTGCGGTTCGACCGCTGGGTGCCGTGGTGTTTGGCCGCCTTGGCGATATCGTCGGGCGCAAGTACACATTTCTGATCACCATCATTCTGATGGGAGCCGCCACCTTTGTGATCGGCCTGTTGCCGGGCTATGCAGCCATGGGCATAGCATCGCCGATTTTGTTCATTTCGATGCGTATGCTCCAGGGATTGGCATTGGGCGGCGAATTCGGCGGGGCGGTCACCTATGTTTCCGAGCATGCGCCAGACGGCCGGCGCGGGGCGTGGACATCGTGGATCACGATGACCGCGTCAATCGGCCTTGTGCTTGCATTGGGTCTGATTCTCGGGCTCCGCTTTGTCCTTGGCCCGGAAGCATTCTCCGATTGGGGCTGGCGTGTTCCTTTCCTGTTTTCAGTCGTGATCCTGCTGGTTTCCATCGGCATCCGCATGCGCCTGAATGAATCGCCGGCGTTTGTGCGGATGAAGGAAAGCGGACACACCTCGAAGGCTCCGTTGTCGGAAGCTTTCGGCAACTGGAAAAACCTGCGGCTCGTACTGATCGCCTTCTTCGGTCTGGCAATGGGGCAAGCAGTGAGCTGGTACACCGGCCAGTTCTATTCCCTGTTCTTTCTGACCCAGGTGCTGAAGGTCGACCCGACGTCGGCCAATACGCTGGTGGTGATTGCGACGGCGCTGTCGGCTCCGCTGTACTACCTGTTTGGCACGATTTCCGACCGAATCGGACGAAAGAAGATCTTCCTGTTTGGGCTGGCGATGGGCATCCTGTTTTTCTTCCCGCTGTACAAGTCGCTGACGCTGTATGTCAACCCGGCGCTTGAGAAGGCCCAGGCGACGTCGCCGGTTGTGGTGGTCGCCGATCCGCGTGAATGCACGTTCCAGTTCAATCCGCTGGGTACGGCAAAATTCCAGACATCGTGCGACATTGCCAGAAACAGCCTGGCAACCGCGGGGGTCAGCTATGCAAGCCAGGATGGCCCGGCGGGCGCACCGGCAGAAATCCGCATCGGTACGCAGACACTGGCCTCGTATGACGGCACGCAGGCGGGTGCTGCGGGTAAGGCAGCTGAGTTCAAGAAGGCGCTGGACGCGGCACTGGCCGGCGCCGGCTATACAGCGAAGGCCGATTCATCGCAGATCAACTATCCGATGGCGGTGCTGGTCCTCATCATCTTGATGTCGTTCGGCGGCATGACCTACTCGGGTATCGCTCCCGCACTGGTCGAGATGTTCCCGACCCGGATCCGCTACACCTCGCTGTCGTTGCCCTATCACGTGGGCTTGGGTTGGTTCGGTGGCTTCTTGCCGGCGGTTGCGTTTGCGATCATGGCGGCAGCGGGCAACATCTATGCCGGTCTCTGGTACTCCGTGATTCTGGCGATCGTCGCGTTCGTGGTTTGCCTCCTGTTCCTGAAGGAGACCAAGGACACGGACATCTTTGCGGATCACTGAGTTCGGCGAGCGAGGGAGAACGCCATGAAAATCGGCATTCCAGCCGAGACCCGCCCGGGAGAAACGCGTGTCGCCGCGACTCCCGAAACCGTAAAAAAACTAGTCGCCGGCAAACACCAGGTGACAGTGCAGTCTGGCGCC
>JACCDQ011612711.1_pt1 | contig 14873 bp, 12 predicted proteins | sample 7446031 | NCBI WGS metagenome assembly JACCDQ01 (sample SAMN15323442, study PRJNA562643) | freshwater metagenome | isolation source: river surface water | place: USA:Blue River Watershed | collected 2017-08-17
CGCAGGCCTTGACGTTTGCACGCCGCAACCACGAAGCCGGGGCGGTGTTGGTGGTGCAAATGCAGCGCCTGAGCAATGTGTACGACACCTTGGGCCACGAATTGGCCGATGCCTATGTGGCGGAAGTGGCCCAGCGCATGCGTGCAGCCCTGCGGGAGCAGGATGTGCTGGCCCGCCTGAGCCATGACAAGTTTGCGGTGGGGCTGCTCAATATTCCCAAACGCGAACACGCCGGGCTGGTGGCCCAAAAGCTGCTGGCTGCGCTGGCACCCCCGGTGGCCCTGGAGGGTGGCACGGTGCATGGTAGTGCCTGCATAGGCATTTCGCTGTACCCCGAAAACGGCATGGACGCTTCTGCCTTGCTGCGTTGTGCCGAAATGGCCACCACCCGCGCCAGTGAAGCGGCCGATGGCGTGCCCTTGTACTTCAGCCACGAAATGAACGCCCGCGCCACCGAGCGTTTCCGTATCGAAAGTGAATTGCGCCACGCCCTGACGCAGGGCGAACTGCTGCTGTACCACCAGCCCAAGGTGAGTTTGCGCAACGGCCGCATTGCGGGTGCTGAGGCGCTGATGCGTTGGCAGCACCCCGTACACGGCCTGATGCCGCCGGGCAACTTTGTGCCGGTGGCCGAAGAAACCAGTTTGATCCTGGAGCTGGGCGAATGGGTGCTTCACGAGGCCTGCCGCCAGATTCGGGACTGGACCATGCGTGGCCTGAACATGCCGCCCTTGGCAGTGAACTTGTCGGCCCGGCAGTTCGACAAGCAACTGCCCCGCCGCATGGAGGCGCTGTTGCAGCAATACGGCATCAAGCCGGTGCAATTGAAGTTGGAAATCACCGAAAGCCTGGTGGTGCGCGGCGCGGACGAAGTCATTCCCATCATGAACGATTTGGTTGCCATGGGTTTTAGCATCGCTTTGGATGATTTTGGTACCGGCTATTCCAGCTTGGCCTACCTCAAGAAATTCCCCATCACCACACTCAAAATCGACCGGGCTTTTGTGGTGGGCATACCCACCGAAGCCAACGACTGTGCGATCGCTCAGGCCATAGTGACCATGGGACAGCAACTGCGCCAAGAAATTGTGGCCGAAGGGGTGGAAACCCGCGAACAGATGGCCTTTTTGCGCAAGCTGGGCTGCGACCAATTGCAGGGCTATTTGTTCAGCAAGCCGCTGCCGGTGGCCGATTACGAACGCATGGTGCAAGACGACGTCCGGTTGCCGCTGACATGATGGGTGGGCTGGAGGGTGCATTCACCGCCAGCTGGGGTTGGCCGGTGTGGTTGCTGTTGGGTGGGGCGGCGTTTGCTGCCGGTGTTTTGAATGCCGTGGCGGGCGGCGGCAGTTTTTTGACCTTCCCCGCGCTGGTGTTTGCCGGCGTGCCACCCATTGCAGCCAACGCCACCAGTGCTTTGGCGGTCAGCCCCGGGTATTTGGGCAGCACGTGGGGCTTTAAGTCCGAATTGCAGCGCCTGCCACCGGCTCGTTTGCGGCAAGAAGGCTGTGTGGCCGCTGCGGGCGGCGTGGTGGGGGCGCTGCTGTTGCTGGTCACGCCAGCGGCTGTGTTCAAGGCTTTGGTGCCTTGGTTGCTGTTGTTTGCCACGGTGCTGTTTGTGTTGGGCCCGCACTTGAGCAAACGCCTTGTTGGGGGCCCCAACAGCGTTGGCTTGGCAGCTTGGCGCATGCCGGGTTTGTGGCTGGTGGCTGTTTACGGTGGCTACTTCAATGGCGGGCTGGGCATCTTGCTGATGGCACTTTACAGCGTCACCGGCGAACCCAACATCCACACCAGCAACGCGCTCAAAAACCTCAATTCGCTGGTGCTGTCGTTGTTGTCGGTGGCTGCATTTGCTTGGGCGGGTGCCATCGTGTGGGGCCCAGCGTTGTGGATGATGCTTGCCGCCACGTTGGGCGGCTATGTCGGGGCGCACTGGGCCAAACGCATGCCAGCCCTTTGGGTGCGTGTGCTGGTGGTGACCACCGGTGTGGTGATGAGTGCCTTGTTTTTTGCCAGGACTGGTTAAGCGCGGTTTGGTGGTTTGGGAATCAGAAAGTGGACAACCGCCGTTGCCTGCACTACAGTCTCATTTTTGCTGGTTGTCTGGCATCTTTTGAGGAAATGTGATGACCCAAACCCAATCACCTGCAGGTTCAACAGCCCAACGCTGCAAGTCGTGGACCAGGCTTGTTCTTGCTGGGTTCGTGGTGTGTAGCAGCGCGGCTTGGGCGCAAAAAACCACCAAGCCAGCCCCTGCCACCTACACCTATATTGCGTACGGGAATCCCGAGGCCCCTGTTGCCAACAGCGTGGCCATCAATCGGGCCCAAACACCCTCGGTCGTGATCATGGGTGGCGGCCCTGATGTCGATCAAGCCTTCAGCTGGATGATCCAACGGGCCGGTGTGACGCCCGGCTCCGGTGGGCGTTTTGTGGTGATCCGAGCCACCGGCACCGGCGCGTACAACGACTACATCTACGAGAGCGACGCCAGCAAAACGGTGTGGCCCACGGTGGTGGGTGGCGCAGCCTTGGGCTTGAGTTCGGTCGAAACCTTGGTAATCCCCGACATGGCGGCTGCCAACCATGCGTTTGTTAACAGCGTTGTGGGGCGCGCCGATGCGCTGTTCATTGCAGGCGGTGACCAAAGCAACTACATCAAGCAGTGGAAGGGCACCCAGCTCAACAACACCTTGAACGCCTTGCTGGCCAAAAAGGTGCCCATGGGTGGCACCAGCGCCGGGCTCGCAGTTTTGGGGCAATTTGACTTTTCTGCCATCAATGGCACGGTCACTTCTGCTCAGGCGCTTGCCGATCCGTTCAACAAATACATGACGATAGACCCCAGCCCGCAAACCCACGTCGTCAGCTCCAGCAGCAGCGCCGGTGGTTTTTTGGTGCCCAATTTGCTTCAACGCACCTTGGCAGATGCCCATTTGGACGAGCGCGACCGCATGGGCCGCTTGGTGGCGTTGACTGCCAGGCTGGTCGGGCCCGATGGCTTCGGTGGTGGCTGCGCTGGTGGCATCCACACAGTCAAAACGGCAGGGGTGCCGCTGTCACCGACCCTGACGGATTCCGTGGCCCGCTCGGTTGGGGTGGGTGTGGAGTCGGCGGTCCTGCTGGAGGGCGATGGCGTGACCGCGCCCATCAAGGGCCGGGTGGTGTCCAACCCAGACACAACCACCGCCAGTGCCGCACATTTTTTGATCGCCACCAAGGCCCCCACCAGCTGCGTGGCCAAAAAGTCTTTGTCTGGTATGGAGGCGCAAGGGGTGCGTGTGCTGCCAGGGCAAACCTTTAACTTGTCCACCTGGGCCGGCGAGGGGACCAGCGCCCCCTACACACTCAAGGTCACCAATGGCGTGTTGGTTTCCAGCCAAGAAGGTGGTTTGACATATTGATTTTTGCACCCAAAAGGGGGGTGCCTTATTGGGGTGATTTATGGGGTCACTTGTGGGCGTGGATTGAGCGGCACGTAACGCGCCCCCCACGCCAGTGCGCCCGACATCACCACGACCACGCCCAAGGCCACGGTCAATGACCACCCTTGGGCCAGAGCACCGATCAACGGTGGGCCCACCATGAACCCGCTGTAACCAATGCTGGAAACCGACGCAATGGCCGCCGCCCGGGTGGTGCCAGGCACACGCGTGGCCGCGTTGAACAAAATGGGCACCACGGGCGCCAGTCCAGCGCCAATCACCGCATAACCCAGCACCGACACCCAGGGGTCGCCCGTGACCAACACCAGGGCCATGGCACCTGCAGCTGCCAACCCACCGCCTTTTAGAATAAGGTCCTCGGGCAGCCGTTGGCGCAAGGCATCTCCGCCGAAACGGGCCGCCGCCATCGCACCCGAGAAGGCCGCGTAGCCCCAGGCAGCTCGGTCCTGCGTCATGCCGACCTCTTGCTTCAGGTACAGCACGCTCCAGTCGTACATCACCCCTTCAGCGCTCATGCCAGCAAAAATCAGCAGGCCAATCAGCAACAGGGTGCCCGTGGGCCAGGCAAATTGCGCTTTGGGTTCGGCGGTGTCGTCCACCGGGTGGGTGGCCAACATGCCCCGGGACACCCACATCGCAGCCACAGCCATGGCCGCACCTACGCCCAACAATTGGTATGCGGCAGGCCATTGAGCCCGCAGCATCACGCCGCCCAGCATGGCGCCTGTCATTCCGCCCAGGCTGAACATGCCGTGCAAGTTGCCCATGACCGGCCGCCCGCCCATGGCCTCAAGGGCCGAGCCTTCGGTGTTGATGGCGACGTCATACAGGCTCATGAACATGCCAAAACCCACCATGGCCAGCAACAACGCCCACACCGTGGGCCAATGCAGCACCACGGCCAACGACGCCCCCATGGCCAGTGCAGCCAGTGCCGACGCACCGCGCGGCCCCAAGCGGCCGATCACCCTGCCGGCCACGAAAAGCGAGCTAACAGCCCCCAGCGCTGCTGCCAACAAGACGCCCGACAGCGCCATTTCGCCCAAGTCGTACTGTGCTTTGACCGAGGGTATGTGCACCCCCCACACACCGCTAAAAATACCCAAGGCTGCAAATTGCCCGCGTGTGGCCCACAGGGCGCGCCGCTGTCTGGATGCATCGGGGTGGCCATCCAGTGCAACGCTGGGGACGGTTTCAATCGGGTCGGGGTGGGTCATGGTCGTTACCGGTTGGGCTCAGATTTGCACAGGTTGGCCGCTGGCGGCGCTGGCGTAGATTGCGTCCAAAATCTCCATCACGATCAGGCCCTGTTCGCCGTTGGCGTCGTGCGGTTGGCCGCTCAAAATGGCCTGTGCGTAATGGTGCATGGCCGATTTGGCGGGCGTGGGCGGCGTGTGCATGTGCATGTCGAAGGGCGCGCCATTGTGTTCCAGAAACACATCTGCTGCGAAGGTGTAGCCTTCGTTCAGGTTGCGTTGCAGCAAACCCGCTTGGGTGCCGAGCAAGCGGGTTTCCATCAATTCCGCTTCTTGGATGTTGGCCGCCCAAGAGGCCTCCAGCACCAGCGTCGCGCCGTTGTCAAAGCGGATGAAGCCTGCGGCCAGATCCTCTACATCGAAGGCCTTGCCTGACGCGGCGGCCAAGGGGCCTGCGATCGGGTTGTACGTGTTGCCCATGACCCAAGTGGGCTTGGGGTAACCCATCAACCACAAAGCCAAATCCAGGCGGTGCACGCCCAGGTCGATCAGAGGGCCGCCCCCAGCCAAGGCTTTCTGGCCAAACCAGCCACCAAAACCGGGCATGCCTCGGCGGCGGTGCCACACCGAACGGCCAAAGTAAAACTCGCCGAACAAGCCGGCATCCACCTGGGCCTTGAGCGCTTGCGACTGGGCGCTGAAGCGGTAAGAAAAGTTGATCATCAGTCGTTTGCCGGCCTTTTGGGCGGCAGCCAGCATCTCGCGGCCCTCATCGGCGTTCATGGCCATGGGTTTTTCGCACAGCACGTGGCAGCCAGCGTTCAGGGCGGCAATCGTCAGGTCTTTGTGGAATTTGTTCGGCGTGCACACGCTGACCACATCCAGCGTTTCTTGCCCCCAGAGTTGGGCGGCGTCGGTGTATCGCGCGGCTATGCCGAACTGTTTGCCCACATCTTCCAGTCGGGCTGGGTCGGCGTCCACAATCGCCACCACGTCCACGTTGGGGTGTTGGCGCCAGCCTTCTATGTGCATACGGCCAATGCCCAGCCCAATCACGGCCACGCGCAGGCGTTGCTGGCTGGCCGGTGCGGCTTCGCCGGCGCTGCTGGCGGCGGCTTGTGCCTGGTAGTCGCTCATTGAATGTCCCCTTGGTTTTGCACGATGCCCACTTTTGAGAAGTTCACGTTCTTGGGGCTGAGTTTTTCCAGCGCGGGGCTGTTGGGGCACACATCGACCCGCTGGATGCGGGGTGCCGCCCATTGCACGGCGTTGGCCAGCACTTGCTGCACGTTGACGTCAAAATAGGTCGGGTAAGCCTCGTGACCCGGGCGGAAATAGAAAATCCGGCCGTGCCCACGTTGCCAGCACAGGCCCGAACGGAACACCTCGCCCCCTTCAAACCACGAAATGAACACGGTTTCGTCGGGCGCTGGCACGTCGAAACGTTCGCCATACATTTCCTCGTAGGGCAGCTCAAAATACTCGCCCAGACCGGCGGCAATCGGGTGCGAAGGTTCCACCACCCACACGCGTTCTTTCTCGTCGGCCTCGCGCCATTTCAACGAACAGTTGGTGCCCAACATGCGGCGGAAAATTTTGCTGAAGTGCCCCGAATGCAACACGATCAGGCCCATGCCCTCCAGCACGCGTTTTTGCACCCGGTCCACCACAGCATCGCTGACTTTGCCGTGGGCCTTGTGTCCCCACCACACCAGCACATCGCAGTCGGCCAGGCGCTCTTCGGTCAGCCCGTGTTCGGGTTCATCCAGCGTGGCGGTGGCAATGTCCAGCGGCAGCGAACCCCGGCTGCCCGCCGGGGTGTTTTGCAGGCCTTGAGCAATGGCGTTGTGGATCCCTTCTGGGTAGATCGCGCCCACAGCAGGGTTTTCGCGCTCATGTTGGAATTCGTTCCAAACAATGACAGAAATCTTGGGTTTATGCATGGTCTTGAATGCAGGGGCAGTGAAGGTCAAAACGGTTCAAACAGCAGATAATTTAGCCCTATCCAATGGCTTCTGCCAGTAAATAAACCATCAAAAAACCGAGATTGATGATAAAAAACCCGGCCGCTCAGTCGGTGGCGAGCAACCCAGAACACCGCTGGCACGAGGGCATGGAGCAAGCGCACCAAGAGGCGTCAACGCAGGTGCCCGGTGCGGCTGTGACCATGCGCCAATGGCTGCAACAGGAGTTGCAGGGCTTGATGGCTGGGCAGGTGGTGTTGCATTGCCCCAGTGCGCAACACGGGCTGGAACCCACCGCCGCCGGACACTTTCATTTGGCCCCAGAACTGTTCGTTCAGGTGTCGGGGTACACCACGTTCACTTTCCCACAAGGGTGCCTGACGGTGCATGCGGGCCAGGTTGCTCTGTTGCCGCCTCAGTTGCTGCACAGCGAGGCGGTGGGGCCGGATGACAAAGGGCCGTTTTGCAACATCGTGATCTACGCTGAAAGCGGCACGCTCGCCAGCCACGTGGCTCGGGAGTCGTTGCCAGGGTTGCCCGGCATTCAACATTTGGAGTCCCGCCAACACACCGCTGCTCACCAGGTACACCGTTGGCTGATGGATGCCGCCGTGCCCCACGCCCAGCCCGACGGACACCCATTTGCCCCAATGCAGCAGCGTGCTTTGGTGGTGGCGGCACTGGCCAATGTGTTGCAGGTGCTCGATGCCGCCGACCAGGCTGCCAAAGCCGAACCCGCCTTGATCAGCAAAGTGCGGGTTTGGGTGCAAAACCAATTGGGCGACCAGGCCCTGAGCGTTCAAGGCTTGGCCCAGCAGGCTGGTTGCACGCCCGATCACTTGTCACAGGTGTTTTACCGCGTTACGGGCGAACACTTGGTGGGTTTCATTACCCGGCAACGCTTGGAGCGCGCGGCTCGGCTCTTGAGCCAGCACAGCATGGCCATCAAAGCCGTGGCTTGGGCCTGCGGCTACAACAGTGCCAGCTACTTCATTCGCAATTTCCGGCATCGTTATGGTTGCACGCCACTGGCCTGGCGCGAACGGGCCACTCTGCGTGAATAGGGTCTCTGCTCTGCCCAGTGGGGGCGTCTTGTCCGAACGGTGTTTGTTGGGTGTTTTGATAGTTCGGTTTTTTCTGATATTTCTTCAGTTTGCCTCAGTCACGGCGGTGGCCTAGAATCCGCATTACCGCAAGGGGAGTAGCGAGCCTGATACCGTGCAGGGCATGTGGTCAGGCGGCAGTGTCCGTCAGTACGCGCACCAGTCAAACAGGGGCGCCGGAGCTGCCACACCCGGAATGCAAGTGGGTATTGCAAGACCTTTTGGCTGTTGACAACACCTTTTATGCAAGGATTTTTCCGTGGAAACAATTGCACCACTTTGGCTCTGGGTGACGTTTGTTGGCTTCGTGCTGGCAGCGCTCTTTGTTGATTTTGTCGTTCTAAAAAAGCAAGGCGCACACGAAGTGGGCGTTAAAGAGGCTCTGAATTGGTCGGTGATTTGGATTGCTTTGAGCTTCTTGTTCAACGGCTTGCTTTGGTGGGCCGTTAAAGACACCACGGGTTCTGTCGAGCTTGCCAATGAAAAGTCCCTCGAATTTTTGACGGGTTACCTGATCGAGAAAAGTTTGGCAGTTGACAACATTTTCGTTTTCCTGCTGATCTTCACTTATTTTGCCGTGCCTGCAGGATTCCAAAAGCGGGTGTTGATGATCGGCATCATTGGCGCCATTGTGTTGCGCACCATCATGATTTTGGTGGGTGGCTGGTTGCTGGCTCAGTTCCACTGGATTCTTTACGTTTTTGGTGCTTTCCTGATTTTGACCGGTGTGAAGATGTGGTGGGCAGCGGGCAAAGAGTCCGACTTGGAGGACAACCCAGCCCTCAAGTTGCTGCGCAAAATCTTGCCCGTGAGCAAAAACTACGACGGCGAAAAGTTTTGGACCGTCGAGAACGGCAAAAAAATTGCCACGCCGCTGCTGATGGTGATCGCCCTGGTCGGTTTAACGGATGTGATTTTTGCAGTAGATTCCATTCCTGCGATTTTTGCCATCACCAAAGACCCGTTTATTGTGTTGACCAGCAACGTGTTCGCCATTCTGGGTTTGCGTGCCATGTTCTTCTTGCTGCAGGCCGCTGCCAGCCGGTTCCATTTGCTCAATTACGGGCTGGCTGTGATTCTGGTCTTCATTGGCACCAAAATGATGCTGATCGACATTTTCAAGATTCCGGTGGCTGTTTCGCTGGGCGTGGTGTTGGGCATTCTTGCTATTACCATGGTGTGGAGTGCAAAGACAGCACCCAACACCTGAAGATTGAATCAACAGCTATTTTTTGAATCCGCGGACTCGGAGCACACAGATGAAAATATTGCTTGCGGTTGATGGCAGCCCTTACACCAAAAAAATGTTGGCTTACCTTGCCACCCACCCTGAACTGTTCGGCTCACAAAACGACTACACCGTGTTAACCGCCGTGGCGGCGTTGCCGCCCAGAGCCCGCGCTGCGGTGGGTGCAGATGTGGCCCACAGTTACTATGACGACGAGGCCCTGAGGGTTTACGAGCCAGTGGTTGCATTCCTGCAGCGGCATGGCATAACGCCCAAGGTCGTTCACGAGGTGGGCCACGCAGGCGAGTTGGTGGCCAAGGAAGCCACCAACGGGGGCTTTGATTTGGTCATGATGGGCTCGCACGGATACGGGGCCTTAGCCAACTTGGTGATGGGTTCGGTGGCGACCCAAGTGTTGGCCCATTGCAAGGTGCCGGTCTTGCTTGTGCGTTGATGGCAAAAGGGGCTCCCGGTTGAACCCTGTACCGCGAGCCGCACCTCACCGCTCAAAAAACCGGGTTATTCACCCCTGCAAGTGCTGTTTGAAAAACGCCAAGGTGCGTGACCACGCCAGCTGTGCGGCTGCCGCATCAAACCGGGGGGTGGTGTCGTTGTTGAAGCCGTGTTGGGTGCCAGGGTAGCGGTGCGCGGTGTAGCGGGCACCAGCCGCTTGCAGCGCAGCCTCGTAGGCTGGCCACGCGGCGTTGATGCGTTCGTCCACATCGGCAAAGTGAATCAACAAGGGGCTTTTGACTTTTGCCGCTTCTGCCGCTGGCGGGTGGTTGCCATAAAAGGGCACGGCAGCCTGTAAGTCGGGCACCTGTGTGGCCAATGTGTGCGCAACACCTCCGCCGTAGCAGAAGCCCACCACGCCCAAGCGGCCGTTGCAGTCTTTGCGTTCGCGCAAAGCCGTGTGCGCGGCCAAAAAGTCCTCGCGGGTTTTGGTCTGGTCCAGCTGGGCAAACAGGGCGCGGGCTTTGTCCTCGTCGCCCGGGTAACCGCCCAAGGGTGTCAAGGCGTCGGGTGCAAAGGCCACATAACCCTCCAAGGCCAAGCGGCGGGCGATGTCTTCAATGTGGGGGTTGAGGCCCCGGTTTTCATGCACCACCAGCACACCCGGCAGCGGCCCTTGGGCGTTGGCCGGCCGGCACACGTAAGCCTTGCAACTGCTGTAACCCTTGGGTGACTGAAACGTCACGTTTTCGGTGTGCAAGCGGGCATCATTGGGGGCAATCACCTGGGCTTGTGCAAAGTTGGGGCTCAGTGCGGCCAGCAGGCCAGCGGCGGTCAAGCCCCCGACGGCAAATTTTCGCGCCCGTTCCAAAAATCCCCGGCGGTCAATGTCGCCATGCACATAGGCATCGAACAGTATCAACAGCTCTTGGTCGAAATCAGCGGCGGTCAAACGTGGTGTGCTCACAGTGTTGCTCCGGATGTTGTGGGGATGCAAAAAATGCAACCCCAGCTTAATTTAAAACCAGGACGTTTGCAGGCCACGTCTGGGAACCAAACTGCTTTGAAAGGTTGGAGCCAGTGTGTTGGATAAACTGACGCCACATAAATGACAAAGAGGCGGCAGTTTTGGGCGATTCATTTGACTACATCGTGATTGGCGGCGGTACGGCTGGCGCGTTGCTGGCCAACCGGCTCAGCCGCAAACACAGCGTTTTGTTGATCGAAGCCGGGCAGAAGGACGACTACCATTGGGTGCACATACCGGTGGGCTATCTGCACTGCATTGGCAACCCCCGCACCGATTGGCTTTACCAGACCGAGCCCGTGCCAGGCCTCAACGGACGCCGCCTGCGCTACCCCCGTGGCAAGGTGTTAGGGGGGAGCAGCAGCATCAACGGCATGATTTACATGCGGGGCCAAGCGCGCGACTACGACCAATGGGCGCAAATGACAGGCGATGACGCTTGGACTTGGCAAAACAGCCTGCCCCACTTCATGGCCCACGAAGACCACCAGCGCCTTGACCCTGGCCAACCGGCCAACGAAGCGTTTGGGGCCTTGCATGGCCACCCCACCCGGGGCAGCACTGGTGAATGGCGTGTTGAGAAACAGCGCCTGCGCTGGGACATTCTGGAAGCGTTTGCCGCCGCAGCCCAACAAGCGGGCATTCCCGCCACCGACGATTTCAACGGTGGCAACAACGAAGGCGTGGGCTACTTTGAGGTCAACCAGAAAAACGGGTTGCGTTGGAACACCGCCAAAGCCTTTTTGCGCCCCACCTGTTACGGGCGAGCTAATTTTGAAATGTGGAACGGTGCCCAGGTGTCGCGCCTGTTGATGGACACCGGCCCTGATGGCACCGTGCGCTGCACTGGTGTTGAGGTTTGGACCGGTCAGGAAAGGGTGACGGCGCACGCCATTCGCGAAGTGGTGCTGAGCGCCGGTTCGGTGGGGTCGCCGCAAATTCTGCAGTTGTCGGGCATAGGCCCGGCCGCCCATTTGCAATCGGTGGGGGTGCAACCTTTGGTGGATTTGCCCGGCGTGGGGCACAACTTGCAAGATCACCTGCAACTGCGTGCCGTGTTTAAAGTGCAGGGTGCCAAAACCCTGAACACACTGTCCAACAGCCTATGGGGCAAAGCCAAGATAGGGCTGGAATACGCCCTCAAACGCACGGGCCCCATGAGCATGGCACCCAGCCAGTTGGGGGCCTTTGCCCGCAGCGGCCCCGACCAAACTTGGCCCAACCTGCAATACCACGTGCAGCCTTTGAGCCTGGACGCGTTTGGTGAGCCTTTGCACCCATTTCCGGCCATCACGGCCAGCGTGTGCAACCTCAAGCCCACCAGCCGCGGAAGCGTGCTCATCCGCAGCCCCCGCTTTGAGGACGCCCCGGCCATTGCCCCGAACTACTTGGCCACCGAGCAAGACCGCCAAGTGGCAGCGGACAGCTTGCGCCTGACCAGGCGCATTGTGGCCCAACCCGCGTTGGCACCCTACCGCCCCGAAGAGTTCAAGCCCGGCCCCCAATACCAAAGTGATGAGGACTTGGCCCGCCTGGCCGGCGATATCGGTTCCACCATCTTCCACCCCGTCGGCACCACCGCCATGGGCCGCGACGACGACCCGCAGGCGGTGCTAGACAGCCACTTCCGTGTGCGCGACGGCAAAGGCGGACGCATTGCGGGTTTGCGGGTGGTAGATGCCGGTGCCATGCCCATCATCACCAGCGGCAACACCAACAGCCCCACCTTGATGATGGCTGAAAAAGCCGCCAGTTGGATATTGGCGGGGGACTGACGGCCACCGAAACCGGCGATGTACCCTAGGGGTAACTCCCGATGTCCAAAGTGGGTGCGGCTACCTACAATGCGCACACTCGCAGGTTCAGGGCCCAGCCCAGGAACCTCACAGCGAGAGGACCGAGGAGACAAACACCAACTCCAACAACATCCAAACAGCGTCCCCAGAGATGCCACCTCAAAAGCCGACCTCCGTGTCGGCTTTATTTTTTCCAGAGATCAAACCCGCTGAACCGGCACCGGTTTGCCCTTGTCGTCGATGGCCACGTAGGTCAGGGTGGCTTCGGTCACTTTTACAAAGTGACCCTGGTTGCTGTAGCGCTCGGCCATCACCTCCACCTGCACCGTGATCGACGTGTTGCCCAACCGCGTGACCTGGGCGTAAAAACTCAAAATATCGCCCACACGCACCGGTTGTTTGAACACAAATTCATTCACGGCCACGGTGGCCAAACGGCCCCTGGCATAACGGGCGGGCAACACCGAACCGGCCAAATCCACCTGTGCCATCACCCAGCCGCCAAAAATATCGCCGTTGGCGTTGCAGTCCGCTGGCATGGGAATGACCTTCATTACCAGCTCCCTTGGGGTGGGCAATGGGGTGGGTGCGGCGGCTGGGGGCACAATGGGCGTATTCATGTAACGCATTGTCTCGCATGCGCCCAGCTTCTGTTGCTTCCTCCAAAATCGATCCCGCTCACCCGTCGGCCCACAATGCCCCGCCCGGCTCTGCCGATTGGCGGACCCTGAGCCGGCTGTTTCCCTACCTGTGGCAGTACCGCTGGCGGGTGGCAGCTGCCTTGCTGTTCATGGTGGGGGCCAAACTGGCCAACGTGGGCGTACCGCTGTTGCTCAAGGAATTGGTGGATGCCCTCGCTCCTGCCCCAGGCAAAAGCCTGATTCCCGGTGTGCCTGCTGGCAACGAAGCCTTGTTGGTGGTGCCTGTGGGTTTGCTGTTGGCCTATGGCTTGCTGCGCTTTTCTACCAGCCTGTTCACCGAACTGCGTGAACTGATTTTTGCCAAAGCCACCGAAGGCGCGACCCGCAAGATCGCCCTGCAGGTGTTTGGCCATTTGCACGAATTGAGCTTGCGCTTTCACCTGGAACGCCAAACCGGGGGCATGACCCGCGACATCGAGCGCGGCACGCGGGGGGTGCAGTCGCTCATTTCCTACTCGCTCTACAGCATTTTTCCGACGCTGCTGGAGGTGGTGTTGGTGCTGGTGTTGCTGGGCACCAAGTTCGAGCTGTGGTACGTGTGGGTCACCTTGGGCGCGTTGACGCTGTACGTGACTTTCACGGTCAAGGTCACCGAATGGCGCACCCAGTTCCGCCGCCAGATGAACGAGCTCGAATCGGCCACCCAAACCAAAGCCATCGATTCGCTGTTGAACTTTGAGACGGTCAAATACTTCAACAACGAAGCGTTTGAGGCCGCCCGCTACGACCAAAGCCTGGAGCGCTTGCGCCAAGCCCGGCTCAAAAGCCAAACCACCTTGTCCATGCTCAATGCGGGGCAACAGCTCATCATCGCAACGGCCTTGGTGGCCATGCTTTGGCGCGCCACGGTGGGTGTCACCAGCGGTGCCATGACCTTGGGGGATTTGGTGATGATCAATGCCTTCATGATCCAGCTTTACATTCCTCTGAACTTTTTGGGCGTGCTGTACCGCGAGATCAAACAAAGCCTGACCGACCTTGACAAGATGTTCGCCTTGCTGGACCGTGAACGCGAGATTGCCGATGCCCCTGGTGCCACCGACTTGCGGCTGGACGGGCCGCCCGAGGTGCGCTTTGAAAGCGTGCGTTTTGCCTATGAGTCCGAACGCGAGATACTGCATGGCATCAGTTTTGTGATACCAGCGGGCAAAACCGTGGCAGTGGTGGGGCCCTCGGGGTCTGGCAAATCTACGCTGGCCCGGTTGCTGTACCGCTTTTACGACGTGGGGCGCACGGGTGGTGGCAACGCACCCGCCGAAACCGGCACCATCCGGGTGGCCGGGCAAGACATACGCACCGTGACCCAGGCCAGCCTGCGGCAGAGCATCGGCATCGTGCCGCAAGACACAGTGTTGTTCAACGACACCATCGAGTACAACATTCTGTACGGGCGGCCCGGCGCGGGGCACGACGCCGCCACGGCCGCTGCACAAGCCGCGCACATCCACGATTTCATACAGAAATTGCCCAAGGGTTACCAAACCCTGGTGGGGGAACGAGGCCTCAAGCTCTCGGGCGGCGAAAAGCAGCGCGTGGCCATTGCGCGCACCTTGCTCAAAAACCCGCCTATCGTCATCTTTGACGAAGCCACCTCAGCGCTGGATTCTGCCAACGAACGCGCCATCCAGGCCGAACTCAAAAGTGCCGCGCGCAACAAAACCACGTTGGTGATCGCACATCGCTTGTCCACCGTGGTGGATGCACACGAAATATTGGTGCTTGAGCAGGGGCACATCGTTGAGCGCGGCAGCCACGCCGAATTGTTGGCAGCAAGTGGTGCTTACGCCCGCATGTGGGCCTTGCAGCAAAGTGGCGCGGAGGCAAACTGATGGAAACCAAGTGGCTGGAAGATTTTGTGAGTTTGGCCGATACCCGCAGTTTCAGCCGGTCGGCCCAGTTGCGCCACGTAACGCAACCCGCCTTTTCCCGGCGCATCCAGTCGCTGGAGGCCTGGGC